>Ga0209337_1003520_pt1 | contig 11063 bp, 14 predicted proteins | sample LinPmetageLP53_FD_184044 | JGI IMG/M metagenome (GOLD analysis project Ga0209337, IMG submission 184044) | Marine viral communities from the Pacific Ocean - LP-53 (SPAdes) (version 2) | ecosystem: Environmental > Aquatic > Marine > Oceanic | place: Pacific Ocean | collected 2010-02-08 | reverse complement strand
TGTTTGGTATTTCATTTTATAAACCTTTACTATTTATATATAAGTTAGCGTTAAAAGAATTAACCTTTATTGTACCTCTTTTATGATTGAGTATTTGCAAGTTAACCAAATAACATATTAATTGTATTGTGTTATAGTCGTTAGCGAATTGTATTGAATTGTTTTGATTGTTTAAAAAGTATTTAATGCAATCTGTTATTTGGTTCTTCCAATGTGTTTGTTGTGTTGCCTTGTATCTCATGTTGTATTCCTTATGCTAGTTAATTAATATACATACAGTATACATACATAACGTATATATACAACATAAAAGAAACAAATAAAAACAATGACTTAGCAAATTAATTTCACAGGCTTTTATTTAGTGTAGTTTATTTTATATTGAATTAGCGGCTTAAATAGTTTATGGATTATAGCATATACAGACATAGTATTTACTTATTTATATATACATAGTTGATACAACTTTATACGGCAAAGCAAGACAGCATGACAGGAACAATAAAAAAAGAACACACAAGGCAAAAAAGCAAGGCATGGGGGGAGCAAATAATGAGGTACACCACCCAGCAGGACCTGCTACGATATATATATGTTAATAGGTAGTTCTACACACACATGATAAGCAAAGCAAAACAAGACCACATCATATCTTCCATTACAGACGGACACAGCCTTGTAAAAGCATGTGCAGATGCAAAGGTTAGCCGTGCTACGTTATATCGCTATATGAGCAAAGATGCAGCACTAGACACCAATGTTAAGACTGCACAGAGACAGGCTGCTGAGAAAGCACTTGAGGAGCTAGAGGATATGTATGGTGATGCGTTGCATGGTCGAAAGAACTATGACCCTAATTTATTAAGAGACTATGGTCATCATGTAAGATGGAAAGTGCAAAAGGTATTGCCAGATAGGTTTGGAGAGCCTAAGAATAGAACAGGCGTTGAAATTAGTGATGGTTCATTAAAAATAGTTTGGGAGACTGGTAGCGAGGATGCAAGTTAAGATACCCTATAAGCCTAGAGACTTACAGGCTGAGATGCACAATAAGTTGAAAAGATGGAATGTGCTTGTTATGCACAGACGTTTTGGTAAGACTGTTTTTGCTGTCAATCATATGATTAAACATGTGTTAACTTGTCCTTTGCCAAGACCGAGAGTTGCGTTAGTGGCTCCTACGTTTACGCAAGCTAAGAGGATTAGTTGGGATTATGTTAAGTATTATGCTGGAGTTATACCAGGAGTTACGTTTAACGAGACTGAGTTAAGGGCAGACTTTCCTAATAATGGTAGGATAATGTTATTATCAGGTGAAAATCCTGATGCGTTGAGAGGTATATACTTAGATTTGTGTGTGTTTGATGAGTATGGTATGCAAAATCCTAGGGTATGGGGGGAGGTTGTAAGACCAGCCTTGTCTGATAGAGAGGGTAGTGCGATCTTTTTAGGTACACCAGCAGGGCATAATCATTTTTTTGATATACTACAACAGGCTAAAGAGCAGGATGAAGAAGGTTCTGACCAATGGTACTGGAAGATTGCTAAAGCTAGTGAGACTAAAATTGTAAAAGATACAGAGCTAGAAGCTGCACAAGTGCAGATGACACCAGAACAATATGAGCAAGAATATGAGTGTTCATTTACGGCTGCTATTATTGGTGCGTATTATGGTAAATTGCTTTCTGATTTAGATGATGAGGGTAAGATAACTAGGGTTCCTTACGATCCTGCATTACCAGTACATACGGCTTGGGATTTAGGAATTAATGATTCGACTGCTATTTGGTTTGCACAGGTTTATAGAGGGGGAGCTGTTAATGTTATTGACTATTATGAGAATAGTGGCGTTGGCTTGGACCATTATGCTGAAGTCCTTAGACAAAAAGATTATCACTGGGGAGATCATCTTGCTCCACATGATATTGAGGTTCGAGAACTGGGTAGTGGAAAATCAAGATTAGAGACTGCGTTTAGTTTAGGTATACGTTTTAAGGTTATACGAAAGATGAAGATTGCTGATGGTATCAATGCTGCTAGGATGTTAATACCTAAATGTTATTTTGATAGAGAAAAATGCAATGATGGTCTTGAGATGTTAAGACAATATAGACAGGAATGGGATGACAGGAAAAGGATGTTTAGGGATCAGCCAAGACATGACTTTACAAGTCACAGTGCTGATGCGTTTAGATACCTTGCTTTAGGGTTGGAGAATCGTACTAAGATGACAAGAGCACCACAGTCTGTGGCAGTCAATGAGTACAATCCTTTTACGCTGTGATGTATTCTCAGGATTATCGTGATGCTATGGAGATGGTGCAGTATAGTGAGCACCATAAAGACTGGGATGATGAGATGTTGCAAAAATATATTGAAAGACCTTTAGGTATTATGCAGTATAAAATTATTAGGAATGAATTACACGAGCCATTGATGTTTGCTACATGGGGATTCCCTACTAATGAGCAGGTAGATGGCTATGTTGATAGTAAGCATTTTCCTATTGATGGGTATAAGGGTGGTGGCAAGGATGTTTGGTTGGTAGACTTTATTGCAAAAAAAGGTTATACAAGAATTGGTTTTCTTGTTTTGAAGAAAATGTTTATGCGTAGTGGCTATAAAAAAGCCTTTTGGTTTAGACCAGAGTCCAACAAATTAGGTTGGCATACATTGAAAGGAAAATAACATGGGTGGTGCACCAAAGCCGATTAAAAAAATAATCAAGCCTATCAAAAAGGTTGTAAAGAAAGTTGTAAAACCAATAGATAAAATTATTGTGGAACCTTTGGAAAAGCCAGTAAAAAAAGTTGTTAAGGAAGTTAAGAAAGCACCTAAAACAATTATCAAAGCTGTTGACAAAACTATAGTTGAGCCATTGGAACGCCCAGTTAAAAAAATTATTAACAAGGTTGAAAAGATTGGTGCTGACATAGTAGAGCCTTTGGAAAGACCAGTAAAAAAACTTATAAGAGAAGTAAAAGAGACTGTTACTGGTACAGATAAAAACGATTACAAAGCACCAGTGACACCAGTTGCAACTCCTGAAGTGACACCTGAAGTTGTTGAAGATGAAAAACCTACAATAACAAGTAGATATGCAACTAGAGGTAAAAGGTCAGGGCAAGCTGGTACAATCATGGAAGGCTATGGCGTAATACAAAGAAAGAAATCAGGTAGATCTGTAACATAGGAGATTGCAATGTCATTTTTGAAACCAAAGGTATATGTTCCACCACCACCACCAGTACCAGAGGAACCTGCAAAAGCTGATTATGAAAAGGCTGCTGCATTAGCTGGTGAAGCTGAATCACAGGAAAGAAAGAAACGTAGAGGTCGTGGAAGCACTATTGTTGCTGGTGGTTTAGATGAAACATCTACAAGCATGAGTGGCACTGGTGGTAAACCAACTTTGTTAGGATAGACTTATGATGAATGTTAAAGATATAGTCGCTAGATTTCAGCATGTTGAAGGTCAGAGAGATAACTGGAACAACCATTACCAAGAGTTAGCTGACTATATGTTGCCAAGAAAAGCAGACATAGTTAAGAAAAGAAGTCGTGGTGAAAAAAGAATGGAGCTTATCTTTGATGGTACAGCTCTACAATCTGTAGATTTATTATCATCTAGTCTTCATGGTATGCTTACATCAGGTGCTACACCTTGGTTTCATTTGACTATGAAAGATGTAGAACTAGGTAGGGATGAAGAAGTGCAGAGGTGGTTAGAAGATAGTTCGCAAAGAATGATGCGTGCTTTTACCATGTCTAACTTTGAAACAGAAGTCCATGAGATGTATGTTGACCTAGTTGTGTTTGGTACTGGGTGTATGTTTGTTGAAATGGATGACAAAACATTACGCTTTAGCACAAGGCATATATCAGAGTTTTATGTTACAGAAGATCAATATGGTATAGTTGATACTGTGTTCAGAAAGTATGAGTTACCTGCAAGGCAAGCTGTGCAAAGGTTTGGTATTGATAATGTTGGTGCGTTTATAGCTAGGACATTTGAAAAAAAACCAGACGAGAATGTTACAATACTACATGCAGTCATGCCAAGAAAAGATAGAGATCCGACTAAAGCTAATAATAAAAATATGCCATATGCGTCTATGTATATTTGCATGGAAACAAAAATGATATTGGCAGAGAGTGGTTTTCAAGAATTACCTTACGTTGTTCCACGCTTTCTCAAGGCAACTGGGGAAGTCATGGGTAGATCTCCAGCTATGGTTGCGTTGCCAGATGTTAAGATGCTAAATCTAATGTCAAAAACAATCATACAAGCAGCTCAGAAAATGATAGATCCTCCACTATTAGTACCTGATGATGGGTTCCTACTCCCCATTAGAACCCAGCCTGGAGGTCTTAACTTTTACAGATCAGGCTCAAGAGATACGATAACACCATTACAAACTGGTGCAAACATACCTATTGGATTAAACATGGAAGAACAGCGAAGACAAGCAATACGTTCTGCTTTCTTCGTTGACCAACTACTTAGTGGTAGTACGCCTAATATGACAGCAACAGAAGTAATACAGAGACAAGAAGAAAGAATGAGAGTTATAGGTCCTGTTCTTGGTCGATTAATGAATGAAATGCTAAGACCATTGATTGATAGGGCGTTTGCTTTGATGTTGCGTGCTGATATGCTTGCTACACCACCAGAGGTTTTACAAGGCGTAGATGTTGATATTGAATATGTATCACCACTTGCAAGAGCACAAAAGTCTAGTTCTGTTAATGGTGTGATGAGAGCCTTAGAAATATTGATGCCATTGTCACAGCAACTGCCAGTAGGAGATCATATAGATCCTGATGGATTGGTTACTTATTTAACTGATGCTTTAGGTGTTCCAAAGAAAGTCTTAAAGCCACAGTCAGTGGTTGATGAGGAAAGAGAACAAAGAGCAATGATGCAACAAGAGCAGATGGAAAGACAAATGGAGCAAGAAGACGTTGCTACTGTTGGTCAAGCTGCTCAAGCAGTAAGAATGGTGGGTGCGAATGAGTGAGCAAATAGCACAACTCAAGGTAATGTATAAAGATACGTTTGAGGATAACGCTGGTAAAAAGGTGTTAAATGATTTGGAGATACGTTGTAATTGGCGTGCTTCAAGTTATGTAGCTGGAGATGCTAATGCTACAGCCTTTGAAGAAGGCAAAAGAGCAGTCATACTACACATATATAACATGATGAAAGAGGAGTAAATATGTCAGAGCAAGTTGCTGAACAGGTAGCCGAACCAGTACAAACTACAGTTATGGAGACTCCATCTGAAGTTGCACAAGGTGGGTCTGGTAACAGTTTCATGGAAATGATACCAGAAGAATTAAGAGAGCACCCTAGTTTATCGCCAATAAAAGATGTTGGTAATTTAGCTAGAAGTTATGTAAATGCACAGAGATTAATAGGTAGCGACAAGGTTCCGTTGCCAAAAAATCCTACAGAAGAAGATTTAGATAACATTTATAGTAAATTAGGTAGACCAGAAACACCACAAGGTTATGAATTACCTGTTGATGGAAATGTAATAACTGAAGAAGTCGCTGCACAATACGCAGATATTGCACATAATTTAAGACTTACGCCACAACAAGCACAAGGTGTATTAGATTATTATAAGAGTACAGTGCAACAAACAAGCGAAGGATTAGCAGAGCAAGCCGAACAACAGGCAGAACAGACTACAGCAGAGTTACAAAAAGAATGGGGTCAAGCATTTGAGCAAAAGGTAACGGCTGCAAAAGAGATTGTAGATCAGTTTGCAGGTCCTGAGTTATTACAAATGAAGCTAGAAGATGGAACTTTGATTGGTAATCACCCAACTTTTATAAAGGCTTTTGCTGCTATGGGCGATTTTAAATCTACTGTAACAAGCGAAGATACTGTATCTGATAATGCTACTAACAGAGCTTACACTCCACAAATGGCACAACAAGAAGTTGATGCTATAATGACGGATAAAACACACGCCTATTGGAACAGGAAAGATCCTATAGGAAGACAGCGTGCTGTTGAACGTATGCAAGAATTGATGGGATTTATTCATGGATAATGAAATAACGCCTGACCAAGAAATTCGTTTGGAATGTTTACGGCTTGCAGTTGAGTTTGGTACACAAAGAGATTTGTTGCATCCAAACAAACTTGCTGATATATATTACGAATGGGTTATGCAGGGTAGCTTGGCAACAAGTCCTCAAGACAATCGGATAGACGATAGCCTAAAGTCGGCTAAAAATTCTAGGAGTGTCCGTAAAGGGTAGCACACTGTAAATAAATCAAATGTAACTTTTACTTAGGAGACTTAAATGTCAACATCAGTAACTACAGCATTTGTCCAACAGTATTCTGCTAACGTACAGATGCTGTCTCAACAGATGGGAAGCCGTCTGAGAGACACAGTCCGTGTGGAGAATATTACAGGGAAAAATGCTTTTTTCGATCAGGTAGGTGTTGCTACAGCTCAGTTGCGTAGCAGTCGTCATGCCGACACTCCACAGATAGACACACCTCACGCAAGGCGTAGAGTGAGTTTAGCTGACTATGAATATGCCGATTTAATTGATGACCAAGATAAAGTCAGAATGTTAATTGATCCAACATCTTCTTATGCAATGGCTGCTGCTGCTGCAATGGGTAGAGCAATGGATGATGTTATTATTTCTGCTGCACTTGGAAATGCTTTTACAGGCGAAACAGGTTCAACCACTACTGCTTTTTCATCTGGCAATCAGATTGCAAATGGTAGTGCAGATATGTCTGTTGCTAAGTTAATTCAAGCTAAAAAAATATTAGATTTAGCTGATGTTGACCCATCAATACCAAGATATATTGCAGTTGGTCCTAATCAGATTGAAGCTCTATTAAATACAACATCAGTAACAAGTTCTGACTTTAATACAGTCAAGGCTCTTGTCCAGGGTGATGTAGATACATTCATGGGTTTCAAGTTTATTGTAACAAACAGACTATCGCTTGCATCAAACATCCGTTCATGTTTCGCATGGGCAGAGGATGGGATTGCTCTAGGCATAGGCAAAGACGTATCAGCAAGAATAGACGAGAGAGCAGACAAAGGTTATGCTACTCAAGTTTATTATTGCATGAGTGTTGGAGCTACACGCATGGAAGAATCTAAGATTGTGCAAATCGATTGTGATGAATCAGCGTAAGGGAGATAGATTATGACTACTAAAAATTCAGATCTGGTAGCTAACTTTGAAGCTAGTCCTCCTGTAATTAACCCTGCATCTTTGTACCATGGCGTGAAGCGTGTTGCACAGGGAACATTAGAATTGGTTGCTGGTGACAGTACTGACAATGATATTGTCATGCTTGCACAGATTCCAAGTAACGCATCTATCCCATCAATTAAAATTGCTACAGATACTTTCGGTGGAAGTTGTACTTTTAATGTTGGTTTGTATCAAACATCTGGAACAGTTGTAGACGAGGATTATTTCGCTACATCAGTTGCTGATGCTGGTGCAATGGCAGATGTTCGCTTTGAAGCAGCAGACATTACAACAAATGGTTTAAAAGTCTTTGAAATGGCTGGTGCTAGTGTAGATCCAGGTGGATTCTACTACGTTGCTGTTACATTTAACGCAACAGGTGGTACTGCTGGAAGCATGTCTTTCATCATTGACTACGTTGTAAACTAACAAAACATGGGGAGCAGTTAATGCTGCTTCCTATTTCTAGGAGTTTGGGATGCCGTCAGTTGTAGATATTTGTAACGAAGCTATGGATTTACTTGGTGCAGCAACTATTACTGCATTAACGGAAAACTCTAAAGAAGCACGACTTTGTAACAGAAGATTTGAAACAGTAAGAGATGCCGTTCTCAGAGCACATACTTGGAACGTAGCTATAACAAGGGCAGAGTTAGCAAAAGACAGTGATGCACCTGCATTTGGATTTTCAAGCCAATTCACATTACCAACAGACCCTTATTGTTTAAGAGTTGTTTCTTTTTGGAACTCTAACGTAAATAATGATGTCGCTGCATATGACAGCAATGTTATGTTTAAGATAGAGGGTAGAAAAGTTTTATCGAATGAAGGTACTTGTTCTATTATTTATATAAGCAGAGTAACAGACACAGAGCAGTTTGATCCGCTGTTGAGTAGCACTATTGCACACAAACTTGCTTCAGAGACAGCTTATGCCATTACAGGTAGTAATGCTTTAGCTCAATCTATGTATTCTTTATATCAAGCAAGGTTAGGTGAAGCTAGAAGTATGGATGCACTAGAAGGTTATCCAGAACAATTACAGGCAGATACTTACACTAACGCAAGGTTCTAATATGGCTAGAGTATCGTCTATTATCACCAACTTCAGAGCAGGTGAAATATCTCCTAGGCTTGAAGGAAGAATAGACTTACAAAAATATAATGAAGCTGTAAAAGATTTAAACAATATGATTGTCTTTCCTCAAGGTGGAGTGACAAGAAGACCAGGAACATATTACGCAGGAACCACAAAAGATGGTGGTCAGGTTAGGTTAATTAACTTTGAGTTTAGTGATACACAAGCCTATGTATTAGAGTTTGGTAATCTTTATGTCAGAATATATAAGGATGGTGGATTAGTTACAGCAACGACTACAGCTATAAGTGCTATAACAAAAGCTAACCCAGCAGTTGTAACATCTAATTCACATGGTCTAAACAATGGCGATAGAGTGTTTATTACTAGCGTTGTAGGCATGACAGAAGTTAATAATAGAGAGTTTACAGTTGCAGGTAAAACAACTAATACATTTCAGTTAAGTGGTGTTAATAGTTCTGCATTTACTACATATGGTAGTGCTGGTACTTCTGGTAAAATAATAGAAGTAACAACGCCATATACGGCAGCACAGTTAGCTACAATTAATTTTGCACAATCAGCAGATGTTTTATTTCTTGCACATAACAGCCATGAACCTGCAAAATTGACTAGAACAAGTCATACAGCATGGACATTAACAGATATTGATTTTACTGATGGTCCTTATTTAGATGAAAATATTACTGCTACAACTTTATATGCGTCAGCAGATAATGGTTCTGTAACTATAACAGCAAGTGCTAATTTGTTTGCAAGTACAGATGTAGGCAGGTTGATTAGGTTTCGTGAAGTATTAGAGATAACCTATGATGAGTGGGCAGCAAGTACAAGCTATGCCAATAATGTTTTTGTTAGATTTAATGGTCATGTTTATAAAAATGTTAAAGGTTCCACGCAAACATCAGGAACTACACCACCAGTGCATACTTCAGGCACGGAGTCATATGGCAACTTAGATTGGCAGTATAGGCATGATGATACTGGGTATGTAAAAATTACTGGATATACAAATGCTACAACAGTGACAGCTACAGTTAAAGAAGATGATGGTGGAGTATCAGTATTACCAGCACAGGTTGTAGGGTCTAGTAATGCTACTGAAAAATGGTCATTAGGAAGTTTTAGTACAACTACTGGGTTTCCAAGAGCTATAGGTTTTTATGAAGAACGATTGTATTTTGCAGCAACTACAGATCAGCCACAAACTATCTTTGGTAGCGTGTCTGCTGATTTTGAGAATCATACACCTGGAATAGCAGATGATTCAGCTATAAATGTTACGATAGCGTCAGACCAAGTAAACGTCATAAAACATTTATTACCAGCTAGATTTTTGCAGTTATTGACTACAAGTGCTGAGTTTACATTATCAGGTGGTGCAGGATCAGAGCCAGTAACACCCACAAATGTTAATGTGCTTAGAGAGACTACGTTTGGCACAGGTAGTGTCAAACCATTAAGAGCTGGTAACAGTACAATATTAATACAAAAAGGTGGAGAAAAAGTAAAAGAGATAACTTTCGATTTAGATACAGATGGATTGTTAGGTGTTGACTTAACTGTGTTAGCCGATCATTTAGCTAGAGGTGGTTTAAATGATATGGTTTGGCAACAGGAACCTGAACTATTAATATGGTTTGTTCATAATGATGGTAGACTTATTGGATTAACTTATGACAGAGCAAACGCAACAGTAGGTTGGCATGAGCATAGTTTAGGTGGCAGTGGTATTGTAGAAAGTGTAACAGCTATACCTAGTGGTGCAGAAGACCAAGTTTATCTTAGTGTAAAAAGAACTGTTAACAGTGCTACTGTAAGACATATTGTGTTTTTAAAGTCTACATATTTCAATGATGATGTAACAGATGCTTTCTTTGTAGATAGTGGATTAACATACAGTGGGAGTGCTACAACGTCTATTACAGGCTTAAATCATCTTGAGGGTGTGTCAGTAACCATTTTAGCAGATGGGTCTGCACATGCTAATAAAACAGTTAGTGGTGGTGCAATCACATTAGATAGAAGCTCATCTAAGGTACATGTTGGTTATGGTTACACATCATCACTGGAAACATTGCGTATGGAAGCAGGTGCAGAAGATGGTATTGCACAAGGAAAAATAAAAAGAATACATGGTGTTACAGCTAGATTCTTTCAGACAGTTGGTGCAGAGTTAGGACCAGATACAAATAACTTAGACAGATTGCCGTTTAGAGATAGTAGTATGAACATGGATGAAGCTGTACCATTATTTAATGGAGATAAGGAAATATCTTTTCCATCAGGGTATGACAATGATGCGAAGATTGTTATAAGGCAAACACAACCATTGCCAATGACAATATTAGCTATTATGAGAAGGTCTAATACATTTGATGCTTAAGATTAAAAAGTTTGAAAAAGAAGACTTAGAAATGATAGAGACAAATTTTCATTTTCCAGAAAGCTCGAAAGCAGTTATGATGAAAGAAAGTTGCATTAGTGCATACACAGCATTGCAAGAAAGTAAGGTTTTTATGATTGGTGGTGTATATGGATTGTGGGAAAATGTAGGTGAAGCATGGTTTATTATGTCAAGCATGGCTTATGAAAAGCCTTTTGCAGCAGCTAAATACTCCAGTATATTGTTAGATCATGTTCAAGAAGATGCAAAGTTGCAACGCATACAAGCAAGTGTTCATACAAATGACAAGCAAGCAGTTAGATATGTAGA
>Ga0209337_1003519_pt1 | contig 11065 bp, 17 predicted proteins | sample LinPmetageLP53_FD_184044 | JGI IMG/M metagenome (GOLD analysis project Ga0209337, IMG submission 184044) | Marine viral communities from the Pacific Ocean - LP-53 (SPAdes) (version 2) | ecosystem: Environmental > Aquatic > Marine > Oceanic | place: Pacific Ocean | collected 2010-02-08 | reverse complement strand
CAACTAATTATAACACATCTTCGGATTATAGATTAAAAGAAAATGTAGTTTCTATGACAGATGCTTTAGATAGAGTAAGTCAATTAAAACCTAGTAGATTTAATTTTATTGCAGATTCAGATAAAACAGTAGATGGATTTTTAGCACACGAAGTTCAAGAAATAGTACCTGAAGCTATCACTGGAGAAAAAGACGCAGTAGATGAAGAAGGTAATTTAGAATATCAGGGAATAGACCAATCAAAATTAGTTCCATTATTAGTTGGTGCAATACAAGAACTGAAAGCAGAGATAGACGAATTGAAAAAAAATAAATAGTATATTTGTATAAATTAAAATTATGGCTAAAAACACAAACACTTATTCTTGGAACTGTAGAACCGTAGATTGTTATCCAACATTTGAAAGCGATAGCGATGTGGTTTATAACATTCATTGGAGATATACCGCTACAAGTTCCGTAGTTGACTCTAAAGACAATCCTTATGTTTCTTCTATAATAGGAACACAAACTATTAGTACAGAGGATATTACAGATTTTATACCATTTGCAGATTTAACAAATGAAATTGTTACTGAATGGTGTGAAACTACTATGGGTGAAGAAACTATAGCAATTATGAAAATAAATATTGATAAATCAATAGAAAATCAAATCAATCCCACGTCTATAACTCTAACTGTAGCGGAGTAATAAAATTATCTTTATAATTCTTTATTTAGTTTTGTATTATGTTTAATATAAAATATAATTATTATGGCTAGTACAGGATTAATGAATGGAACCGTTGTAGTTTTAAGTGTATCTACTGATGGTACATCTTACACAACAATTGGACACGCATCATCATCTTCAATTTCTTTTGCTTTAGACACGCCTGACGCGACGTCAAAAGACTCAGGTGGTTATAGAGAAGTAATTGCTGGTGTTAGATCTCTTGATTTTAGTTTTGATGGTTTTGTCGCTTACGATGACACAGTTGACGTGGATACGTTACTTGGATATATTAATGGAAGAACTCAAATACATTGTAAATTTGGAACTGCCGTAACTGGTGATTCAGTTTATAGTTGTGCAGGATTTCTTACATCTATAGATTACTCTGCTGATAGTGAGCAACCAGTAACATACTCAGGAACTTTTGTTTCTAGTGGTACTGTAACTATTGCACAAAATTCATAAATTTTTAAATTACAATTAAAAGTTGTAATTTTAATTAATGAACAAAAAAAGAGGTTACATTGAAGTAGAAATTGGAGGGAAAAAAAGATCCCTCCATTTTTCTATGAATTTTTGGTGTCATTTTACCGATACTTTAGGAATCGGATTAAATGACTTAGAAACTTATTTTACATCTTCAAACTTTAGTATTTCTACTATTCGTACTTTAATTTATTCAGGACTTATTGCTTATGATCAAGAAGAAAAAAAAGCTATAGACTATACTATTTATGATGTTGGTTCTTGGCTTGAAAACTTTGATTCTAAGCAACTTTCAGAAGTTATGAATGTATTATCTCAATCACGAATTTTAGGCAATGATTTGAATATGGGAATATCACGAGTAAATAAAGACGAAAAAAAAAAGTAGAGACTGATCTTTGGGAAGATTTACTAGACTTTTATATTGGTCAATGTGGAATAGACCCTGAAGTTTTTTGGCGTAATACATTTAATGAAAATATACGTTTATCAGAATCATATCAAATCAATCATAATTTAGAATGGGAACGCTTGCGATACATTTCAGCGATGCTTGTAAATGTAAACGTATCTAAGTCATCGCAAAGGATTCAACCGCAAAAACTTTTTAAATTACCTCAAGATATTAAAAGCAAAAAAAAGAAAGGAAAAATATTATCTAAAGATGAAGTAGATTCATTATTAGAAAATTGGGATACAATAGAAAAAAAAGGAAATAAACGAAAACTTTAATATTATTATATTTGTTGATAAATTAATCTTATGCCTTTAAATACAGAAAAATTAGAATTTCGGATAACTGGTGATTCACGTGGTTTTAAAAATGCAGTTAAACAATCAGAAAAAAGTGTTAACGGTTTTCAATCACGTCTAAAAGGATTAGCATCAACTATGAAATTGGCTTTTGCTGGTGGTGGAGTAGCAATGGCTGGTGCTGCCATAAAATCAGCTTTAAGTTTTGATAGATCAATGACAAAAATCAAATCGTTGGTGGGTATCGCTAGTGATGAGGTTGATGCAATGGGAAAGACAGCTATGAAGATGTCGAAGGATACTGGAAGAAGTGCTACTGAAGCAGCCGATGCTTTATTCTTTATAACATCCGCAGGACTTCGTGGAGCAGAAGCAATGGATGTTTTAGAAGCATCTTTAAAAGCTAGTGCAGTAGGACTTGGTGAAACAAAATCTATAGCAGATTTAACAACGTCTGCAATTAATGCTTATGGTTCTTCTAATTTATCTGCAATGGAAGCAACAAATGTTTTAGTTGCATCTGTTAGAGAAGGTAAACTTGAAGCATCAGAACTTGCTAGTTCTATGGGACAAGTTCTACCAGTCGCTTCAAATATGGGTGTAAGTTTTGATGAAGTTGGTGCTGCTTTAGCAGCTATGTCAAGAACTGGAACAAATGCTTCTGTAGGTGCTACACAATTAACCGCAGTTTTAGCTGGCTTATTAAAACCTACTATGGATGCAGAAAAAGCCTTAGATGAAATGGGTTTATCTAGTGCGGGATTAAAACAACAAATAAAAGAAGAAGGTTTATTATCGGTATTAAAAACTTTAAAAATAGAATTTGATAAAAATGCAGATGCAGCAAGTAGAGTTTTTCCTAATATTAGAGCATTAAAAGCAGTTTTAGATTTAACTGGTGCAAGTGCTGATGTTAATAATAGAATCTTTAAAACATTAGAAACCACATTAGGTGATCTAGATACCGCTTTTACAACTACAGCAGAATCAGCCTCTCATAAATTTGATAAATCTTTAAAAGATTTACAAAATACAGGAACAACACTTGGTAGTTATATATTACCAGTATTAAATAATATTATTAATACTATAAAAAATCCTTTTGGTGATTGGGTCAAAGATGACTTTAAAAGAAAAATGGATACTTTAATGAATAAAGTCAAAAAAGACTTAGAAGATACAAAAAAAGGTGCTAAAGACTTAAAAGATGAATTGGATAATGTTGCAGAAGTTTTAAAACCTAAAGAAATAGGTGTTGGATTTACACAATTATCAGAAATATTTAAAAAAAATCAAGGGTTTAAAGTAGGAGAAATTATACCACAAACGAGTATAGAAAAATCAAATGAATTAATTGCTTCTATTGGTAATTTAAAAACAGGATTTACAGACTTAAATACATTTGTAATGACAGGTGTGAATTTATCTGAAGTATTTTCTGTGGCTAAAGAAAGTGCAAATGATTTAAAAACTGCAACAGAAGTTTTAACAGAAGGATTTAAAAATATTGCTTTTGCAGTAGCAGCTTCATTTGTAAATATGGCTATGGCTGGAGATAAATCTATATTACAAATAATAAATTCTTTAGCAAAAATGATATTACAAATGACAGTAGCTTTAGTTATTATGACCGCTTTAAGAACATTGATGGGAGATGTACAGGCAACTGCTCAATTAGCAACAACTCTTGCGGTTGCAGGGGGTATTATTGCTGGTGCTGGATTAATAGCTTTAGCAACAAATGAAAAACCTAAAGAATTTGCATCAGGTGGAATTGTAACATCACCAACTATAGGAATGGTAGGGGAAGCTGGAAGTGAAGCAATCATTCCATTAAGTAAATTACCACAAATGATGGGAGCTATGAGTGGTGGTAATTCAAATGGTCAATTTACTTTACGAGGACAAGACTTAATTTTAGCACTTGAACGTGCTGGTAATTTTAAAGCAAGAATAACGGGATAATGATATGGCTTACGGTGAATTATATAATGTAAAATTTTATGATCCTGATGAAAATAAATTTCAATTACAAATTTATGAAGAAGGTTATGTTGGTGATATATCTTCTAATCTTACGCTAGGTGCTAATCCAGTAGTAATTTCTTATCAACAAGACAATGATTATTTTAAACCTATAATTGGTAGTTCTTGTAAACTACAGTTTTATGTAGAAGAAGGAACGGGTGGTGAAGAATGGGAATTAGAGGATACTAATTGGAATTTAGCAGAGTTTTTATGGAACGCAGAAGGAACAATAGATTTTCTAGAACCACAAAATGATAGACAATTTAAAGTTGTTATATCTTATCAAAGTGATACTGATGTATATACTACTTATTGGACTGGTTTTATTATTCAAGATTCTTTTACAGCTCCATTACAACCTTTTCCTTTTATTGTAGAAGCCTATGCTTCAGATCTTATAGGTACTATAGATGGATATGATTATGGACTTTCAACTGAATCACCTACTTGTTTTGATGCAATACGTGAATGTTTAAAAGATATAAATCTACAAAACGGACAAGCATCAATAGGAAAATCTTTAGATTTTGGATATAAAGTTTTATGTAGAATAAAGCCTACAGGTGAAAGTAATGGGAATCCTTTTTTACAAACGTATGTAATGAGTAAAGATGCAATGCAAGATGAAAATGGAAATGATATAGATAATAAAACAATTTTAGAATCATTACTACAAATGTTTAATTGTAGAATATTTCAACACGAGGGTAGATGGACAATCATATCTAACGATGCAATGAGTTTATCTAGTTTTGATGATGAAGGTGGTTCATATAATAAAGAGTTTTTAGCATATACAAAAGCAGGAGTAGGAGAAAGTAATATTATAATAAGTGATCCAGTTAAAAATATAAATAGCACACAAAATAATGATACGTTACAGCCATTAAATGCTGATTTTATTAAAATTACAAAACGACCAGCTATACGAAATAGAACTAATGTAAGAATAAAAGATTTATATAAAAATGAATTTAACAACGGTGGTTTTGAAATTGTAACTTCACCATCAGGAAGCACACCATCGTGGGGATTTATTCCACAAAATTGGACTATAGCATCATCAGAAGCAAGTACATCTTATTGTGTGGATTCTGATTCAGCAGATACTTCACAACCCACACCTATAGTTTATGGTATTACTCCTTACGGTGGTACATATTCTTTTTTAATGATTGGAACTTCTACATCTACACCAGCATCACCAACTTTAACAAATGCAACAGGTGATACTATTAGTGCAACTGGAACACCAATTAAATTTTCATTTGCAGTTTATGCTGATGATCCTAATGTTAGTGGATTACTTGCTTATGAAATAAGATGGCGTTTAAAAGTAGGAACATCACATTATTGGGATGTTAATAATGATAGATGGACTACAGCATCTACTATTAATACTTCTACTGGAGCATTGCAAGATCAATGGCTTTTATATGAATTTAATTTGAACACACCACAATCAACTGGTACAATTACTATTGATTTTTATACATCAAAAGAAACAGCTTTTGGAAATTCTGATTTTAGAACGTATTTTGATGATGTTAAATTAACAATAAATAGTGATATGGAATATTTCACATCTACAACATCTATAGATAAATCTGAATATAAATCAAATAGTGGTGTTATACCATCTCTAAACAATAGATTTGGAATGATAGAGGATGATGCATATACTAATTGTTTGGTTAATAGTTCTAATCTTGCAATTTCATCTTATACTGATTTTGATTTATCATCTACTTGGAAATTAGAAAACTTAATGGAATTAAAAAGATTAAATGATTTAACGGTTAATAATAATAGATATGAAGGAACTTTTAGAAAATTAAAATTATCAACTGGGTTTCTTGATCCTATTGATATGTTGACTTTTCCAAAATTAAATTTTACAAATCTTTCAAGTGTAACTGATCAAATGGCTATAGATAATTTAGAATATAATGTTTCTAAAAATAGAATAAAATTATCAACACATACTTCAAGACAAGGAAATTTAACGGTAGCTTCTGATATAAATCAGAATAGAAGTTTTTATGAATATAAACCTAAAGACTAAGATTTATCTTCTAGGTTTTTTAATGATTCATCTTCAACATTTAAAAATTCATCAAAATTTTTTAAATGTTTTTTATATGTATCAATTAAATTTCTTCTTTGTTTTAAGTCGTGCATAGAATGTGAACAACTATCAAGAAAGTTTTTCTTTAAAAACTCAAAAACATTCATACTGTAATTACTAAACTTATCCATCCAAGTGTAAATAACAATATTAAAAATAAGAAACCTTTTATATACTCTTTCATTTTTTTATTTTTTTAGTTTTACAAAAATCACATACTCCATTTTTTCTAGTAACAACTCTATAACAACATTTACGATTACAAAGATTTGTATTAATAAAATAATGTGTTATAATTTTAATTATGTTCTTCATCGTATTCTGCAATTAAATCTTTCGCTTGATTATACACACTATCGTTTACTACATACGTCATATCAATAGGTTTATCTACTATTATAGCATCACCTGACTCAGGTTGATATTCAGTCATCATTATTCTTAAATTTCTATGTTCATAAGAAACATAAAAAGTAAATATATCATATTCAAATGTCATTTCTTTTTACCTATTAATTCTTCAATCTCATTAGCTAATTGTTTCATAGACTTTAGTGTAGTCATTATAGGACTCTTTTCTATCTTATCCCTTAATGGTGTCTCAAACCTTTCTATTGACTTTTTAAGATGCTTCTCTGCGTCTTTCTTTTTTTCTTGATGGTTACTATCATTTTTCATATTAAATCGTTTAAAAGTTATCTAATTAATTATAAATTTTTTTCATAATGTTTAATATATCACTAATCTTTAAACATTCTTTTGATTCTTTTGTCTTATCGAGTAAAGAAATACTAAGTTTTTCTATCCTTCTTTTGTTTCTCATTTTTCTAGCTTTATCTACTGCTCTTTCGTAACTATTGTTTTTCATTTTGTTTGTATTTAGTTTGTTAAACATAATATGAATATATAAAATATTTTATATATAAAAAAATATTTATATACTTATTTTATAATTATTTTTTAGATTTATTATTTGAGAATGGATTCTTGACCAGTCATCTGATTCAAATTCATTCGTAGAATGTTCTATTTCACGTTTAAAGATGCGTTCTAATTTATGCAATAAAAGATATTTTCTATCAGCTTCGCTTTGATTCATTTAGGGTTTATTATTTTTTCTTTAATTAACATTTGTAATATTTCTACCCAGCTTTCTTTTTCTAATATGATATATTCTTTATTTCTTTCATTAGATTTTTTATGATATATGATTTTATAGTTTCCGTTCTGTTCTAACATATCTTGAAATATTTTATGATATGAAGGATTGTTTTGTGTACACTTAGCTTGAACACTAAATGGTGTCGTGTCAGTAAGATCTATTTTATTATCATCTAAATACTTAGATTTATATCGTGAGGTTTCACAATTTATCCAACCTAAGTCTTTAAATTCCAAACGTATCTTTCTCTCGTAATTGTTCCCTTTGTTTCGGTTTCGATTTGACATAATCAATACAAACTAAACTAATTAAACATAGTAATAAAATTTTAATTATTTTTTTTATTATCATTTCTTTCTCTAAATAAACTCAACCCTAGATATGAGTAATTAATCACGTCTGCAAAACGTGATTCAATACTTTCTGATTTTTTAAGATTAGCATTATTTACGTGAGCAAATATTGATTGTAGTTGCTTATCAAAAAATATAGACCATACTTTAAGTGATGAAATATTTAATCTATCTGCTGTTGATTTAAAATTATGAAGTACATCTTCATTTTCATTTGTGTACTCAGGTCTTTTGCCTTTCATTATATCTTTAGATAAAGTATCTAATTCTTTTACTAGTCTATCAAATTCGTCTTGTGTCATAATTTATTTAATTTATTTATTGTTAATTCTAACATAACTTTAACATAAGAATAACATAAGCCTTCTAAATATTTAATATACTTTTTTTAGTATATCATATTTTATTGGATCTAATTCTTTAATCTTAGATAATAATATTATTTGTTCTTGTTTAACTTTATATCTTTCTTCGCTTGTACTATCAACTCCTAAAGTACATTCAATGTGAGCCATCTTTTCCATTAAAGAATCTATTTTAGTCTTTATAAGTTTGTTGGTGTTGTAACATCCAAAGATTTCTCTTTTCTCGTGTTGACTTAAATCTTCAGTTGTCGGTGTCATAATTATTTTAATATATTTTTATAAATATGTTTTGCTATAGCGTACATCATTAAGGGGGGTACAGATCTTCCAAGTCGTTCTGTTTTATGTGTATATTTTTCTCCTACATAATAATCATCTGGAAAAGACATTAATCTTATTAATTCAGGAACCGTTAATTCTCTATTTTCATTCCAATGAATTAAACACGCACCTTTATTTCCTTGTCTTTGACAAATGGTAGGTGAAGGTTTATTTCTTACTATTCGTTGCAATCCATAATATCCATTAGGTGCATATTTATCACCACTTTCTCCTTCTTTAAGTTTATAAACATAATCTTTAACTATTCCATTATTATGTGTAGAATCTTTTATATCTTTTATTGTATTTTTTACATCTACACAAGCATCATAAGAACTTATTACTTTTTTTAAATTTTTTGGATATGTAATTTTTTTGTTTATATCTTTTCTAATACCAATAAATATTGTTCTTTCTCGTGATTGTGGAACGCCATAATTTTTAGCATTAAGAACTTTATATCTTACATTATAACCGCAATCTACTAATGTATGATATATTGTTTTTTTGTGTTCTCCAAAAATATCAATTTGATTGCTACCTAATAAATGTTTAGCTGACCCCATTGTTAATCCTTTAACATTCTCTGCAACAAATACTTTTGGTTGTATGTCATTTAAAATTCTAGCAAATTCAAAAAATAAATCATCTACTTGTTGAGTTGTGTCTGAATATTTTTTTTCTTTACCCCACGATTTTTCTCTTGAACCCGCCATACTAAAAGATGCACACGGGGGTGAACCATCTAAAATATCTAATTCTCCTTTTTTTAATTTTATTTTATTTAAAATTGTTTCTCCTTTTAATGTTCTAATGTCATTTGTAAAAACATAAGTATTAGGATAATTTTTAGAATATGTTTTATGAGCAGCTTCAATAAATTCATTAATAGCTAATATGTGTCCACCAGCTAATTTATACCCAGTAGAACTACCACCCCCACCGGCAAATAAAGAAACCACATTAAAAAGTTTTTTTTTGCTATTTTTTTTGACTAACTCTAAATTATATATAAAAGGTTTCATTTAATTAATAACCAACTTTTAAAATTTAATGATTGATAAAATGATTGTATTTTTTTAAAACCACTTTTTTTAAACATTTTTATGTTTTCTTTTTCTGTTAATGGTCGCATTATAGATCTTAAATCTATTTGTTTTTTTAAAATTTCTTTATAAGTAAAGTTTTTTAATTTTTGATCGTAATGTGAAAAAGTAAAAATATCTTCACAAAAACCATCATTTATATAAATTTTTTCAGCTACAATACAAGCACCACCAATATTAAGATTATTGTATATTTTTTTTAAAACACTATATCTTTTTCTAATTTCTAAAAATTGTAAAGTAAAAATTAATAATATTAGATTAGTGTTATAAAGTTTTATACTTTTATCAGTTATGTCTCTATTATAAAAAGAAATGTTTTTAGTTGATTTTTCTTTTAATAAATTTTTAGATATATCATAACCTACAAATGAAGAATTATTTTTATTAATAGAATTTAGTTTTTTTAAAAGTAAACCAGTAGAACAACCTAAATCATAAACATTAGAGTTTTTTGTTATAAAATATGTAGATATAGATTGTATTAATTCTATAAGATTATTGTATCCTGATATACTTTGATTGATATGATTATCAAAATTTTTTATAGTATCAAAACTAAATTTTTCTTTATTTGTTAGTGTCATAAGTTATTTTTTTATTATTAGGTAATACATAGTTTATCTTATCTATCATTTCATTATTTTCAAAGTCAGTAGTTCTAGGGCATTTCATAACAACTTTTTCCAAATCTTTTAAATCAATATCTTTTAAATCATAGTAATACAATTTATTTTCAAAAGCAACTACATAATAACAGTCTTTGTCTTTACATAATTGTATTAACTTATCATATTTATATTTTTCTATCATCCATTTATCATAAAATGTTTTACGAACTTTTAATTCTATTATACTTTTTATTGTTTCCATATCATAATGAGACATTTGCGATGAATCTTTGATGTCATCTATTCTTGATTTTAAATATTTTCTAACATCTAATTCATTTTTAAATATCATACTATTAAACTTCCATCATTGTTAAGTGTGTCCCAGTTAAATCCTGAAACAATATTTTTTTCTTTATAATTCTTATAGCTATCAAAGGCTATTCTCCAAGCAAGTTTTCCTTTTTCAATTAAATCTTCTGATAATGAATAAACTGCGACATCATAAGGATATTTATTTTCTATTGCTATAAAACGAAATTCTGACGGATCATATCCTAGTGCTTCACTATAGAAGCACGCTTGTAAATGATATGCATATTTATAAATAGAACTTTTAAATGCTTGTGGTGAAGCGTCTTGACAAGTTTTAATGTCGAGTATATATCTATCACGTTTAAGACCATCAGGTCTTACTCTAACGTCTATATCATCAATCTTACCATAATAACTATGTTCTACTTCATTAATATCTAAAAGTAGCTTAGAAGCTAAATTATGTGAATGAACATTATCTACTATATATTGTAACGCTTTATTTTCATCATAAGTAATTAATGTTTTGTTTTTGTTTTTTTCTATTATAGAATCTCTTTTTTCTCTATCTTTTTTTAAACGTAAGTTTATATCTTGAGGCAATACAATTATATCTTTATTATCAGGTTCTAATAAAACGCTATGTACTGCGTTACCAAAATTCATTGCACTAGAATTATATGGTGTTTGATTTAAAAAATGATACATAGATTTTTTATA
>Ga0209337_1003518_pt1 | contig 11066 bp, 10 predicted proteins | sample LinPmetageLP53_FD_184044 | JGI IMG/M metagenome (GOLD analysis project Ga0209337, IMG submission 184044) | Marine viral communities from the Pacific Ocean - LP-53 (SPAdes) (version 2) | ecosystem: Environmental > Aquatic > Marine > Oceanic | place: Pacific Ocean | collected 2010-02-08 | reverse complement strand
CGGCAACTACAACATTGCCGTGGGTAGTTACGCGTTAGATGCGACTACTTCTGGGGCCAATAACGTAGCTGTTGGTGGTTCTGCACTTGGTGCGTCAACTACGGGAACTGCTAATATTGCGATTGGCGGCAGCGCAATGGCGGATTGTGTAACAGGTGTAAACAACGTAAGCGTTGGCCATAATGCTGGTGAAAAACTTTTAACGTCAAACAACGCAGTTGTCGGTGCATTGGCAATGAAGTATGCAACGCTTAACGACCACTGTGTAGCGATTGGTTCCAGTGCGTTAATTGGTGCAACCAGTTTTACTGAAGGTGGCGGTGCGTGGAATAACGACCCAACTATTACTCACACCGCTGACGCAAGAATAGTTGCAGGGTTGCATGTCACAGGTAATGGAATACCATATAATGCTTACATAGCTTCAATTACAGACGGTACTCACTTTGAGTTAAGTGCGTCCACTACTGGTGGCTCCTACACTAGTCAGACGCTTACGTTCTGGTCAAACACCGGCGACTACAACATTGCCATCGGCAGCTACTCGCTGGATGCAACGACTACGGGACACTCAAATGTGGCCATCGGACATAATGCGCTATCAGCAGCAACAGACAACACCCACAATATTGCCATTGGTTACGAAGCAATGCTTGCGGCTAATGGGGGAGGTTCTGCAAAAGAACATTATAATATTGCAATCGGAACGAGTGCTTTAGCTGCTGAAACATCCGGCGCAGACGGGTGTGTAGCCATTGGTTTCAAAGCATTGTTTTCTCAAGATGCTGATGACTCAAACAATGTGGCAGTCGGCTACAAAGCCGCACTTAATCTCAACGGCGGCACAGACAGCGTGTATGTGGGTTATCTAGCCGGTGGTGTTGGTGCGATTACTGGTAATGACAATGTGGCGATTGGCAAGAGTGCTGGCCAAGCGTTGGTTGCGGGTCATTCAAATGTGCTGATAGGCAAGGACGCCGGTCTGCTTTTAACGGATAACACCTACAATGTTGCCATTGGTGTGGGTGCGCTAGATGGATGCAATGGTGGGGAACTCTACAACATTGCTATTGGCGCAAACGCGCTAGGTGCAGACATAACTGGTTCAGATTACTGCGTAGCCATCGGCCACAACGCACTCACGGCACAAAACCAAAACGTAAAGAACACCGCCATTGGTGGACTTGCGGGTGATGCGATTGAGGGTGGCGACCAGAACACGCTGGTAGGTTATTATGCGGGTAGCGGAATTAGTTCGGCTGATGGTAACGTGGCTATTGGTCGTTATGCGTTTGCAAAAGGCAATGGTGCAAAAAACACTATCATCGGAACTTCTGCTGGGTCTGCCACGGATGACGGTGGCGCAGGATTGAGTGGCGAAGGCAGCGTTTTGGTTGGCCACAAAGCTGGCCACGATCTTTCAGACGGCCCCGGCAACGTACTCATCGGACAGTCTGCTGGCGAAAATATGACCACCGGCGATTACAACGTGGCCATTGGTTATCAAGCTGCTGATGGGATGGCTGGTGCAGCCAACAATAACATTGCAATCGGCAAGAATGCACTAGGTGCTACAACAGGTGCGGCACAAGACTGTATTGCTATTGGATTCAGTTCGCTTGGCACACAAAACACGGCGGCTTCAATCAATTTAGCCATTGGCAAAAATTCTGGTAACGCAATCACCAGCGGCACAGAGAACGTGCTGATCGGCCACGAAGCGGGGAGTACGCTTGCTACTGCTGCTGAAAATACGGCGGTTGGATATCACGCGTTGCAGGACGCGACGAGTTCTGGCAACACGGCTATTGGCCGCTCAGCAGCCGCAAATCTTTCTGGTGGGGTACACAATACGGTGGTTGGTTGTAGCGCACTTCAAGATGCTAACGGCGGCGAGGCGCAAAACACAGCTATTGGCGCATTCGCATTTCACGGACTTAACTCTGATACTGCTGATGATAATGTAGCTGTTGGATTCAACGCGGGACGTTTCGATCCAGCCGGTACAACAACTGGTGATGAATTGGAAGAAGCCGCGCAGTCCACTTATCTTGGCGCATCTACCCGTGCATCTGCTGCTACTGGGGTAATAAACGAAATAGTTATCGGTTTTGCTACGATTGGTGCTGGCGATAATACAATTCGTTTAGGTAACACCAGCATTGCTTCTGGTGGTTTCCATTGTCAGCAAGCGTTAACTGTTGATTCTGACAAACGAATCAAGCGTGACATTGCGAATAACGATACCGGCTTAGTGCTTATTGATAAGTTGCAGCCGGTTACGTTCAAAGCAGTTAATCCAGCAGATTATTCAGAAGAAATTTCTGAAGCGCGATTCAAAGAGGGAACCAACGAACAACTCGTCACCGAAGCAGTCGAAGCGGCTGAAGCAGTTTACGAAACCGTAGTTGTGCAAGAAGCACGCGCTGCTGTAGCTAAAGAGACACGCGACGAAGTACACGCTGCCATCGAGGAGGTTACGGAGGAGATCGTGCACCCCGCAAAAGAAGCGGTGTACGAGGATCGTGTGGTTGTTCACGCAGAAGCTGAGCGCACGGAGACGAACATTGTCACACACGCGGAAGCGGAACGTACTGAGACGCGCATCACGCAAGAGGCGCGTGAGGAAGTAAGGACTGAATACCACAAATTTGAAGAGGTTGAGATCACCGAAACTGTCACTGGCGAAGAGATCGTTGAGGTTGACGGCAAGTGGGTGAAACGTGCAACCAGCGAAGAAGTTACACGCACCGAACGCACGCTGTTGTACGAAGACTGCGATCTGTACGACGAAGACGGCTCGATCTGCACTCACTGCGTAACGCCAGCAGTTGAGGCTGTGGCAGCAGTTGAGGGAGTGGAAGGGGTGGAAGCCGTAGAAGCAGTCGCTGCGGTTGTAGGAGTGGATGCGGTTGAAGCAGTCGCCGCCACTTACTACGAGGGTGGCGATGAACTACCCGAAGGCAAAGCGATTGGCGACGAGAAGACCGCAGCTATTGAAGCGGTAGAATTTGTTGAAGCCGTTGAAGCAATTGAAGCGGTAGAATCTGTCGCCTACGTCGAAGCTGTTGAGGCTGTGGAAGCAGTTGCCGAGGTGCGTGCAAACGACGTTCACAAAGTGCCGGTAATTGCTGAACACGTTGAACCCGCACAAGAGGAAGTCACCGAGACAATCGTCACGCCAGCAGTCGAGGAAGTTACTGAAACGATAACCATACCGGCTATCGAAGAAGTCACCGAGCGCGTGTTGGTCAGCGCAGCCACGGAAGAGACCACCGAGACGCGAGTGGTTGTTGAGGCGAAGGATGAGTGGACAGAAACGCACGTCACTCGACCGGCTGAAGCGGCACAAGAGGAAGTGACAGAACGCCGATTGGTTAGTGCTGCGGTGGAAGCTAAGGACGCAGTCTACAAGACTGTCACAGTCCCAGCGGATGATCGACCAGCAGACGACGACACGGTGCGTTTGGGTCTGATAGCGCAGGATGTGCAGACCGCGATGACTGAAGCCGGTGTTGAGTTCGATTTGGTACACACAAGCGCGAACGGCAAAATGTCGGTGACATACGGCAATCTAGTGATGCCGCTGATCAAGGCGGTGCAGGAGTTGAGCGCGAGGGTGAAGACGCTGGAAGGATAATGGCTGCTAAAGCAAAAGATTCACGATTAGAAAAGGCTGGGGTTAGTGGCTACAACAAGCCTAAACGAACCCCGTCTCACTCAACCAAGTCTCACGTTGTAGTTGCTAAAAGCGGCGGTGAGATTAAGACTATCAGATTTGGTCAACAGGGTGTTAAGACAAACCAAACTGCTGGCCAGCGAGAAGCTTTTAAAAGCAGACATCAAAAGAATATAGCTAGGGGGCCAATGTCTGCTGCATACTGGGCTAACAAAGTAAAATGGAGTCCAAGCAAAACGGCTTCTAGTTCTAGCAAGTGGAAGAAAGGATAATTTATGCCATACGGAAAAGGAACATACGGAAGTAAAGTGGGGCGACCACCGAAAAAGAAAACGATTAAAAAACCCGCAGCAAATAAGCGAAAGAAATAATTTGGCTATGGCTAAAAAAGAAACAGAGAACAAGCAGACCGTTGTGATCAACGGTGAGGAGCATAACGTAGAAGACTTGTCACAAGAACAAGTGACTCTACTAAACCACGTAGCTGATTTAGAGAACAAGATTCGACAGATCAGCTTCAACTTGGATCAAGCGCAAGGGGGTAGAAATTACTTCATGGGCTTATTGACATCGAGTTTGGACGTGAAAACAGAGCCGGAAGTTGTTGAAGAGTCAACTGGTGAATGACCAACATTCTAAACCACGCGCAACTGGAGCGTTTCGCCGAGCAAGCAGTTGGCCATTACGGCTGGCTGCTGCTCGCGGCGTTCTTTGCGCTGATGGGAAAAGACGTGTTGGTCAATTTCGTGCAGGGGTTGGTAATTTACTGGGGCAGTGACTTTAAGAATGACGAGATTCTATACATTAGTGGACGCCAAGCGCGGGTCATTCGACTTGGGCTTACGTCATGTACGTTTTTCATGTCAGATCGCAGAACTAAAATGATCGTACCCAATTCGCAGCTTAAACAATTGACGATTGAAAAGAAGTTGCCGGTCAATGGTGGGGAAACGTATTTGCCAAAAGGCAGTGAATCTGGGGCTATGAAAGTAGAGCTGATTAAACCGACAGACAAATGAAAAAAATCTTAATTGTAACAACAATATCAGCGCTGGTAATTTTAGTTGGGGCTGGCTGTAAAACGATGAGCGGTTCCTGGGAACTTGATAGCCCGTTCATCGACATCGAGTACACGGCCCCAGAAAAATGAGAGTGTTTGAAATAATGGATTTGGATATAGCAAAAGTTGCAGGTGCTTGGGTGCTTGGGATTGGCAACTGGATGCTGAAGATCGACACAGTGTTACACATAACCGTGAGTCTTTTAAGCATCGTATACATTAGTTTGAAAATTTTAGAGTGGTATCGGAAAGATAAGTAACATGGAAAAAATAAGCGGAAAAAAGACATATTCAATAGCGATTGGGGCCATAGCAGTTGCGGTTGGCGGCTGGCTACAAGACCCAGTTGCAATGCCACTGGCCATGATGGTCAACGTGGTTATCACCAGCATTTTAGCTGTGTGTTTAAAATCAGCGGTGAAAAAGGCAGAAGTTGCTGCCAGCGAATAACGCCAAGACACAATGGCCGACATTCAAATCAGTTCGTCGGATGAATTATCGACGGGTGTATCATTAACTCCCGCCAATTTTCATAATCTAATCAACAACGCCACCGTGCAATCGGGGGTGATTGGTGACAAAGCGGCTACGACTTCGTTGGAGGCTGGTGACGAACTGTTGCTGAAGCAATCCAGCAGCAGCGCACTCCGCAAAGTCACTTGGGCTAATTTGGCATCAGAAGTGTCGGTTGATTTTTCACTTGGCGCGGATAGCGTTGACGAAACAAAGTCTGATTTTTACGCCAACTGGGAATCTGCCAGCCACGGCGCTACTGGTAAGACAAAAGACAATTTAGTAACGGCTGGGTATTTGCCGGTGTCAAAACTGTCTACGTCTCTGCATCCAGTCATCGATGTGATGGCGTACGGTGCGCTGGGCGACAATCTCGGAACGGTCGTAGCACAATGGTTAACTGGTGGCACACACGCTCGCGGTTACACTAACTTGGCGGCTATACAAGCGGACTACCCGTGGGTGGAATCGTTGTTTGATACCATTGACTTTGCGGCATGCCAGAAGGCGCTTGATGTTGCGTGGCAATTAACTAAAGCAACATACGGCAAAGCTGAGAATTCAGCGGCTGGTGGGTTGTTGGCGCAAAGCAGCAGCGACAGCGAGCTAACCAAGTCGGGTACAGCTATAACAGTGACGGTTCATTTCCCAACCGGCTGGTACAAGACTAACAAAACTTTAATTGCCCCCCCACGGGTTAACATTAAAGGTGATGGTGGCAAACACACGACGATTCGTTACACGGGTGATCGGTATGACAACGCCGGTATCCGGAAGACATCTGGCTACACCGACTCAATCACCATTGGCGGTACGGCACACACATTGGCGCGGGTGCTGGACGACAAGAAATGGAAATACTACAACGACGCTTCGGTCTATAAATTACCAAAGCGTCGTGACGGTATGCACGCGATCATGCTGGTTCGCGACAATCTACCGTACACGCACGCCACGGTAACGCTTGGTTTGTACAACGGGATAGCCACCGTCACATCCACGCAAGCAAGCACCCCAACGTCCGCATCATTTTCGGTAAACAACGGGGCTGGCTACGCCGATACTGCGTCATCTATTGTTTATGACGGCGGCAGTTCGATTTCAGCGGGAACACTGCATTTTGAAGGGGGTAGCAGTTACACGTCAACAAATAGTCTGGCTGCTAGTGGAACAGCTACCGGCGGTGCGTTAGATGTTTTAGAGTCTGGCTATTTTCAAACCGGCGTAATTGACAATGAAAAGTTTTACCAGCAAGCCACACTAACAGTAGCTACTAGTCACCCACGAATTTACCCATACACCCGAATCAAGTTTCCAAGCGGCGTGTTTGTAGTTACGGCAGACGCAGCCATTAACGCTTCAACTCTCACCGGCTACGTAGAGTCTGGAACTATATCGAACACGCACGTTGGCACAATTGACGTTTACTCGCAGGGGTTTAATCCGGCTGGTGCAGAACAAGACGGTGACGAAAATTTGACAGCCGCCAAAGACCGTGTCCACGATTACGACGGTGAGATTAGCGGCATTCAGTTCAGCAGTTTGGCGTGGGATAACAGCATCGGTTTATGGCTTCCTGGTTTCCAGCATGATAATGTTCGTTACAACGACTTAATTTTCAAGGGCTATGGATCGTTTGATAAAGACACTCACATAACCGAAACAGCACCGCGCATGTCAACCAAGGGAATGATTGGTTGCATGTTAAACAACGGGAGCAACAGTTTAGCACGCTGTTACGGCAAGAACCTGCATTGGAGCAATTGCACTTTTGAAGCGTGTTACGTTGGGTTGATGTTTGCGTCGGGCAAGGGGTGTCGTGTTGACGGCAACCAGATGTGGGATAATCGCTTTTGCGTTCGCATGGCTGGGTTGTACCACACGATCTGCGACAACCGCATAGACAATTTCAGTGGTGAAGACATGGACGGGGCTTTCGACTACATCCCGTTTGCTGTTGGGGAATGTGCGATTCATTTACGAAAACCAGTATGTTGCGTAATCAGCGCAAACACCATCCACCAGACCCAGCGAGCCATCGAGCTTTACGGATGCACGGGGGTGAGCATTACCGGCAACTCAATAGCCGTACCCGATCCGGCTGGGAGAAACGCTGATCACGACTACACGCAAGCGCATGGGTACATACTGAAAGCAAGCGGCGAGACGTACAGCTACGGTGACGAGGGACAAGCAGCCGTCCACAACACGGGACTGATGCTATCTGGTAACTCATGGGTGTATACCAACTACACTCACGCAACGTACAGTCCGGTACATTTGGACAGAACTGGTGCAAACATAGTTTATGGCAGAGCAGCTTGTAACGGATACCAGCCGCACAGCGAGCCAACGAACTTTTTACTTTCAACAACTGACGGCGGTAGTGGTGCGTCGTCATTGGCAACATTCCCAGTAGCGTGACAAAATCCAACATAGCAAACTACGTCGGCGAGAAAGTCCATAGCACGGACGACGACAGCCAAGCTGTTTTCAAGACGTTCGTGGATCGTCGGTACGAGATGATCTGGAACGCCGAGCTATGGCGCGAGTCTCTTGGCACGGTGAGCCAGACAGTAGCGTCCGGAACAGACACAGTGTCGTTATCCACGACGATGGATTTTCCGGTATCAGCATACTGGGATGAGCGCGAGATCACGCCGGTTGATTATCAACGCGTGTTTCAAATAAACCCAGCGCTGCTTGCGGAGACGGGTACGCCGACAGATTTTATTGTGCTACCGAAAACCACGGGGCCAAGCGGTACATTCTCGCAGATCAAACTGTTACGCATACCGGATAACTCCAAGACGTTGTTGGTGCTGGGTAAACTGTATGTGACAGAATTAGCTGACAACGACAGCCCCATGTTAAGCGGCATCGACAATACGCTTGTAGCATTTGTGGAAGCTGATGCGTTGGAATATTTACAGCAGTACGCGAAAGCCCAAGCGAAGCTGCAAGAAGCAGCGGCACATTTGCAACTGATGCGCGACATGGAGAAGCACCAGTCTGCGAGGGTGCAGCAGTTGGTTCCAGATGTGGAATCAGTTTGGGGCTACAATGATTTTAATTAATGCCGCGCTACGCGTCCAACTTGCTCGATGAGCCGCTGATATTCGATAACTCGATTTCGTTTATCGGTGGTCAGGTTAGTGGTGTGCGTCCGAATCTTTTAAACGTCAACCAGTTTAGTGACGGCAAAAACGTAGACGTAGACACGTTCGGCACGGTTGCCACTCGCAAGGGAACGCTAAAATTCCCGTCCACAGCACACTCAACCAACATACAGGGGCTGTCGTATTTTGATAACCCAACGCAAACGGTGGAGCGGCTGGTGAGCGCGACTGGCGGAAACTTGTATCGCTGCGACGTGGGTGGCACTAGCTGGACGCAGTTAACGGGCGCAGTAAACACCGTTCACGCCACCAACCAAGTGGATTTCGTGCAGTTAGTGGACAAGATGTTTGTGTGCGACGGAGCCAACTCGATGCGTATGATTACGAACGACGCTAACAGCACAGTTCCGTCCGCTCATGGACTAGCGTTCACAAGCGTCACATCGCACACTAACCGCTTGTTTGGGTTTGGGGTAACCGGACAACCAAACGACGGGTTATGGGCGTCAGACATACTAGACGGCACAACATGGAACACGTCCACCAACCAGATACGGATCGGTGGACATAGTGGCGATCCAATACGTGCGTTGCATTCGTGGCACAATTTCAATCTCCTGGTTTTTAAAGAGCGCAGCATATATATTGTTAACACTGATCCGTCGCTGCTAATTGCTGCAAACTGGGAGATCAAAAAAATCAGCGATAGATTCGGTTGCGCTTCGCGCCGTTCGGTAGCTCAAGTCGGGGGAGATTGCTTTTTTCTTTCCAGATTTGGCATAATGAGCATCGGCCAGATAATGAACGGGGCGCAGACGATAGTTGAGCCGGAGCCGATTAGCACCCCAATACGTGACTGGATCGAGAAGATCAACTGGTCGAAAGCTCACACAGCTTGCGCTACGTTTTGGGGAAACCGTTATCTGTTGTCTGTTCCGATAAATTCGGACACCCCAAATTTCACATTTGTTTTCAACACGGTGACTCGTTCTTGGTCTGGCTACTGGACAAACTGGACGCCAACAGTGTACGCCGAGTCTGCGTTCGCCGGTGATCTGCGTCTGCATTTTGGCCAAACAGACGGTAAAGTGTTGAAGTGGCTGGAGTATGTGTCGTTAGACGATGAGACTGACAGCACGTACAAAGACGACGGCAGTTTTTACCCGTCTTACATTACGACGCGTGCGTTTGTGTTTCGCGACCAGATGAACGACAAGATCGGACGTAACGCCGAATTTGAATTTAACAAGAGTCGCGCAAACGTGGATGTATTCCAAACGCGTGACGACACCAGCAGCGAGCAGCGACTCAACCCGTCCAGCATTGACACGTCAGAAGGCGTTGGCATTACATTGCCAGACCCGTTGCCGTTTGTGTTTGGTTCTGACGCAGTTATTCGCAAAGCGTTTAGCACGGTGTCAAAAGGGACGTTTAACGAGGTGCAGTACCGGATATACGCAGCGGAGAACAAGCTGCAACTGCGCGGGGTTAAAGCCAGCGCCATTGTCATGGGGTTAGACGCTGAAAAGCGATAGTAAGATCATGGGTAAGACTTTTAAATATGGAACTGATAGACCAAATGGTGGTCGTAAGACCGCTGCGAGACAGAGACGAACTGGTTCGACTAAACGTGGAAGCAAATCGGGACGATCATGTTCCCATTTTGCCGACTCACGTTTTCGAGAAAGCGGGGCAACTGACGGGGTACGCCAGCGTGGGGGCGTTGACCCCCATCAACACATGGTTTCATACTAAAAGAATGAAAGCGCGAGATAGTATAGTGGCAATTAGTTCGCTGGAAAATATGGTGCGGTGTAACGGGGGTAATGGACTGATTGTTCCATTGTCAGATAAGTCGCCGTTTTTGCCAGTGATGGATCGGTTAGGGTTTGCCAATATTGGGCGAGCAAATTTGTTAACGAAAGTATTTTAAAATGGGTTGTCAAGACGCACCAGATTACGGAGCCGCAGCAGCGGCAGCAAACGAGTCAGACATCAACACTCTGGAAGCGCGGAAAACTATCGACCGTCTGGCAAGATTAGGTGAAAAAGGGACGGTTAAGTACACCGACAAAAAAGGAAAAGAAAAAACTAGAGATGTAGATTTCACCAACATCGGCGACATTGATCTGTCCCGCGCTAATCTTGATTACTACATCGAGTCCGCTGGAAAGATCAGCGAGTCGATGCTAGAGCAGTCAGAAGATTATGGTGTCCGGTTTGTCGAGCAACGGCGTAAAGAATTGGAAGCAGCCGATCCGGAGGGGTTTGCGATGCGCCAAGAGATGGGGCGAAAAATCATGGAAGGCGGTGAGAAGCACTTCATGGCAGCAGCGAAAGGGGCTATGCACGGCACGCGTGGTAGCCAGTCCGCTCGCGGCAATTTATTCGGCAACGCTCCTAGCATGCAAGAGGCGATGGCTGTTGGCGATGTGGGTTACCGGATGTACCAGCAAGACTTGGCCAACATGGGATCGTACGGAGCCGGTGTTGCCCCCACAGCGCAGTTCGGCGCATTGAGCGGAGCGCAGCAAGGGGCTAATCCGTTTCAGGGGCAGAACATCATGCAGACTGGAGTCGGCGCAATGAGTAACTCACAACACGGGGCAGCGACTGGTGGCATATATGACGCGCAAATGAAGATGGCGCAGCAGGGGAGTCCGTGGAGCCAGATCGGCGGCATGGCTGCTGGGCT
>Ga0209337_1003517_pt1 | contig 11067 bp, 18 predicted proteins | sample LinPmetageLP53_FD_184044 | JGI IMG/M metagenome (GOLD analysis project Ga0209337, IMG submission 184044) | Marine viral communities from the Pacific Ocean - LP-53 (SPAdes) (version 2) | ecosystem: Environmental > Aquatic > Marine > Oceanic | place: Pacific Ocean | collected 2010-02-08 | reverse complement strand
AAGAGTTTTTAGAGTTTAATTTAAGCTCTGAATCTTGATGTTACCAGTTGCATTTTGACTGGTTGTTTCGTATAATGTTATATTGCATACTCCGTGTGGTGGGCTGGTTTTCAAGATGGCTGGCCTGCCACACTTTTTCTACCCCGTGATAAAAACTGGAGAACACATGGAATCTGAAGACATTCGTAATTTGCCTACCCGATGGGCAGCGTTGATGCAGAAGTATGGTATTTCTAAGCGGTCTGTTGCTAAGAAGGCCGGAGTAAACATACCCCACTTCTATGACGTGTTAAACAAGAAAGGGTCTCCTACCCTTGACTACGCATTCAAGATTGAAGAAGTATTGAACGACATCATTATTCGTAAGAACTCTGTTGTTGTTCCAGAGTTGCAAGCTACTGAAAGCATTGAGCTTGCGGCATGCCGCAAAGGAGACGACCATGAGATTAGCAGAAATACACAGCAGCGAATTAACCAGCAGCTGTCTTAGGAAGGTTTACCACCGCTTGGTTGGAGAAACCACTGGCGAAGCTACTACTGCTTTGTACCGTGGACTTGTAGCTGGTCGTGCTGTAGAACTTGTACACCAAAATGGTTTTAACTCAGACCCAGTTGAAACAACTATTCTTGCTGTTGCTGACACACACAAGGCTTTGGCTTTGGAAGGTAGGATTCTTTCTTCTGCCGTAGAGACCAACAGCCAAGACATCATGGCTGAGATTACACAAGTTGTGATCTTATACATCGAGCGGTTCAAGAAGATGTTTGAAAGTTGCACGCTTATTGGGACTGAGGTTCCATGCAGGATAACTCTTGATGAGTTTGACTATGCCTCACATATTGACCTAATGGTAAGAGACGATCGAAACGTCTTTGGATATGGAAAAGGGAAGATCCTTGTATTTGATTGGAAGTACAGAGAACAGCAGCCTTCTTACCACTATCTTGCACGAAACATGCAGTTCTCGCTTTACTACCTGATGGTAAAGAAGGGATCAATAATGTGCGAGCCTTCTGCTGGTGATATGGGATGGGTTGAGTTTGGAGAAGAACCCATATTGATTTGGCTGCACTTGCCAAGTCTTAAACCATACGGAAGGAAGGTTGTATCTAAGAATGACAGAGGAGTAGAGACTGAATACAAACGAGGAGACTTACGACCTACTAGGTCAATTTTACATAGCGTTGAATACAACTCAGATCAGGATAGTGCTATTGAATTAGAACTTAAAATGAGGGCCAAGATGATTGAGAACGATATCTTTCCGTTGAACCCTGATCCGGTATCCTGTAGAATATGCGATGCAGAACCATTCTGTACCCGATTTGATTTACCCCAATTATGAAGGAGATAAAGAATGAGAAAGGATGTTATGGGCGGTGGTTCAATGAACCCAAGCAAGAAAAACACAGACATTCAACCCTTGTTTACTACTAGGAAACCTAAAGACCGAACTAAGTCTAGATCAACACCCCGAAAAGGCTACAAGAAGAGAAAATGAATCTAAAGGAGATACAAATGAAAACTATTGAATACCCGAATTTATCTGGAATAGCTGGCCCTGAAGATGTGTCACAGAAGGGAGCAGGATCGTTCACAGCCGACTACATTAACTGGGCTAGAATATCCCAATACCTTAGAGATCACGCATCAGGATGGCTTCCCAAGGCTCACCTGAACGCCAGTGGTGATCCCGTACACATAGCACCTGACGGCTCTGCGTATCTAATGATTGGCTTCGTTCACCCAAGTGTTGGGGAAACCCCTCCGGTGATTCACGCCATCATGAACAACCGCATGCAAGCTATGAAGAAGGAAAGTGTGTCGAGCCGTGACATCTCAGATGCTTTTGTTCGTGGCATGTGTAAGTCAGCAGCACTTACCTTTGGTTTGGCTTGGCAACTCTGGAGCAAAGATGACCCGCTAAACAGAGACGAGCCATCCCCTGAGCCACAGCGTGCAGTGCCACCAAAACCTAAACCGTCAACTACAGTTGACGCTACTCCTGTTCGTAATTTGCTGTTAGACACAATTAAAGAGTGGAGTAACTCAAGTAAAGAAGAGTCAATTAAGACAACTGTGGGCTTACTTAAAGAGTTGAACTTGCCCACTGATGGCTCTGCTGATGACCTGTCTCTTGGTTATGTACTTGCGTGGTCCAAAGATTGCATACGAGAAGGTATGGATTTTGAGGAAGCCAGTGAAGCACATATAGATAGCCTTGCCCAAACAATTAACAATCACCTCAAAGTAGAAGGAGAAGACATTGACTTCTGAATCAAACCTAGCCGTAATGAACAACAACATCCCAGAAATACCTAACTCACCAGAAAACCAAAACGAGATCATGGAGAGGGTCGATTACTTGATCGACCGAATCCACAAGTGTGAACAAGAGAAGTTGATTTACATCTGTGAGATTTACCAAAACGAGTATTGGAAACTTGACTTCAACAGCTTTGAACAGTTCTGTAAGGAACGTCTTGGTTACTCAAAGCAGTATGCCTACAGGTGTATTGCTGCGGGCAAGATGATTGAGGCTGGTGTTCCCGTAGAGAATCCGAATCAATCCCTAGCCCTAGAGGGTCTTGATGTAGAGAAGGCCAAAGAAGTCTGGGATGCAGCAGAAGAAGCAGCGGTCGAGTCAGGAAAGAAGGTAACTGGCGGTTTGTTAAAGCAAGCTCGTCAGGAGAAGGAAATTATGGAGCGTGCTATTATGGGTGAGGATGGATCACTCAATATTGGCCCACTGCAAGAACCCTTTAAAGAGATTGTTTCGACCCTTAGAGCAGCCAAAGAGTTGTTGCATGGTCTTTGTCAAAGCCCTGAATCTGCTTGGATTCAATACCAACCGCTCGCTCTTAAGATCCGAGATGTTGCTGAGACTATCAAGTTCTCTATGCCCAACTCAGTATGTACCGACTGTGGTGGCGATGGTTGCGATAAGTGTAAGCAACTCGGATGGATACCCAAAGCCAGAACCGAAGTATCCGAATCTTGAGTTTCAATTAGGAGATAGCTATGAAACTGAGAGATTATCAAAACAAAGCGATCGGGGGGATTGTTGAATCCCTTCGGTCGCATAAGTCAGCGTTGGTTGTGTCGCCAACCGGCACAGGCAAAACTATTCTGTTCGCAGAAGCCACACGTATGGCGAACAAAAGGTGCATGGTTATCGCGCACCGCGAGGAATTGCTTACCCAAGCAGCAGAAAAAATAGAAGGAGTATCAGGGAGAAGACCTGACATAGAGCAGTCTGTTTTGTGGGCTAACGAAGGACCGTTTGCGAAAGCTAAGGTTGTAGTCGCTTCGATTCAAACGTTAAACGCTAAGATGCGCGATGGTCGTCGTCATGAACGTTTTAATGCTGATGAGTTTTCGTTGGTGATTGTAGATGAGGCTCATCACGCTGTTTCTAATTCATACAGACGAGTTCTAAATTGGTTCCACAAAAAGAACCCTAGTTGCAAAATTTTAGGTTTTACTGCAACACCCGATAGGTCCGACAAACTCGCGTTAGGCTCTGTCTTTGAAACAGTTGCGTTCGATTACAACATCCGGCAAGCAATCGAAGATGGTTGGCTAGTTCCTGTAAAAAATACTTCGGTTCAAGTTAAAGGTTTAGATTTTAGCAAGGTAAGAACTACTGCTGGTGACCTAAATCGTGGTGACCTTGCAAGTCTCATGGAGTTCGAGAAGAACTTGCACGGTGTAGCTATGCCTACACTTGAGATTATTGGAGACAAGCAAACCCTTGTGTTTGCATCTTCAGTAAACCACGCTGAAAGACTTGCAGAAATCTTTGATCGCTACAAACCTAACTGTGCAGACTTTGTGTGTGGTGCAACAGAAACACAGAAACGCAGGGACATAATCAGGAGGTTTAAAGAAGGGGACACGCAGATACTTGTCAATGTAGGCGTGGCTACAGAAGGGTTTGATGTTCCAATGGTTGAGTGCGTGGCTATGGCTAGGCCGACTAAAAGCCGTTCTTTGTACAGCCAGATGGTAGGAAGAGGTACTCGTACCCAGCCGGGCACGGTTGATGGGGTAGATACCCCAGACTTGCGGCGTGCCGCAATTTCTGTATCTTCCAAGCCCCACTGTCATGTAATTGATTTTGTGGGGAACGCTGGGCAACACAGGCTTGTCCACGCTGCTGACATTTTAGGGGGAGACGAACCAGAGGAGGTTCAAGAACGTGCCCACAAAATTATTGATTCGGGTGTTACGGATGATGTTGTTGAAGCTATTGAAATTGCAAAGGTCGAAATCGACGAAGAAGATGAGCAACGTAAGAAAAGGTCTGGCTTTAGAGCGACAAAGGTTGCGTACAAAACAAAAAGTTCAGACCCATTCGGGGCGCTTGGTATCAAGCCGTCCTCGGCCAAGTTCCTCAAAGCCAAAAGACAGCTCTCAGGAAATCAACTGGCTTTCTTGACCCGATCTGGTGTAGATGTAAACAACTACAACCAGCAAGAACAGCGGTTGCTGCATAGCGAGCTTGTGAAAAGGATTAAATCTAAGAAGTGTTCCTTAAAGCAAGCAAAAATACTTAACAAGTATGGATTTGAAACTAAGAACATGAAGTTTAAAGAGGCTTCCGGCTTGCTTGATAGACTAGCCAAAAATTCATGGAAGCCAATCAGCTAGGAGATACAAATGGAATCTGAATGGAAAAGAGTTACGCCATCTAACCCTTGCCCTGTATGCAGCAAGACAGATTGGTGTTCCGTAGCCATGAATGGGTCAGCAGTAATATGCCCTAGAGTAGAAACAAACTCTGTTGCCTACATAGAGGGAAGTGGATGGTTACATAAGTTTGGAGAAAACCCTAACACAAAGCCTAGTTTCAAAGCTGTGCCCAAGCAGTTACCTGAACACAACGCTGTTATGGCCGAGATATTTAACAGGATGAGGAAACAAATATCTACACAAGAGCTTATGTCTTTAGCTTCTCAAGTAGGTGTAACAGAACAATCTTTAAACAGACTATCTGTTGGGTACTCAAACGGTAGAGAGGCTTACGCCTTTCCTATGACCAGAAAAGGTAGGCGGCTAGTAGGAATAAGGTATAGAACCAAGGATGGAAACAAGTTTGCAGCCAAAGGAAGCAAACAGGGTTTGTTTGTTCCTTCAAACTTTAGCTTTGAAAAAGGAGTTGTAGTTTGTGAAGGGCCAACAGATACGGCGGCTATGTTAGACTTGGGTTTAAACGCCATAGGAAGACCTAGTTGCAACTCGGGCGGATTACTGATTAAAGAAATATCCAAGGGTTTGCCAGTTGCCATTATCAGTGATACGGATGATGTAGGTAGATCAGGATCTAAAAAGTTAGCCGAGTTGCTTATTAAAGGAAACAAAACTAGGGTATGTATCATTGAACCCAAGGTCGGTAAAGATGCAAGAGAATGGGTAAATAAAGGTGCAACTAAAAAAGAAGTTCTTTTGGCAATCAAAGAGGCTAATTAAATGAGCGAAAAAAACAAAACTTGGGAATGCCGACTTCCTGACTTTGATCTAATAAGCCCAAACAAGATGCTACGTATGCATTTCGGTGCAAGAAGTAGACTCAAAAAATCTATTAGTGTTTGTATAGTTGCATATGCAGACGAGATGGCAGAACTAAAGCCGATGATTAATCTAGACATAAAAAGATTTTATGGATATAGAAAAAGAGCTTTCGACAAAGATAACCTGTACGGTTCCGCAAAAATACTTATAGATGCCCTAAGAGACCACAACATTATCCCCGATGATACCCCAAAGCATATAAACCTAACTGTTACACAAGATAAAAGTCCAACCAAAGAAACATTTGTACAGATCAAAGCAGAGGAAGTCCGATGATTTGCTGTACCATGCTATAGTCCAACTGCTATCTCCTTTAGACTGGAGCCGTTGGCGATCGGGGCCAACGGTTCCATCTTTTTTTGGGGATTAAATTGTGGAAAACAAGATAAAATCAGTATCTAAAGACAGCCACGAGGTCAGTTTTACTGTTCCAAGAAGTGGTTGGGAGTCGTGGTATCTTTTGTCTAGCGATAGACATCACGATAATGCCCATACAAATTGGGACATGGAAAAAAAACACCTCGATCAAGCAGTAGAACGTGAAGCCGGAATCCTAGATTTCGGCGATCTTTTTTGTGCCATGCAAGGTAAATGGGACAAACGTTCTGACACTGACCAATGCCGACCTGAACATCAAGAAGGGCGTTACCTAGACTCTCTTGTTGCAACTGCACACGATTTTTATAAGCCATATGCAGATAACTGGCTGTTTATGTCTCCGGGTAACCACGAAACTTCTATTACAAAAAGACACGAAACAGACTTGACAGAACGTTTTGCAGAGTCTATGGGTAGGAGTACAAAAGGAAATCCCATTGTTGGGGCATATAGTGGGTATATCAGGTTTAGGGCAATAAGAGAAGATGGGGTTTCATTTGGAAGCCTAGTAATGTTTTATCACCACGGATACGGGGGCGGAGGGCCAGTAACTAGGGGTGTAATTCAAACAAACCGAATGAGTGTATATCTTCCTGACCCACAAATTGTAGTTTCTGGACACACACACGACTCTTGGGTCGTTCCAGTTTCAAGATCACGCTTAGGAAAACATGGAAATACGTATATAGATCGTCAAACTCACATTAAAATACCGGGTTACAAAGACGAATATACAGGAGGAGATGGGTGGCATCATCACAGGGGTGGGCCTCCCAAGCCAAATGGAGCTTTCTGGCTAAGAATTTATTGGACTAGCGAGGGTGGTTCTGAGAAGATTGATTATGAAATTCTGGAGGCACGTTGAACAACGATGAAACTTCTAAGTCGTACACCTCGAAGAATGAAATAATATGCAGGTTTGCGCACGAACTTGTAGAATCGGGGGCCGACGGAATTGTTGTTATTTTTTCTACAACTAAAAAAGGTAAGACTAAACCTATGGTCGCCCAATTTGGTAATGAATTGTTATGTAGCAGTTTAATCGCACATGCTTACAACACCGAAACGGTTTTTTATGAGGACGAAGAGGAATGAGTTCTGAGTTTGAGAGGATACCTTTGACAACTGGAACAATAATCAGCGGATTACAACTCTTAGTTTTAATACTAGGTGTGGCTGCTATTTTTATGTCTATAGGCGGAAGAGACCAGCAGCTTAACTATGCGATCACTGATTTAAATGAACTTGGAAACATTGTTCAGGAGTTAGTCAAAGCACAAGTAACCAGCGTAACCAAAGATGGTGAACACGACAGGATTCTTTCTGATCTGTCGGAAAGAATAATTGCATTGGAGAGAAAGTGAACAAGTTAGATATTAAAAAGAAGCTCGATATTGACTGGCGTTTTTTATCCGCAATTGCAGCAGCCGCTGTTGTGCTTGGTATTTGCCTAGTTGTTCAGGGGTGCGATATTCAGAAAACAGTTAAGTTTGATGTTCCCTCTGATGTTCAAGGCGTTATCAACAGTAAAGAACGTGAACCATTAGCTAACTCCAAGTATGTATGGAATCAATGGACTTCTTATGTTGAAACCAACAGTGCTAAATTATCAGAAAATATAGAAGACGCACAAGGCCGGGTTGCAATGATTGAGAACCTAACCTCAATGGGTCTTTCAACTCTCGAAGGCGTAAGCGGACAATTCCCCGGCGGAGCCTTAGCTTTCTCCGGCCTGAGTCTTATAGCTGGTTGGTTTCTAAAGAGACCCGGTGAAAACAAAGCGGTCCAAAAGGAAAAAGAGAAATCATTTAACGCAGGGCTTGAGAAAGCCAAAGATTTATTAATCAAAAACATAAAGGGTTAAAAAAATGGCTAGAGGCACTAGAAGTTACGGCGGAAGAACTGGGAGAAGAGACGGCGGATCTAAAGGCGGAATAACGGGCGGTAAGAAGGGTGGCATGAAAACAACGGGCAGAGCAGTCTCTAACGGACCATCTATGATGAAAGCAATGAAAGCTGGAAAAGGTAGCAAGAAATGAAAAAGGGTAAAGTTGGTTGCACGCCTACTTTTACCGCTGCATCCGACCCAACAGAACGTGTTACCACGTTTCAAAAAGGATTGGTAGCGCCAAACGGTTTTATAATTGACTGCGAAATGTACCAATGGTGCCTACTTTGCCCCATTCTGTCGGGCACTGACGCACTTCATGCTTTTGTATACGAGGTTTTTGGAACACAAACTTCTGGTAGTCTTGGACAATCCATTGACTTTGCTTTTAATTACAAGATTTTTAAAGCACAAGCAACAAGAATAGCCTCTGTTATACCGCCACAAAATGGGGCACAAATTAAAGACGGCGTAAACACGGTTGGATTAATTGGTCACAGTTTATACGACAATTATGTAGGTGCTCCAACTAACGATCTTGGTTACGATTTCTTACAAATTGGTGACAGCAATGTCAGCGTAGACGAATCAGACGGACTCTCCCAAGAAGGAAAAATTGGAAAATATCACACAGTTAATTTTCCTTCTCGGTTACAAAACTCGCCTTCTGCTAGTGGGTACCAAGACATACGAGCAGGTACAAATGCTAGTTCAGCTGACTTGCCTGCTGGTAACGCGGCCAAAAATTATATTATTAACCCGCAAAAGCAAACTTCTTCTTTCTCACTAGATGCAAATATAATTCCGTGGTTAGCAGTCCCTTGTGGGATTTTTAACTTTTTACAATTAGAAATAAAATCAGTAACTTCTACTAACGAGTCTGCAATGGCTTATACGTTGATTGGATAATCATGTACCCATCAGGATGGAAAAACACAGGAATTTATGACCACGCTGGAGGTGTAACCGCTTCAATATCTACGTTTGCTAAATCCCTAGAAGCACCAGTTCCATTTCAAATTTGTTGCGAAGGTGCGAAGTATGTTTTGTTTTCATTCCTTACGCCAGCTGGAAACCTTACAGGTGACACTAAATTCAAAATTTTTGGGACTCAAACAAATGGAGAATCTACTCAAAATGTAGATTTTTGTTTTAACACCTTACTAGCAGAGCCTCAACCAAATAACAGTACTGAGCTAATTTCAGGTATAGACATTCCGAATTTACCCGGACTTACGTCTATGAAAGTTTGGAATGGCAGCACTGCTAATTTTAAAGACTCAGGTACTGAAGATGACACGAGTTCAGCAAATGCTATTGAAGGTATTCACTTTTGGAACAGGATTGCAGGAAACCAGACAATAGCAGGCTACATTGACACCGATACTGAAGCCAGATCGGCTGACGCACCCGGAGGTGACAAGTATTGGGTATTTGTAGGTGGAGGTAGTTCTGATTCTCATGGGCCTAACTGGGTATGTATACCTGCCGGTCCATTTAATTTCTTGCAATTGCAAATGTCTTTGTTGAACTCCGCAGACTCAACGAGCATTCTTTACAACGTACTGTATTGATATGGCTAAAAAGAAAAGTAAAACGCAAAGCAAAAAAGCGATCTACGCTAAGTATCACGCCCCCCAAGCTAAAAGCTCGGCTAACAGTGCTGCTAGATCAAACCGAAATAAGGCCAGAAGGATACTCGGTCTTAAAGTAGGTGACGGCTTTGAAGTACATCACAAAGACGGAAACCCTATGAATAACTCTAGAAATAACTTGGAAAAAGTTAAAAAAGGCAAGCATAGAGCTAAAGACAGAGGGACATACAGGAAACACTGATGGCAGAATCAACACTTAGCGTTAGTGTCTTAGACATTATTAAAAACGTACAGCGTTACATGGGTTTCGGTAGAGATACCGCATGGGCTGGTGATTCAGGTTTATCTGCAAACGCTAGGGGTGATGTAATTGAATGCGTCAACCGTGGTTTACGGCAGTTTTACGCACCCGCACCACTACCCAATGAATCGTCTTCTCACGAATGGTCGTTTCTCAAGGGTAGTACGACTGTAGTTACCGAAGCACCATATACAACCGGGTACATTGATACTACAAGCGGGACCGCTATCACTGGGAATGGCACGAGTTGGACAACTGGAGCTTCGTGGGTTGGCCGTGTAATTAAAATTAAAAGCGACCTTAGAGAAATTACAGCAATAGCTAGTTCGACTGGGCTTACGGTAGATCGAGCTTTATCAGCAAACATTCCTAACGATGCAAACCAAACTGCATATGAGATTTATGCTTTGGTCTACGACTTGCCAGACGACTTTGGCGGGCTACGAGGATCTATATCTTTCTACGATGGCGATGGCTACATACCTTTAAAGTTTACTAACGAGTCAAACATGAGGATGCTTAGGTCACAGAATGATATACGCAAGGGTGTACCCGAATACGCAGCTGTAATCAACAAGACTGTTACATCAAACACAACATCTGGACAAAGACAACAGCTTATGGTCTGGCCTATACCAGATGCGGTGTACAGCCTACGAATGAACTACACAGTGTTGACTGACACCGTACTGTCTGACAGCGGCGGTAACGAAGTTACAGACGACAACCCAGTGCCAGCAGCAGCTATCCCAGTAGGGGGTGCTTTGCATGGCGAAACAATTATTGCGTCTTGCCTTGCAATTGCCGAACAGCTCGTTGACGAGTTTAATAACCCCGGCAAAATGCAAGCTAGATACTTAGAAAGGCTTTCTGCTTCTATCAACCTAGATAGACGCAGCAACTTGCCTGATTACTTCGGCTATAACGGAGACAACTCCGATAGCCAATCGTTCGATCACTCACGACGGAACAAACCCGTCTCTTTTAACAACGTTGAATACCCCTGATTAGGAGCTACAAATGGGCGCACATAACGCACTTGACGAATTGAACAAAGAAGCTGAAATTGCACACAACGGGAAAATTTTAGACTTTGGTAACGACGTACCCAGCAACGGTGTTTCAGGGTTTGCCACAGGATGCCTTTTTTGCAAGACAAATGGCGGTAACGCAACCGCTTTGCATGTTAATGAAGGAACCGCAGATTCCGCACTTTTTAAAGCTGTCGTCGTTGCGGCCTGATCGTCAACCATAGTTTACTGGAGAATCCATGATGGCAACAGAAGCACTATTAAGGCCGCAGTCAGCAGGAGCGGCTATCACAACAGGT
>Ga0209337_1003516_pt1 | contig 11075 bp, 7 predicted proteins | sample LinPmetageLP53_FD_184044 | JGI IMG/M metagenome (GOLD analysis project Ga0209337, IMG submission 184044) | Marine viral communities from the Pacific Ocean - LP-53 (SPAdes) (version 2) | ecosystem: Environmental > Aquatic > Marine > Oceanic | place: Pacific Ocean | collected 2010-02-08 | reverse complement strand
GTGTTGGTGTTTGCTGTAGTCGTTGTGTTAGTAGTATCTAAACTATTCTCTTCACAATACTGCGTACCTGCTGTACAATCTCCAGTCTGATCAGCTACTGTAGACATACTCAGTAATCCTAAAATTATTGCTCCTAATATCTTCCTCATGTCCTCTCCAATTTTAAAATGCAAGTTCCCTGTGAAGCTAACAGTAGCGTTCTTTTAGGGTCTTGCTTTTTCTAGTCTAAGTAGTGGTTAGAAAAAATAGTAGTATCCCGAAACTACTAAATACATCCAACCAACAATACATACAACGCAGATGCTACTCTGTGCTTTTCCTTTCAGTTGATTTTCCTTCTTTTTTTAATTCGTTCCACCTTAGGAACGATCTTGTCTCTAAATCCCAAAACAATCCTTTGTAACAATTATTTTGAGAGTCTTCTTCTTCGTTTATTAGCCCGAACCAATTCCATCGTCCGTCTGCTATAACGTCTTTTATTTTCTGTTTCATTAATCTTGTTTATTTGATGCTCCAAAATAGAAGCTAACAATAGCTGATGCTAAACCACCTAAATAACCTAACACTAAATTTATTAATGCTTCGGAGTTTTGTTCAGGAGGTTGGAGTGTTACTAAAAATATGTAACCCATAAAACCACCCACAACAATAATTCCCATGATGCGAGCTGTCCAGTCTTTACTAAATTTACCACGAGCATCTTGTATATCTTCGGTTTCTAGTTTAAAAACATCCACCTCTAATTCTTTCATCTTAACTTCAAAGTCTTGTTCAACTTTTTTAAGTTCAAGCATCTGTTCAGGGGTTGCTTCTGCCATTGCCTTTTCAATAGACTTAGGATTGTTAGGTACTCCTAAGACTTCAGCTATCATATTAGCTGCCATGCCACCCATTGGTCCACCTAATGCAGTACCAAGTGTAGGTGCTACTGCTCCTATTATATTCTTAAGCATTCCTTTCATACTTCTTCGTCCTTATATATGACTGCCATTAAGTCTTCAAACATGTTTCTAAAATCATCTAGACTCATGAAGGGCATATCTTGTTTTACTTGGTGCATGCAGTACTGTCTGTAGCATCCTTCCAATTGATCTTCTAAATATAATATCATTATATCGTCCTATTATTTTTTGTCAATTTTTTGGTAACTCTAAATTGATTGTTATGAAATAAAATGTAATCGTCATTAGAACGAATACTATCATATCCTAAATCTGTTAAAGTTTCTCTAACCTTAGTGCTTTCTTTAATATCTAATAAAGTTTGAACCATCTCCATCGGTTGTTTAGAATAATTACTAAGTAATTTTTGTGTGTCTGTGTAGTCTGTTATTAATTTATTTACAAGCTTAACAGCTTCTGTCTTAGGCATATCAGAGTTTTGTATAATTTTGTTTTGTAAAGCTTTGTTAGTTTGTAATGATTCTATAAATTTTGATCCTGTTAATTTGTCTGTTGTTAATTCAGTTAAGTCTAATGATTTTGTCAATCTTAATCTACCTTGATGTTTAACTGCTTTACCTCCAGAATTTCTAGGTTTAGAAAATACTTTCATTCCAACAGTAGGACTATATTTTATTTCATCATCAAGATCGTGTAGTTTATCTGAGTCTGCATAACGAATCATTTCACCTTTTACATTAGAAAATTTGTTAGCTTCGGCTTTTTTGTATAAAGAAGTTGTAGCTTTAGATTGTAAGATGGGAGCAGCTTTTCTAACTTCTTTTGTTAAATGTTTAATAACTTCATCACTTACAGACTCTCTAGCTATATTATCTACTTGTCCTCCTAATGCAAATCCTCTACGATCTTCTACATCTTTAGCTAAAACTCCTCCGAGCTCTGCATATGTAAAAGGCATTCCTCTAACTTTCTTTTCATCAGGTTCTGTAGATGCGTTTGGTACATCTACTATCCCACCTTTAGCATAAAGTGCAGAAGGTGGAGTATACTTAGGAGTTTTTTCATCTTCAAACAATCCTTTAGTTAATCCTTTTTGTAAGTCTCTTGCATCTTTTCTTAATGATGTTCTAAGTTCAGAAGGTAGTGCACTATAAAACGGAGTGTTCGTAAGTAAAATTTCAGGTATACCTTTTCTGTAGGCTATTGTATCTACTACGTCACTAATAATAGGTCCGGGTAGCATTTTAAAAGCAGTACCTGCAGGACCACTACCATACATAGCATTCTGTTGAGTTCTGTAAAGTGTATCGGCAGGACCTAATCCTCCCCATCTTTGAACAGCTTCTAGTATAACTGTGCTTTCATCTTGATCTAAACTTGCACCACCACTTCTAACTGCATTCATAAACGTAGCTACTGTTGTCATTGCTAAAGCTGTACCTATAACTTTAGGAGTAGCTTGAGGTAACTGTCCTTTACCTACTTGTTTTAAATCTTCGGCTGCTTCGTATGACCATCGTTTAAGAATTGTATTATTAAATACTGTGGGATATCCTGCAAACTGAGCAAGTAGTTGACCTGCCGGAGTTGAGAACCATAAAGGTCTATTAGCTTCTGAGGTTGAAGGGTTTAATATAATTTCTCTTGTAAATCTATTAGCTCCATTGGTTAATCTATTTTCATAAAAAGCTAATTGTTTTTTTCTTTTATCTGATTTGTCCGCTTTGTATGCTCCTCTTGATCTTCCTTCATCAAACACTCCATTAACTAAAGAACCTTCGTACCAACCTACAGCATCTTTTTCATCAATACCTAAATCATTAAGTTGTCTTTCTAAATAATCTTTTCTAGAGTTACTTAATTTAGTAGTACCTTTTCTATGTTGATAAAGTTTTTCAGTATTTTCTCTAATTAATCTTTTTCCTGTAGTAAATGCAGCAAGCTGTACAGAGCCTGTCCATGTAGTTAAGAAGTTAGCTTTAAAGAAACCATTCTGTAATGCTTGTAAAACTCCATGCTTAGGAGCTTCTCCATACAAACCTTCTATGTGAGCCATGACTCCTTGTTCAAGAGCTAAACCAACTTTGTAAGCTTCTGTCCAGTACTCATCGTTCATGTCTGCAAAACCTTTAACTTCTTTTCCTGTAGCTCTTTTATAAAAGTCACTTAACTTAGACATGTCTTTTTTAATACCTTTAACAATTGCTTTACCAACTTCACCACCTGCTGATAGTTTACCTTCGGTATCGTCTATACGAGTTAATAAAATCATAGGTTCTGTTAAACTTGAAATTGTTGCAAAAGGTAAGTGAGCCATTTGCTGTGTAAGCTTAAGCGTATCTGTAACAGTTCTAGCTGCTCCAGTTAATTGTAACTTAGACGAGTCTAATCCCGTAACTCGATTATACATTTTAATTAATTTTTGATTAACCCGTTTAACTTCATCAGGATCAACTCCTGCTTCTGTTAATTGTACTTTAATATTTCCCGGTCCATCAATAAACTTTTTAATAAAGTCTTCTTCTGATCTTCCAAAGTATGCAGTTCTTGTAATAGCTCTGCTTGCGTTTTGCACATAAGCTTCTAATACATCTTCAACACTGTTATCTAAATAAGGAGCAAGCATGTTATCATCTAACGATTGAAATACTCTGTGTTGTAAAAACGCAGCTCCTCCACCTCCAGAATTTTCTGTTCCAAACTCAAATGGAGAGTATCTTTTTTCAAGCATATTGTCTACAATTAACTCCGCTTTAAATTGACGAGCTGCATCCAAATCTTTTTTTGCAAGCTTTTCAATTGTTTGAGCATTTTTAAATCCAAATACTTCTTCATCTATAGACCTTGTGGAAGCAGGAAAAAATAACATTTCTTTACCTTGATCATCTTTTACAATTTCACCTGTAATAGGGTCTCTTACTTTTTGTTTAGCAGCTTCGTTACGATCTAGTTGTGGTAATGAATGCTCAGAGTTTTTTATAATTTGAGTAAAACCTTCTTTGTCTTCTGATATTTTAGAGTATGAAAAATGACGAGGAAAGAAATTTATAACTCTTTGTCCTCTAGTCATTAAATTTAAAGGTACAGTTCCAATACCGTTAAATACTTCTTGACCTCCACTAGCTTCATCAAATATTCTATCTAGTATATCTCTAATTTTTGTAGCTGACTTAACAACTTCATCATCAATTTTATTTCCAAAATCATCTGTAATGTTTTTATTAAAAATATCTATTTCAATGTCAATATCTTCATCTAACAAAGTTGCAGATTTAGTTCTTGCTTCAGGCAGTGGAGTGTTAGGATCAACTTTATCTTTTTTTGTAAGCTTAGCCATTTTATTAAACTCATCACTATTTAATCTTAAAAGATATACAAGATGATCATTCTGAGTTTGATCTAAAGTATTTTTAAAAGTAGACTTAAAAGAATCCCAACTTGAAAAGTCCATCTTTGTACGATTAAGTTCTCCTACAGAACTACGAAGCTCTGTCATATAACCAAATGTTCTTTTATTTACTTCTTCACCATATGTACTAAGCATTACTTTATCAACACTACGTACTAATGTTTTAGCCCAGTCTGATCTAAAATGTCCTAGTAGCTGTTGAAGTCTTTCAGAGTTCATAGCTATATCCATATATTGTCCTACAGGCTTACCAAATGTATTTGCAATAGCTTCTTTAGTTTTTGTAATTCGTTTAACAGTTTCTTTTTTACGATCTTCTTTTTGTTTGTTAGTTTTTTTCTTTTGTTGTTGGTCAGGTTCTGTAGTTCTATTTGCTTGAAGATCATCGTCAGCAATTTGTATTTCTTTTTCATCAATGTAATCATCAAATGCTTCTTCTTTTTTAACTGCATCACCTTTCTTACTAATCGTAACATCGTCTGAATATTTACTTAAATATTTATGATACAAAATTGGTGAGCCAGTTGTTACTGCACCTATAGCTCCTCCAAATACTCCTCCCAATCCTGCACCTAGTCCAGTTGACAAAGCTGTTTGACCCCAGTTAACTTCGTCTCGTAATCCTAATTCAACATCAGCTTTTTGTAAAAAGAAATCATGTGGTCCTGCCCACGCAGCTCCTTCGGCTGCTCCGTACAACGCAGGTTGTTTTGCACCTTTTAAAGTTTCTGTTCCTATTTTTTTCCATCCTTGTTTAACAACTTCTTTTGCTGCAAGTCCTCCTGCAACACTAAAACCACCAGAAGGTACGAAGAAAGCAGCAGCTAACCAATTTAAAGGGTCGGCAACTAAATCAACTGTAAGGTCTTTAGCAAGTTGCATGTACTGTTTAGTGCTACCTACATCAGCATTATCAAATGTTTGTCTTAGGTAGTTGTAATCTTCTTTAGCTTGATCAGACCATCCTTTAGCTTGTCCTGCTCTAACAAATGCAGATGATAATGAATAGTCTGAATCTCTAAGATATTCAAAAATATCTTCATCATCTTTAATGCTTTCCATAAATCGTTCAGACCGTAGTTGAAACTCTTTATCTTTTTCTAAATCGTCAAGCGTGTATGTACCTTGAAATACTTGAAATCCAACACTACGATCTTTAATGTTTTGTGGTTGATATGTTTCGAGTCCTGCACGAGGACGTATAGGAGTTTCAGTAGTAGTAGGAGTTACATATTCTTGAACAACTGTTTGATCTGCTACAAGTGGTTGTTGCTCATAAACAGGTGTGTTGTTTATTGACGATAGAAATTCGTCAAGTTCTGTAGTTTCTGTAGCCATGTTTAGAGTTTGTAATATTTATTATAACTTGTTTCAAAGTTTTCAATAATAGGTTTTAATTCTGCTTCTGTTAAACCAACTCCCTCTTTTTTTGGTTTATGGTGAACATTGTAATATAAAAATTCTAAAGCTTGTCGTTCTTCTACTGAACCGGGAGCAGCTTTTAAATAAGCTTTAATAATAGTACTACCTTGTCCTGATAATCTGTCTCCAGTTCTAATATTAAAAGGAGTATCTTCAATGTAATTAGAAAGAGCTAACAAACTTTGACTTTCTTTAGAAACATTATCTAACGAAACAAAACCTTCTTCTGCCATCCTAATTAAATCTAGGGGTACTTTTACATCTATTTTTCCTAATTCTCTTGATAAACGATTGTAAGCAGTATTTAGTGAATTTTGTTTACCTTCTTCTTTATTTGGTAAAAATTGATAGTATCCTATAGCTCCTTCACCAGAAACTTGATTATTTCTATCTCTACTTTCTGCAAAAGATGTAAAGTCTAACAGTTTGTTAAATTTAGATTCTACAACATTCTGCTCTATATCAGGTGTCACAATACCTAAATTAGTAGCTCTTGTAATTTGAGAGGGTAAAGGATTAATTAATTTTTTTTTTTCAAGTACTTGCCTACCTATGCTATTAGCAGGAAGCTCAAGAGGAGAAATAGTAGGACTCATTGGAGATAAAGAACCGGACATACCTACCATTGGAATACCAATTTGAGGCTGTGTTTGATTTAAATTTAATAAATTATTTAAAACTTCTTCTGGTGCTCTTCCATCAGGCGGTAAAATGTCTTGCATAAACTGTAAAGCTACTTGTCTCAGTTGATCTGGAGTATTTTTAGACCTTGTTTGATTTTTAATAATAGCTTGTAAATAACTATCATAATGTAATTCTTTGTCTTCCATAGATAATGAATTATAAATGTCCGTAGGTTCAAATTTATTTATTCCATCTTCTTTAGTTATTCTAAATTTAGGTTCAGTAATACTTTTTATTTCTAAAAAGTCTACTTCAAACCCAAGAAGTTTTTCATTTTTAATTGACAATGAAGTTGCAAAGTCTAGTGCAAACTCTTGTCTACCTATAACTGTATCAAGTTGACCAAGTACTTGTTTATATTCTTCATCACCTTTAGCAATATTTAATTTGTCTATTTCAGGTAAAGTAAGCCATCTATCCATAATAGATTCTTTCATTTGAGGTCTTTGTGGATCACCAATCATATTAGCTAGTGCTCCTGCTTGATTTAATAATTCTGTTTTTACAGGAAGTCTATCTTCTACAAAATCATAAACATTTTCAATCATACTTTCAGAGTGAGCTGTGTGTCTGTGTCCACTTCCTTTTCTTCTTTCACTAAACGGAATACTATAAAAATCCATAAACGAACCACGTTTTACACGAGCTATCATATTCCCCCACACTTTATCCATTGATTCAACTGCTTTTGTATTATTAGCAAACGCTTCAACTTCATCTTTCATTGTAGCATAGTTAGCTGCAAACTCTTTTTTAATAATTTGATTTACATTGTAACCATCAAAAACTGTTTGAAGTTCAGTAGGTAATAATGTTTCTTTAGAGCTAATAGATTTAAAAGGATTGCTTTCACCTTTATTTCTTTTTATTAATCCAAACGAGAAAGAATTAAGAGCTGTGTCTACAGCATCTTTACTGAATATTGAAGTACTAAAGTTACCATTTCTACGATTTAATTCTTGAGCTTTATATGCATCAACAGAGTTTTGTGTAGTATTAGTTAAATACTCAAACAAAGCATCTTTACTAACAGGGTCTACTCCTGTACTAGCAGCAAACTTTTTAGCTCCTTGACTAAATAAATCTTTATAAGATTGTCCTTGCCTATCTTTACCATATGCTGATTCAATTAAATTATTAGTAATTGTATCTTTTAAAGCTGCGTATTCTCTGTTAAATTTTAACGGGTCAGCAGCTTCTGGTCCGATTTGCTGTTTAGCATTAGCTATTAACAAAGGAGATAAGTGACCTTGTAGAGCACGATACTGTCCGGAATCATTACCTACCGTTTTTTTCCAGTCTTCATAAGTGTCAGCACCTTCCATAGATTGAAAGATAGGAGCATAAAAAGCCATGTTGTCTGCCTGTGCTTTACTTTTAAACTTAGACATTTCTCCTAAGTCTGCTATTTCTTTTGTTCTTCTTTTTAATGCACTATTAACTAAACTTTGACCGGCTACTAATGTACCCATCAACATTAATTTTTTCTGATCTTTTCTTCTTCTTTTGTCTGCTTTCTTTTTTGAAGCAGCTTGTTGAGATAAGAGAGATTGTCCTAATACATCTAAACTTTCATCTGATCTTTTTGCCATAATTATTTCCTTTCTAATAAACTTTCGTTTGCGTTTGTAGTGCTGTCAGGTTTATTAAGTAAACTTTCTTTTATTTTTGAAAAGTCTACTTGTTCTACTCTTTCTTGTATTTCTCTAGGAATTGTTGTTTGTTTAATTTTATCTTCAATCTCGTCTAACTTTTGTCGTTGAGCAGGATTTCTAATTGCATCACCTAATTCATTACTTAATCTATTAATATCTTCTTCGTCTTCTTCATCTAAATCGTCTGCTGTAGTGATGTCATCATCTTCATCAATTTTAACATCAATACCTACTTGTTCAGCAAGAGCAAGTAACATATACATAGTAGGCTCTGCAAGTAACATCATCATGTCAGCATTAAATTGTCCTTTTGTGTATCCAATAAACAAAAGCATTTCAGAAACTTTAGCAACAGTTAGTCCTTGATTCATTAACATTATTACCGCTTCTAAATTTTCTTGTTTAAGAATTTCAAAAAACATAAGTTCTCGTGCTTCTTTAACACTTGTAACTTTAGGGGGTTGTTCCCATGCCTGTTTAGAATCTGAATTGTTTGTTAATGACTGTCCGGGAATTGGTCCTTGAAAAGGATCATATGCTTCTAAAGCGTTAGGGTCTAATTCTGCCATGTTGTTTTCCTATTAAGCTGCCATCTGTTGTTGTAACCATTGCTCATAACTAAAACCATAACCCGGAGTATCCATTGGATTAAATCCTTGAGGAAAACCGTAGTTACTATTCCATGCACTTGTAGCACTTTGTTGATTTTGAGCTATAGATTGATTTTGATTGTAACTCCATGTAGGGGGTGTTTGATTATACATACCACCTTGATCTCCACCATACAGTTGTTCTTCTGCTAGGATACCCATACCACTACTACCTAGTGTTTCCATTTCTTGTGGGTTAAAAGTTGAATAAGCATTGTAAGCTGTTAAGCCTGTATTAGCTCCCCAAGCTACATCACCTACATCACCAACTCCGGGAACTGTAATGTCTTTAACTTTAGATACTGTGCCACCTAAAGCATCTCTAACATTACCAATGACTCCTGTTCTGTCTAATACATATTTAGTGCTTTTCCCTTGATTAAATAACTCTAGTTCTTTAGGGTCTGTAATTGTACTAGCAATTTTATCCTCAGTAATTTTAATTCGTTCGTCTGGTTTAAACACATTTTTAATATCTTTACCCATCTGTCCTATGTCTTTTGTAAAACTTTCTATTTTAGCTTGTCCTTGAGTTGAGTAATCAAAGAAATTTCCTTCTCCAACTATATCACCTTTAACTCCACCTATGTTTCCAGTTGTATCAATAGCTCCACCACTTGTCCACGTATTAGTCATATCAGATTTAAAATTGTCAAACCAACTAGTTTGTCCTGCCGGAAGTTGAGCACCAGTCAAACCATTCCATGCATTCGTAATACCATTAGTAATTGAACCTAAGATTTTTTGAGGTGCAGTAGCTACAAAGTTAATTGCATTTCCTACAAACTTTACAGCATTACCTGCAAATGCTCCAAGTGTTTGTGTTACTGCTCCTGCTCCAAATCCTGCTAACATTTGTCCTATTCCCGGCAGTATCATCATCATAGCAATACTACCTATTGGACCAAGTTTATTAAATACTTTAGCAAAAGGTTTTATAATTGATTTAAAAGCTTTACCTATCTTTTTCCCAATCTTTTTAATTCCTTTTCCTATTTTCTTAAATGTTTTTCTTAATTTACCCATAATATATCCTAATCTAAAAATCCTTGTAATAATGTCTGAGCACCTTTTGCATATGTATCCCAGTTACCACCTTCGTAATTACCACTCTCATTACCTAACATTGCTATATACATTGCAGACTTTCTTTGCTCATGATTGTCTGCTGATCTAAATGCATAGTCAGCTTGATCTCTTAACTCTTGCCACATAAACGCTTGAGCTTGAGAAGATAAGTTAAATGCATTCTGAGCATTCTGTTGATTAACAGCATTAACTGCTGCAGTGTTTGCAGTATTAAGTTGTCTTCTCCATTTAACATCAGCTTGTAAAACAACTTGTTCATTCTGAGCATTCCATTGATTTCTATTGTAATCTTGCTGTGAGTTAAATTGATCTATTTGTATTTTCATTTGTGCATCAGCTTGAGCAACACCTATCTCATTTTGTACTCTTCTAGCTTCTGCAGCGTTTTGAGCTTGAGTATTAAACTGTTCCATTGCATTCATTTGAGATGCATTAAACTGTCTAGTCTGTTGACCTAAGTTAGCCATGAATTGATTTGTTTGATTTTCGCTTGTAGCATTAAATTGTAATGATGCATTAACAGAAGCTTGATTGCTTAGTAGTCTTTGTTGTTCTTGTTGAGCTTTTAATACTTCTGTTTGTTGTTTGTTGCCAAGATTAGTTAGGTCCATGCTTAAAAAAGCTTGAGCATTCTGTACTGAAATTTTAGTTTTGCTATCAAGCGTTGCTAAATCTAACTGAGCCATAGAAGCTGCTTCTTGTATTACAGCTTGTTGTTCATTACTAGCATTAGATATTGTAACAGTTTGTAAAAATTTACTGTTACTCAATGCAGTTTGTTGATCAGCATTGAACTGTGCCATATTCATATTAAAGACGTTTGAAGCATTTGTCAAGGCTGTTTGCTGTCTATTTTGAGCATTTAATAATTCAGCCTGTGCTTCTATACCTTTCTGTTGAGATACGGATTGTTGGATAGCTTGTGCGTTACTTTGTGCTAAAGGTAATGCTGATTGTATAATAGAGTTAAAGAGAGCATCTCTACCTACAGTAGAAATATCTAAACCTCTTGATGCCATAATTTGATTGACTGCAGACACAGCCGGTCTAGCCCATGTAGGTACTTCACCACTATCTAGTCCTTTAAGCAAGTTATCCATTTGAGTACTAACTAAAGCTTCCTCAGGAAGACCTTCAATCATTCCTCTTTCTTTTTCAGTTAAGTCCATTAACCTAGCTTCTAATGCATCAGGATCATTTCCTATTTCTTCTATCTGTGCTTCGCTTAGTCCTGCGTTTCTTAATTGTTTTTTAGCTCTAAGTA
>Ga0209337_1003511_pt1 | contig 11080 bp, 15 predicted proteins | sample LinPmetageLP53_FD_184044 | JGI IMG/M metagenome (GOLD analysis project Ga0209337, IMG submission 184044) | Marine viral communities from the Pacific Ocean - LP-53 (SPAdes) (version 2) | ecosystem: Environmental > Aquatic > Marine > Oceanic | place: Pacific Ocean | collected 2010-02-08 | reverse complement strand
ATGACTCGTTTTCGGCGGTTACGCCTTCCGAGATCGGAACCATTGGGGTTGTTTCAACTACGGCAGTTGGGTTCACGTCTGTGTCCACTGCTTGAGTTTCATTTACGTCTGTCATGACGTCTCCTTTAGGGGTTCTCGCAATGCGGTCCCTATTCCTTAGCCAAATCGTACTCAGACGCTACGTTGCGTTCATGAGCCTGTGATTTAATAATTGGCTGCCCATCAGAATTGCAATCACATCCCCCGATATTGCGTGGCAGCGACCTACTTACGTAGGGGTACTTGTGTGTCTTTCTTGCGATACCTGCCGTGTCCAGAACAAACGAAGCAACACGTTTGAGTTCCTTACCGTCCACGTCAATAACGTCACCAATCTTGGGGACGTCTTGGGAACGGTAGAAGAAGTCTTGTTGCTCCTTAGTTTTAGTATCTTCAAACACATAGAATGGCATCACATTCCTCCGGTTTCTGCGGCAGCCTGGTCAGACATTGCGGACATCTGTTCCGCCATTGCCGACTGTTGCTGCATTTGATTCAACGCCTGTCGGTCGATAAGGTTCGCCATGTCAGGCATATTGAGTGAATCACCCACCTGCTTGAGCAATCGCTCCCAATCAACGTATGGGGCTTGGGGCATTGCAGACGCTACGTTCGACACAATCTGGAGTGTTTCCATTGCACGACGTTGCTGCATTGCCTCATTAGTTCGTTCCATGGAGTAGGAGTCTACTTCAAGTTCGATGTCATCAAACGACTCAGGCGGCTGTCCTCCACCTTGGAAGAACGGCTCGCCCATTCCCAACTCTTGGGCACTTTCGGCACCGAGCGGGAAGAACACACGCTCATCATTCCACAAGTACCAAGCGGCACGGCCCATCATCATTTCGGTGGCCTTGGCAAACTGACGCTTCAGGTGGTCAATGCGAATGGATGAACTGGCGTCCGCCGTGGCGACCTCTGTCGCGGTAGCATTCCCGCTGATGTTGCCACGCATGACGTCGTGAATACCGCTGTTACGGTCGAGACGTTCTCGGGCCATCTGGATATAGTTGACCTGCTGGTTGGTAATCCCGCCGAGTTCGATCGGAATGACGCGGTCTCGGTCAAGACCCTCCACTGGCACAACGAAGTTGTCGGGCTGGGACTTGACGTCCTGCATCAATTTCTTGGACTTGGAGTCCACCAGAATCAGACGCTTGTACTGGGCAGCGGATCGAGCAGCGGAAACAACGTGTGCGTTCAGTTCGTCTGCCTGTCCCAGACTCGCCATGATCGGCGACAACGGGTACGAAGAGTCTGGCACATAGTAGGCACCATAGAAGGAGTACGGCCCCGTCTTGGGTCCGTAGTAAGGGCGAGGGTCTCGGATGTAATCAGCCTCACCTTCTCCATCTCCGCTACCTGCTTGGCCAACGGTCAGCGTATAGATGGTTCCATGGAATCCCTCTTCCGCACCGGGCGACTCGTCCAACTCAATTTCAGGAACCCAGATTTCGTACCCAACCACTTCGTTTCTAGTAGGGGTATCCCTGCTGTCTCGACGGTCGTAGTAGTCTTCCGTTCCAGTGTCAGCGGTCAAACGGTTGACGACATCCAGGTTCCAGCCGGGGCTTGTCTTGGCCTCTTCCAGCAAGTCTTCTTTGTCTCGAATCCACATGTGGCCAGTGAACCGAGCCTGCGGGAAAGAGACAGCAAGGGGGTCAATGATCAAACGCTTGGGAGCAATCCGGTAACACTGGGGCCAGTAAGACTGGAAGTCAGACCGTGGGTCATACATACGAGACGGCTGCTGCGTGGTTATCGTTGCACCGAAAGACAGCAGCATGTCGTAGGCGATACGAATAAGTGTGCCCCGAAGGTCTGTGTCTCGAATCCACCGGTTCAACCCATGCTTCAAAGCCTTTGCAGCCGCGTCCTGCGACACAGGTCTTCGTGTGTATACCTCGACCCGTGGGTTGTCGTGGATCAAGCGGGGGATTGTAAGAGACAAATACTCATAGACATGGTTGTCTGGAGTCAAGTTGTCTCGATCCCCCGAGGGTCCGGCTGGCCCAACATACTCCCCAACCAAATCACGGTAGTGAGTAAGGTGAGAGTCTCGGAACCGTTCAGCGGCTTGGACTTCTTGGTACAGGTTGGATGGAGTAGTATCAAGCATTTTATCGTCCTATGCTCCCGAACATGGGAGTGTCATTTTTCCCGCCTGAACCAGACTCGCCTCTGGGGGGAGAGAAACTTCCCATCTCCGCAATCAACGCTTGGAGGTCGAACATCGGGGGAGCCTGACTTGCAGACCTTGTCCCACCGATCGACGGACCAGGCCCGGAAGAAGATGCGGAAGTGGCGGCTCCCCCCAGCATTCCGTCAAACCAATTCGCCCCGCCGGAAGCACCGACTGAGAACATAGGCTGTGACGAAGCAGGAGTGCCGCCCTCAAGACCCTGCATGAACGGGTAGAACGAGCCTGCGTTTGACGAGTATCCAATTCCTTCAGGCATGTTTATTTCTTCTTTCGTGCTGTCTTCTTCTTTTTCTTAGCGGTCTTTTTCATACCGCCCATACCGGCACCCATCTTAGACTTCTTTGAGGGGCGTCCCTTTTTGCTTCCGTAAGTTCCCATTCCGTAAGGCATGTTTATCTCCCAGTGAATCTGTCTTCCTCTTGATCATCTTCATAAGAGTCGTCGAGGATTTGAACTAAAGACATGAGCAGTTGAAGCAACTCTTCTGGGCTTTCCGCCGCAACGAATGCACATGGCGGCCTGCTCAACGTGTCCTCTTGTACATACATAAACCCAGAAACTTCATGGTCATTCATAATCGAAATTGCGTCCTCAGACAAATCCGCCAAATGGATATTAATCGGGTCTGGCTCATTCATCCATGTCCTCCCACACTTCTGCATGATTCATGATTTCACCCATTGTCCCTCTAAGATACTTAGGGACAACAACATCGAAATTGGGGACCTCGTTTCGGAGGAACACACATCCTGCGTATGCGATGACGCGGTCGCCGTGGGACTCGCGGGCACCAGTACGCTCATCACGCATAGTGCCGGGGCCGATGCTGCCATCCTCAAAGTACACATACTCAAGGAGTTCCTTCAGCCCAGCCTCTGAATGAATCGTGATTTCGTTTCGAGCAAGCGAACGAGACAGGGCCGACAGGAGGATACGCTTGCTGCGGCGATCACTACGCCATCCATATCTACGGGAGGATCGGTCGGTTCGTTCGCCAATCGACCTCTGGTAATACACGTTGGTGTAGTCCTGACGACGCATGTCTTCGTAGAACGCCTCGCCTGGTCCGTTGACTTCCCATCCGATGAATGCTGTGTCTGAACCTGAGAATACCGTGTTGCCAGCAAGAGAAGCCTCTTCCGCCAAATCATGGGGAGAGATGAACGGGTCCACAAACTCAGCCACAACGTCCCCGCCGCCGATACCCATGGCAGCGATGGCCGAGTTGCTCGACCCCTTGCCAGAAGCAATGTCGGCAAACATGACGTAGTTGTCCATTTCGGGCAGATCCCAAACATACCAACGACCAGCATCGACCGGAACAAATTGACCCTTGTCAATCTCACATCGTGTCGGAGAGGTTGCGTGGCTTTGAATGTGACGGGACACAGTGGACGCAGAGAAGAACAAGTCGCCCGATGTAGTGTGGTCAATCAAGATGTTCTGACCGATGTCAGACGTATCACCACGACGAGCCACCTGCCTCTCGAACCAAGGTGTCCACCAGAACCAACGACCAGCAGTGCCGGTCATTTCGCCGTCCTCATCCTTGATCCATTTTCGTCCACCACCCTTGCCGGGGTGATCCCAGTACCCGAGCGTGAGGATCTTGGGGGAACCATGTTTTATGCCCCGCTCCCAAAGTCGAGTGAACTCCGTGCCAGCACCCAGAGGGGTGGAGTTGGCCACACGGCAAGACGTCGTATCTGCCGCCGACTGCCAAGCAGCACGACCATTCTGCATGGACGCCATCTCATCGAACAGCACGAAGGTACGACGGCCACCACGGCCAATATGCTCCGTGGTTGCCTGACCAGCAATCGTGCTCGATGTCTTGGGGTTCACCAACTGCATGTGGCTTCGGAACTTCCCACCACGACGCATGTCCTCATACTTAGCAGGCAGCATGCTCGGCGGCAGGTTTTGGATGATGTAGTCAATCTTCCAGAACAATGTATCGGGGTCGCCGGTTCGGTCTACCAAGTCCTCGACACGCGAGGTCAGAAGAACTTGGGCACCCGGTGCAAACAACCACTGCCACACAGCGGTGGTTATGCAAATCCAAGAAGCACCCATGTCACGCGACTTGTCGATCAATACGTCCCGGCCTTCCAAGATTGCCGAGTTAAGTTCACGGAAGGATTCGTTCTGAACAGGCCAGGTGATGAACGGAACGTGCTGTTCTTTGGCAGGGATCTCACGCCCTTCTTCGTCCACGGTCTTGACGTTGTATGTCCATGCGAAGTAGTTGACCCAGAACAGGATTGACTTACGACAAAGATCGAGAACCCGATCCCTAGTGGATTCGGTCTCGACTGCAAAGAGCAAGGTTTCGCGTTCTTCTCGGTTCCGGTCTGGGTCAGACCAGATGATGGCACCGGAGTCAGGATCTTCCCAGTATTCTGGGATTCTGATCTCCGCCGTCTTCGGGGGGAGTGGCGCGTCCTGCGTCTTTTTCTTCGATGAGGTTGTCGTTCCGTCGAGTGAGGGCATTGAGTCTTTGAACAATATGGGCAATGGGCGGGGCACTGTGAGTCATATCAATGCTTCCGCCGTCCGGCCCGGACATTTCCAGTTTCTTCTTGGGGTTAAACATTTCGGGGAAGAATGCACGAAGGTACATTTCCTTCCCTCGGGGGTCTCCGTCGTTGAACGCTTCGCTGTACCCGACAGCAAACGCTGTCTCGGCCAGTTCGTCGTAGATACCTATGAACGCTCTGCGATACGAGGGGGAGTCCTTCAGCCACTTGTAGTGGTTGCTGGGATCAATGGCCATAGCCTTGGCCGCTTTCCGAACAACCAAGATGTCCTTGAACTTCTCCAAGAACAGACGTTGCCGCTTGCTCAATGGGCGGTGAGGCACATTGGCAGCGTCGTCCGCAGCAATCTGGTTGCGGATCTTCTCAACGGTCTTTGGCCAGGGTAGTCCGCCTCGGCTCATTGATACCTCGCAATGTACAGGAAGATTTTGTTTTCTGTGCTGCCAGATTCCGCGCCAGCGTTGTCAATATCAACCGTCAGAAGACCAGAACACGCCATGCCATTATCAAGGTCGGCCTGAGTAATAACAACCTCAGTTCCGCTTGTTGAAACATTGGCCCCCTTGCCGTTTAGAACATCTGTCCCAAACTCGTCCTTGATTGTCATGTCCCATTCATTCGTGGGCTTTGCTGTGTCGTACTCAATCCTGCACTGGACGACAAACCCATAGTATTTGTGGGTAGTAGTTTTATCTGCTGGGTCACCGGAAGCACAATCAAAGTTAAGCGCAACAACTTGCATTGCTCGGTCATGGTGTTCAGCGGTTATTGTTGTTTCTGCCATGTCTAATCCTTATCGTTTTGATTTCTTGCCTGAGCAATTCCACCGTCTTCTAGAAAGATTCAGTGGGCTGTTAGGGTCTTTGGCCGCACTTGGACTGCTTCGTTTTTGAGCAAGTGACCTAGAGCAATAGCCGTCGCCTTTTTTAGTTCCGGGCTTAACTCTGGAACCACCACCTTTTGCCTTGCCTGCTTGACCGTAGGAAACTTTCTTCGTTCGGCCAGTCTTTGGGTTTTTAACAACTTTGACTCTCGCTTTACCTCTTGCCGGTGTAGCCATGGTTGTTACTTCTTTCGTTTCTTAGCCGTCTTGGCGGATTTCTTAAATGCCTTTGCAGTCGGGGCACCCTTTGTGCCGGGCTTACGCATCTTCTCACCAGATCCAGAGGCAATGCGTTTCTTCTTCGCGTTGATGTTCGCGTACAACCCGCGTTTCTTTTTAGCCATTGGTTATCTTCTCCGCTTGGTTCTACTACGACGGGAGTCCGAACGCATAGAACTGCTTCTCAATTTGCCAGCCGCTCCGCCGCACTCGACGTACTCGACCGTCAACTTGGGCCTGTTTCCCGTGGTCGAGTTGTCGCCGCTTGAGATAGTGAAAGCGTCCAAGTCGCCGCCGGTCCCTTCCGCCTGGTCCTTCAAGACCATGTTCAGCAACTTGCTTCGGCTACTAACCGCGTCACGTACGAGAGACGTGACATCAACGTCATGCGCTCCAGTAGATGTCGGGAACGCCCCGCAGGTCTTGCTTACAGAAGTGTCAATACTTCCGCCAGCAGCAGACCAGTTGTTTGAACCATCTTTGGCGGCATGGGTTGGGTAGGTGCTGTCCTCTGTCCAATCGGTTTCCGAACTTCTAACCGCTTGAATAATGTTTGCGGTTCCAGTAGCGGCAGACTCCACGTTGAGCGTGAGAACTCCAGACGTGACAATCGCGTTGTCGGGTATTTCGTCCAAGCCCATCTGAACAATGAACCTATAGTTGACCAGACCACCCATTACGGACGCATGACCTATCTGGCCATTTGGCCTAGTGCCCTGCCTACCAGAACCTGAACTGTACAGGTGGCCGTCTTTGAACGTGCCAGCACCTGTTACGCCGTCTTGGAATGTGGCAGAGTTAGCCATTATTTCTTGCCCGCCGGTTTAGTGTGACCCCAACCCTTTTTCTTCAAAGCCAAGTGCTCTTTTTGAGTGTTGGCCATTTTCCCTCGCCCACTCTTGGGATACATCATGTGCTTCTTGTATGGTTTTTTTGCAGCCATTACCCTTCATCTCCATCAATACCGTATTGAAATCGAACTGTTCGACAAGAGTGACTTCCGACCTTGTAGTCTTTACAGTGCTTCGGACGATACTCGTACCTACTACAATTCATCTCGCAGTCCAACCAGGCACAAGGCATGTTTCGTCCACGGTTCGTCATGTTGTAGTGAGCAAGTTCATGCTGTATCTCGTCGGGCAAACTATCGATCTCACTGCCAGTGAATGGGGGCAGTCCTGCATCCATGCAGCACGCCCCACAGTCATCGCAATTGTCAATCACAGGTAGTTCCATTTATTACTCCTAGAAATCGAACTTCCATTTCCACCAATTAATGGGATCTCTAAGAGGACGTCCATCTGGCCCCCTGTTTTGCCATGACGGCATAGGAATGTAGGGCAAAATTGGTTCTATTTCTTTAGGAGGCTTTGTGTACTTCTGCCACCACTCCTCTTTCCAATCACCAATTGGGGCTTGATTGCCGGGGTCAATGCCTTGGCCTGGAACAACGTGTGGTCCTTGCGGCAAAATAGGATTAATAGCGCGGCGTAATTTCCGCTCTTCCTTCTCTACTTGTTCGCGTAGCCTTTGTGAAGGATCTGTTGCATCAGCCATCAGTTACCCTTTCTTGACCCAAGGGAGTTTCTTGTACAACCACTGGTGGAAACCGGTGGCCTGAAGAAGGCACCCAGTTACTATGCAAGCAGCGAGTGCGAGGATCGCAAATATTGGATTGACTTCCATGTTTACTTCTCCGTTATCCTGGTGACAATGCCCGCCGCGTCCCAATCTTTTATCTGTTCAGGAGTGTCGGACGATACAAGTTTCTCGGCCTCTGCCTTCGCACGTTTGCGAATGAGGCGTCTGTCCCAAAGTCTACCAAGGAAGAAAGCCAGTGCAGCGGCACCGGTCAAACCGATCAAGATGGCAAACGGGATAACCAAGTGATCCAGAACCCGAAGAAGGATTACTGGAGAAATAGCCAGAAGGATGCCAACGACCAATAGGGTGATGAACTTCCTGCGGCTAAGAATGAAGAATGCGGGGATCGCAGCAAGCAAGAACAAGCCAGAAGCAAACGTGACTGGCCACAAACTGCCAGTCGATAAAGCAGCATCCACAAGCCCCCCTGCCGGTTGCGAGTCTGCTCCGGTATGTAAAAGGGTACGCCCTAGATGAGTGGCTGACGTCGAGCAACCAGATATGGGCAGGAGGGACATGGACATAAAGACCGTTCGGCGGATCATCGGTAGGAACCTCTATCCAGGCTCGCTTCTACCCGCTCAAGGCGATCCGTCAGCATACGCTGATTAGCCGCCACCTCAGTCAAAAGGCGATCGTGTCGTAGCCATCCAAATATAACTAGGACCAGAATAGGCGCAATAATACCCAAGAACGTAAGCCAATCCTTTACGCTCAGGGTAACAATTTCAGAGGGTGTCCCTTTGCGGGTCACATCTGTGCTCATTTCTCGGACGACCGGAGTATTTCCCCGGAGTCGGTCGCCTTCCACCGCTTTATACGCAACGACCCTATCAAACTTCCCCGACAAATGCAACACAAAAGACAAAAAATATCCCGACCGGGAGTCGGACGGGATATCACTGTCGGCAACGCACCCACAGTAGTGGCGAAAGTTGACCGAGTATACAGAACAACAGGGACTCGTGTGTGAGTCCCTGTGTCCTGAGAGGAAAGAAGAAAGCCCCGGTGCCGGCCAGGAGCGACTCTGTTTGTTCCGGCACCGGGACGAAGGTACTGTTAGGTCAACACAACGTATCCGAAGGGTGTGGAGGTTGCAAGGTACGCCGTGTCGGGTACACTCGTCTTCCGAAAGACTGACAACCGAAAAACGGAAACGCCCCTAGCCGGTTACAGCCAAGGGCGTTTCTTCCATTCCAAGGAAGGAATAGATCCATGGGACAGAATAGCATGCCACAAGATTCAAGGCAACTAGATGCCACCCTCAAGACAGGCATCGGAGAAGCCACAACACCCCTAGAAACAGCCAAATGGATGCTGGAATACGGTGCAAAGCCCGTATTTATACCCCTGAAAAAGAAGGGGCCAGAGACCAAAAACTGGCACCAATCGGACTACACGACCGAATCCGCAGAGCAAATCTTCGGAGGGCCGTGCAATATCGGCATCCTGCTTGGGAACGAGCACAACATTGTAGATGTCGATCTGGATTGCCCTGAGTCCGCTGCTGTGGCAAGATACCTACTGCCACAAGAGACAACCGTCTTTGGGAGAGAAAGTTCTCCCAGAAGCCACTACCTCTACTCCTGCGAAAATGCTGGGGATGCACTCAGACTCAAGGACGGTATCGGCAAAGTCACAGTCGAACTCCGCTCCCAGCCGGGAGGGAAGGCGTGTCAGACCGTAATGCCCGGCTCCGTACACCCCAGTGGGGAACCGATCGTCTGGTGGGGCAAGAAACTCCCCAAGGAAATCGGATACGGGGAACTGTCGGGCCTGGTTTACGACATACACGCCGCCGCCATGCTGCTGAGGGGATACCCAGCAGAAGGGTCACGCCATGACTTCTGGCTCGCAGCCGGGGGTCTCTGGGCCAAATCAGGCATACCCAAGGAAAGACTCCACCGAATCCTAGTCGCCGTCTTCTCTATTGCCGAGAATGACCAGCAGGAGTTGGGGGACCGAAGAAAGGCCATCGAAACGTCCTATGAGCGGCGATTCTCTGGCCAATCCTGCGTCGGATGGTCAGCACTCGCAGAGTTCGTCGGACCCGAGAACCTCAATACCCTAGGCTTCAGCGAGACAGAATCCGCCGAAACCGCCCCTACAGCCACAACACCCGGTGGAAACGACATTGTAGACGTGGAATACCTCGTCCACCCATGCCAGTTCATGAAGGAAGAAGCAGGATCACTGGGAGTTCGAGTCACACGGAGGGGAGAAGCAGGCCGGTTGGTGGAAGAAACCGTCATCTGCGTCCGACACAAGGACGGGACCAGGGCAATCCTACCCGCCCAGACCGATCGCATCGAAACCGGCGTCGGCACGCTAGACCTACTCCTGCCCATGACCGAGGCCGAAGGCACTAAACAGTGGGGCTACCAAGACGCTCTGGCGTGGGAATCCTACTCAGAGCCACCAGTAGACATCCCCACCCTCATGGTCGAGATATTTGACCTGCTGGACTACTACATCGATCTGCCGGAGGAATACAAGGAGGGAGCCTGCGTCACCATGGCCTATTGGTGCCTGATGTCGTACTGCTTCACAGCATGGCACGCCGTGCCCTATATATCCCTCACGGGCGAACGGGGGTGCGGCAAGAGCCGAGTTCTGGACTGCCTGTCCGAACTGGTCTTCTCACCCGTCATCGCCTCCAATATGTCCGAGCCAGCCATGTTCAGGACCATGAACGCCACCTGTGGCACTCTCCTGTATGACGAGGCCGAGGCCGTCGCAGACAAAGACCGAGTCGAACTGCTGACCATGCTCAACGCCGGACACCAGTCCAAGTTCGCCATCGCCCGTAGATGTGAGAAGAAAGCCCGTGGGGGCTTCTCCGTGGTGGACTACCGGATCTTCGGCCCCAAGGCATTCGCAGCCATCAAGACACTTCCGCCAGCACTCCTGTCCAGATCTATCATCATACCCATGGTTCGGGCCTCATCCAGGTCACCGAGGATCAAACGGCGGGTACACACCTCAGCAGACTCGTTTGCCAATATCCGAAGTAGGCTGCACACCGTGGCACTGGAGAACCACGCCCTGTGGCATCGCCTGTCCATGGCACCCATGCCCAAGGGCCTAGAGTTCTCAGGACGCCAGATCGACCTTTGGCAGCCCATATTCGCACTGGCAAGGGAGTACACACCCGAAAGGTTGGGCATCATCGCAGAGTTTGCGGGGATATCCCAGTCGATCGAAGAAGAACGACTGGAGAATCCAGCCCATAAGGCGTTACTCGAAACGCTGTATGACATGAGACTGGAAGGAAAGGTTCCGAGCGGAGGGGAGATCCTGGATCACCTCAAGGTATACGGTCCCAGCGGGATCTTTGATCGCTGGACATCGGCCACTATCGGCAGGACTCTCTCCAACTTCGGCGTCCGCAGTGTCAGAGTACGGGACGGAGACAAGCGGAAACGTGCTTACAACATCGATACGACGGATGTGTCCGAAGTCGCCATGCGTCACGGGTACACAATAGGTCGTCAAACCAAGTAACAGCCATATTGGGCTAGAATCAGGGGTGGGCCGGGTAACACGCCCGTA
>Ga0209337_1003510_pt1 | contig 11083 bp, 18 predicted proteins | sample LinPmetageLP53_FD_184044 | JGI IMG/M metagenome (GOLD analysis project Ga0209337, IMG submission 184044) | Marine viral communities from the Pacific Ocean - LP-53 (SPAdes) (version 2) | ecosystem: Environmental > Aquatic > Marine > Oceanic | place: Pacific Ocean | collected 2010-02-08 | reverse complement strand
GTGACCCATCTCGATGCTCTGGCGCGGTCGCTGGAGGTGGAGGGCACGCTCGGCGATGCAGAGGCCGGCGACGATGCGCTGGACCTGGACAGCCCCGAGACCATCGCCGCGCTTGGTCGGTCACTGACACAGCTTGGGCCGCGGCGCCTGGTGGCTGTGCTCGAAGCAGATGGTCAGGCGGCTCGGGTTGTCCGTGCTGCGCTTGCCGAGTTGGACAGGGAGGCAGTATGAGCCACGACAAGCGAGAAGCACTGGCAGAACTGGAGCATGACCAGTGGGCGCACTGGACTCGACACATGCTGGAGGTTTTGCAGCCGCTGGTCTGTTTGGGGCGGGGTGTCATCCTCGAAGCGGCGGCGCACGGCTTCGTAGATTCCGAAGCGATCAAGGCGGTGGAAGCGATCAAGCGGTGGAATCGCCAGATTGAGACCCCATACGCCGACCTCTCCGAGAAGGAGAAGGACTCCGACCGGGCGTGGGCGAACAAGGTGCTCGCCGAACTCAGTAATCGGGTCTGGGCGAACAAGGTGCTCGCCGAACTGGACATGAACACCAATAAAGTAGAAGACCGAGCAGCCGCAGTCCTCGCCGCTTCCGTCGCCCGTGCTGTTCAAGCCGCTGCGCGTGCTGCTCAGGCCGCCGCGCGTGCTGCTCAGGCCGCCGCGCGTGCTGCCGAGATTGCCGCCCATGCGGCCGATCACAATGCCGCAGAATGTGTCGCCCGTGCTGCCGACGCCTCCGAAAAGGAATCAACATGACCCCTGACATCGAAGCTCTCGCCCGTCGTGCCGTCGCCTGCAAGGGCTGGCGGTGGCTGCCGGGAATGCTGGCGCATCATCCAAACTGGCGCGCTGGTCGCGTGTCCCATGTCGGGCTGACGGCGGTTCGTGTGGGCTTGCGCTACTCGTCCCCTGTGGGCGGAACAGAGTGGGCCGTGCCGCCGCTGCCGATTACGGATTTGCTGCCCGACCTCTCCGACCCGCTCACAGTCCAGGCGGTGCTGCTGCTGGCGCGTGAGGCGTGGAATCGCCCCACGGCCTATCTGTACTATTACGGTGGAAACTGGTTTTTCGACCCGCAACAGTCCGAGCCGACGGACCATCCGAGCGGGCGAACAGAGGCCGAACCCCTCGTCGCTGCTCTGGAGGCTGCTGATGCCGCTTAAACTTAATTGGCCGTACTCGGATCAAGAACCCATAGTCTGCAACCTGAATGACCTGTTGGCCGAGCGGAGAACTACCGGGATTCAGATCAACGTCATAGCGAGCCAATTCGTGACGCAGGGGCGATGCCTGTCCCTGGATGGCGGGCGCACATGGGCGATCAATAAATCCGACCTTGAGCGGTTGAAGTCCGATGCAGCCTGAACTACTGCTCCAGGCACTGACCGCCGCCGCACTGGTCGCGGCTCTGGAGGCTGCACCATGACCGTCTACACGACGATCCTGATGGACCCCCCCTGGATGGAGCGCGGCGGCGGCAAGAGCAAGCGGGGGGCCGACCGGCACTACCCCTTGCTGCGGACGCAGGAGATGCCGCGCGTGATCTACGGCAGCGGCAAATTCAACCCTGCACCCAACGCCCACCTCTATATGTGGGTTACAAACAACTTTCTCGCAGAAGGACTGTGGTTGATGGAGTGTCTGGGCTTCAAGTACAAGACCAATGTGGTCTGGGTGAAAGAGGGAAAAGCCGGATTGGGGCAGTATTTTCGGGGTAAACACGAATTGCTCCTGTTTGGCGTCCGTGGCAAAGGCTACGACGCCAGGACCGACAACAAGCGACTCACTTCGGTGCTCTCAGCGCCCCGAGGTGAACACAGCGCAAAGCCGCTTGACGCCTACCATCTCATCGAGGCGCGGTCGCATGGACCGTACCTCGAAATGTTTGCCCGCCAGCCCCGGATGGGCTGGGATTCCTGGGGCAACGACACCGCTGTACCTCCTTCTATACCTACCCGACCATAGTGAAAGTCTGACCCCCTGAATACCAAAGTCCGCTATTTCTGAAGCAAAGTGACCCCAGTGGGGGTGTCCTCGCGGGTATTTTGGGTACAGCCCTTACAAAGTGGAGCAAGTATGCAAGGCAAGGCAATCTGTTTTCTGGACACCGAGACCACTGGGCTTGATCCCCAGCAGGCTGAGGTGATTGAGGTGGCTGTGATCCGCCGTGAGCCGGATGGGACCGAGAGCCGGTTCCACACGCTGATCAAGCCGGAGCGCATCGAGGATGCCCACCCGAAGGCGTTGAAGATCAACGGCTACGCGGATGACGCTTCGCGCTGGGACACCGCACCCACCATGAGCGAGGTTGGGGACCATATTGCTGACTTCTGCCGCAACTCTGTGATCTGTGGTCACAACGTGTCCTTCGACGAGACCATGATCGCCGCCAACTTCAAACGGTCCGAGGTTCGCCGCCGTGTCCCGTACCACAAGATCGACACCATCACTCTGGCCTGGGAACATCTGATCCCAATGGGCCTCGACAGGGTGGGGATGGATGCTATTCGGGACTTCCTGGGATGGAGCAAGGAGGGCGCACACACGGCCATGAAAGACGCAGAGGACGCTAAGTGCCTCTATGATCTCCTTTGCCGCATCACCCCCGAGAGGACCGAGAGCCTTCGACGGTATCTGAGGATCAAGAAGGATCAGGACGAGTCCGTGGAGCCTGCGCCGTGGCTGTGGGACGACTACGAGACCGGGAAGCAGGAGCAGTGATGGCGTTACTGGAGGCTGCACCATGAGTAGCGACGTACCCAACACCGAGGGGCAAGGCTGGAGGCTGTGGACGCATGTGCTGGCGGGTCCGCACTTGACCATCGCCGTAAACCCATGCCACACCGCACAAGCGCACGTTACGATACCGATCCCGCTGGAGCTTGCTCGACGCATCGCATCGGTGCCCGAGATCAAGCTCGTAACCGCCCCTCGAATGCCCAGTCCACTGCTACCTCATTGGCTCCTCCTCGTGGAGAAAATGCTGGCAGCAGGCATGACTTCGGAGCGCAAAGCCAGCGGTATCGCCTCCCTGTACGCCGATCAGCGGACACCCAAGCCCATGCGCGGGGCAGCGGTCGCGCTATGGCGGCGGGGACTCCTGGGGCGCGTGCCCGTCCAGTCAGGCTCACACTATTGGGTGACCGAACAAGGGCTTGCCCTGCTGGACCAGAGCTAATGGCATGGACATCGACTGGATTCCGCTGCTTTTTGTGCTGCTGATCGCAATCGGTATCGTTTTCTTGGCGCTGACGCCGCGCCGGTAGTGGCAATTTCCTATACAGAGAACAATGTGCAATCTGCACAATCAACCACCAAAAACAGGAAAAACCATGATTCTCACCGTTTTCTCGATCATTACTGCTGACGGTATTCCCGACGCTGGGGTAGCTGGAGATCCGCACTTCTTGGTGACGGATGCAGGCGTCTACGCTTGTATCGACCTGGACAGCGAGGGCGATCTGATTTCGTCTTGGTCCTCCCCCGAGAGCGGGGATCACAGCTACACTTTCATCCTGCACGGTCAGCCTGTCTGGTCATGCCCCGAGGTCAACCTCGTCGGACTGCATGAGGCTGACGCAGAGGGTTCCCTGGCTGTTGTCTGGGCCGCACTGGGCGATCTTCGTCGGCAGGGGCTCAATTGCCCCCTGACCTGCGGCTGATCCTGCGATGAGATCCCACACCGATCCGCTGGTCCTGACTGCATGGGGATTCGCTTTTCCCGCTTATTTATGGGCGACGAGCGGTTGTGTGGTGGAGGCGGTGGCGGTGGCACTGGCCGCGCTCAGTGCAGTCGTGTACCACCGCCACCGCGAGCCCACGGGGATCATCCTCCGCATCGATCAGATACTCGCGACTGCTGCGCTGGCGATCACGCTAAGTCGTTATTTTATCTCGGCTTTCTGCATTGATGTGTGGTTCTTTGCGGTGGTTGTATTGGGCGTCCAGGCTCTCTGTGTGTACGGCATCAACCGACGGGCATACGCTCGGAGAGACTGGGAGGTGTACGAGGCACTGCACCTTTTGTGGCATTTGCTGGTAATAATGGGGCAGTGCTGTCTGGCTGTTGCTGTCGGGCACGTAAACTAAATAGGCGGAAAAAAGTCATGGAGAAGGTGATTTATTGGCAAGCACATGGGGACAAGCACGGCTTCCGATCAGGGACAATCCTACCGGAGCAGGGGGAGTCCTGGGCTTACATGGCGACTTTCCTGGGCGATACCGATCCCGGTGTCCGTATCTACGCCTACACCTATGATCTCGACGGCCACCGGGCTGACGAGCGGGCGGGTGACGCGCAGCAGGCAAAGACCTGGACCTGGGGCGGCACATGAGCGGCTACGGCATCATCTACGCCGATCCGCCGTGGGATTACAAGGGGCAGAAGCAGCACGCGGGAGCCGGTAAGTCGTCTACAGGCGGCGCTGAGGCCCACTACGGTACGCTGACCCTTCCGAAGCTCAAGACGCTCTCTGTGGCGTCTGTAGCAGCCCCTGACTGCCTGCTGTTCCTCTGGTCGAGCAGCCCTCATCTCGACCAAGCCATCGACCTGATGAAAGCCTGGGGTTTCAAGTGGGCGACGGTCGGCTTTGTCTGGGACAAACTGCGCGTCAATCCAGGCTTTTACACGATGTCGCAGTGCGAGTTGTGCCTGATCGGCAAGCGAGGCAAGATCCCTCGACCCCGAGGAGCCCGTAATGTCCGGCAGCTTGTACCGGAGAAGCGCGGAGCACACAGCGTCAAGCCGGATGAGGTGCGTCATCGCATTGACGAAATGTTTCCGGCCCAGCGCAAGCTGGAATTGTTCGCCCGAAAGCGGGTGCCGATGTGGGACTGCTGGGGCAACGAGGTGGACAGCAACGTAACGCTGACGTTCCAAAACCCAGAGTAAAAACCCCTTAACGTCAGAGAGCCCTTGTGCTTGCACAAGGGCTCTCTCAATGGGTCGGAGTCGATGGAGTCAGTTCGTTACTGACCGATCCAAAGGAAGGCGATGATCTCAGGTACAAACAAGAAAATGAGCAGTCCGAATACCCAGCAGGCAACGGCTTTGAAGGTCTGGTCGGGGGTGGGCATCTGCATGGTAGTCTCCGGTGGTGTTATCGTGGTATAAGATTCTTATCGTCGGCGGCATTGACCCGTCAAGGAGTGACTGTGGGTTTTCGCGATCTGTTCAACGAGCGCCGTGAGCAAGTGCGCGGTATTCGTCCCGATCTACGCATCGAATTGGGGATCGGAGATTCTGCTGAATTTCCCGCCAATAGGGACTACGCTTACTGTGCCTGGGACGGGGAGAAGGCGCGGATCGTCTTCGCGCCGAAGATTCGGCAGGCCGACCGATCCAGGCAAGACGCCCTGATCCGGCATGAGCTTGCACACGCTCTGCTCACCTCCGCCGATCTCCCGCACAGTGAGCGCGAATGTGACGCGGTTGCCGAGGCGATCTTTGGTGATTTGATCTACTACGACGATGACGACGTTCAGACCCTGGTAGGGGGATCGCGCCCTCGACCCCCCTACCTCCCAAACCCGAGTGAATAGCATGGACCTATCTGGTTTTTCGGACTATCTCCTCGACAGAGGTTTGGCGGAAAAGACCCGCCAGAGCTACCGTCGCGTGCTTTTGCAGAGTGACGGCGATCTCATCGGCTACCTGCGGTCCCTGGTCCGTCGTCAAGTGCCGGTCGGGACCATGCAGCCCGCCAAGGCTGCTGCGCGGCATTACCTTCACTGGTCCGGTCAGGATGCGCTGCTGGAGGAGATCCCCAAGTACGGCGGGCGACGGCAGGGGCAGGAAGCCATCGCCCTCTCCCCGGAGCAGCTTGCGGCGTATGTGGGGGCTGTGGGGGCTGTCAGCGACCCTGACCGCACCGTGTTGCTCCTCCTACCCTTGACGGGGCTGCGCATCGGAGAGGTCTGCAAGCTCCAGCACGGCAACGTCAAGCAGCGCGGAGAGCGTGTGTGGCTGGAGTTTCGGGGGAAAGGCGACAAGCCGCGCAAAGTGCCTCTCGGCGCGACCGGGCGGGCGGTTCTCGCCGCGTTCGTCGGGGACGACTACAGCGACCCCGACGTTGCGCTGTTCTCTGGGCTGAAGCCGCCGCGAATTCGCCGGATTCTACGGGGTTTGCGGGCAGAGCATGACGATCTGCCCGACACTCTCACACCACACACTCTCCGCCACACCTACGCAACGCGCACCCTGGCGGCAGGCATGGACCTCGCTCGCTTGATGACGCTGCTTGGTCACGGAGATATCAGCATCACTCAGCGTTATCTCCATCCTACGGTAGAGGATCTGGACGACGCTGTATCTGGAATTGAGGGACTGTAATGGCAGATCCAAAGGAGAGGTGGCAGAAGCTCTACAACATGGAGCACGACAAAGGAGCCACCGACAACGAGAAGAAGACAGCGAGAAAACTAAGGGAGAAGCTGGAGACAAAGCATCCAGATACCCGGCAATCGTGGCGCGAGGAGACTCCAGAGCCCGACTACTCAGGGCGAGTGCCGCCAGGGGAAGGACCGGGGCCATACGACGCCGGGGATGGGCGGGGGTCGCCGGTAGCAAACGACTCCGAAGGCTGGCGCGGAGCAGCGGCCAAGGCAACGGAGTGGATCCGATCTGCCATGTCGGAAGCCGCCAAGGGTATCACGATAAACCAGCTTGCACGCGACTACACAGACGTAGAGATCGAAGGAAACACCAAGACCATCCACATTCATGTGCGGATTCCGGTCGATGTAGTCTCCGACCTGTACGAGACTCAAGGTTCGGAGGATCTGCAAGAGTACGCCCGTCTGGTCGGACTCATCGCAGGAACGGAGCTTGCGGAGGCGCTGAAGGAGAGCGGCTACTGACCTACGGGGCGACCGATTGCGTGGAGTTGAGGTACTGGATTGACACGGTGACCGCCGCTCCAGCGTCGTTGATCCGCAGCTTCTGCGGTCCCGCTCCTGAGATGATGCCGCCCGGTCGGTACTCCAGGGTGCCGATCTTCAGTGTCAGCGATCCATTGGCGGGCAGGGTGGCAGAGTTTGCCGTCGTCAGAGCGGTGCCACTGTTGACGATGCCGATCAGGCCGACATTTCCGCTTACATTGAGGATGGTGATCGTGTGCGTGTTGTCGCTGGGCTGGGCAGTCACATCTGCTGTACTGCTGCTTCCGCCCGTTGTCTGGTACACGTAGTCAATTGTGCTGAAACTGGTCGCCATGCTCTATTCCGCTCCATTGCTCGATGGGAGTCTACCGCAACAGGGGCGCGGTGTCCAGACCCCTCGTTTGCTGCCTGCTGACTTGGGCATATTCGTGTTTTGCCGGTAACGATCCCCAAACCGTTCAAACCTCAATTGTCCCACTGCACGATAAGATTACCTTATCGTCGATACCAAGAACCCAGCTTAAACCTGCCTTTTCGCCATGTGCTCCGACAATTGGGGTTTGAACGCACTGAAAACCCCCCAAAAACAGGGCATTGTCGGCGTTCGGGCTTACTTTTAGCCCTTTTAGTTCGCGTTGACTTGACAGCGTGATAGAATCTGCTCATGTCAATCAGAGTCGCCATTCACAGCCTCTACCCTGGGCCATTGGGAGTCGGGGAGAAGATCGGCTATGTCACGATCCAAAACCACCGTCTCGGTCTGCTGCTCTCGCCGGAGATTTACGGGCTCTCGCCGGGGTTCCACGGCTTCCATGTCCACGAATTCGGCTTCTTGGGAAGCTCCCTGAAGGGTGGGGAGTGGATCGCGGGGGGTCAGGCGGGCCAGCACTTCGATCCAGGCGCTACAGGGCTCCATCTCGGCCCTTATGCGCCGGGGCACAAGGGAGACTTGCCCGCCTTGTCCGTAGACGCTGACGGAGTAGCCAGGACGCCTGTAGTGGCTCCCCGACTCAGGCTCTCCGAGATCCGTGACCGGGCGCTGATCGTCCATAGCGGCGGCGACAATTACAGTGACTACCCGGTAGCCAATGGCGGCGGAAAGTCAAGGATCGCTGGGGGGATCATCACCCCCGGCTGTCCCTACTGCCGCTGATTACAGCGCCCTTACTCGTCGTCCTCGTAGAGCCAATCATCGTCCTCATCGGAGGAGTCCTCGTCAGGCTCCTCGTAATATTCGCTATCGGCATTGTGGGGATCGGGGCTGATCATGACGGACCATGCGTCGGTAGACAAGTTGACGGAGGGGCCGAGTCCGTCGAGCCAATCCTCCAATTCATCCTGGTCAGGGGGGTAGGTATAGGGCTCGCCCCGCGAATCCACAACGTCGGCGTCGGAAGATGCTTCATTAAGTTCGGATGTCCTCACTAACCAAGGTCCGGTGTCGTCCCCGATAAGAGCATAGTCAACGCCGTTAATGCGCCCTTCATCCATAAAGCTCCAGCGGAAAGCCCTAAGTACATCCCGAGTCCTATCTGATACTGGCACAGTGTTTGCCTCCCACTGGGTTTGGCCGAAGTTAACACAAAGTGAAAGCCATCTTTGATCGACTTCGTTATGAGCGCAAAAAGACATCAGTAGCAGGAAAGCCGATTACCCCGCAAAAGGTCTTCGACCCTATGTTTCGAGCTTGGCTTTTTCGTTGCGGGGCGGGTAGGATAGCCGCAAAAGAGGAATCTTCATGCCGCTCTCCGCTCTGCAACGTCTTGTCAGTGGGGCTGGCTCTGAGGCCAGCGAGAAAAACGCCATCATCAAGCATCTGGCGAAGAACGGTCATCGTCGTATGCCGTCCACTTCCACCAGCCGCAACGGCAGAACGGTGGTTCGTGCCTATCTTTGGCGCGATACTCCGCTGGGCAACGTCGCGCTGGTCGCTGGCCCGTCCGTCAAAGGGCGGGTCTACCTCGTGGAGCCCGTCAACCGCGATGTGCATGAGGATGAGATCAACGTGTACCTGCCGCCGTCAGCGGGTCGCCCTGCTTACGTCAGCTTCAAGCGCAACAGTGCGCGGCGTCGGCAAGAGCGTGCTCAGGCAGCGGCGAGTCGAGGGCACACCCCCTGGGGCTACGACTACAACTACCGGAATAACCCCGAGCAGCACGAAGGCATGGTCAAGGTGCCGCTGCGCCGTGCGGTGCTCTACGTGCCCGCAGAGGACATCGAGGGGCTGGACGCGCCCATTGATGTGACTGAGGTGCCCGTAGAGCCCCCTGCAAGGGCTCCTGCGCCTCCTCGCGTCACTCGGCCCGCTCCTCCCCGTGTGACGGCCCCTGTGACGCGCTCGCGGTTGGCATATCCGCAGACGATTGAGCCCACCTATGCCGGGGTGATGAGCTTCCTCCAGTGCAACGCCGATCAGGCATACACAATCTCGGAGATTGACGAGTTGACTGGACACAGCGGGCGTGATCGCCGTTCGTCTCCGACTGCCGGTATGCTGAAGGGGCTGGCGAGAGTGTCGTACAACCCGCTGGTCGAGAACGTGAACAAAGGAACGACAAAACCCGCAAAGTACAAGGCGACCGTAGACTATGCGGCGGTTCAGTGGGACTTCGGCGCTCCTGAGATCGCTGAACTGGTTCCTTCCATGTTCAAAAGTCTATCCAAGGCTTTCTTGGAGTTGAATTCGCTCATCTGCATGGGCGACAGTGACACACGCGACGAGATCACTGAAGCCGTCGTCAATACACTGGACCGAAATGCTCCTCAAGCCGCGTACAATACGCTATTGACTACCATCGACAGTGCTTTTGCGGCAGGTACATTCGGGCTGGCCCGTCTGCTTCAGACCATCGGGTTTGAGCGGTATCCAAGCCAGTTCGTGATGTGGGTGCCCCTGAGCCTGCTGGGTAGAGGCCGAAAAGCTCTGAACGCTCCGGTGTCGATTCAGTGGGGCAACGGCGCGCAGAAATACACCCTCTACGGTCGGATCGTGGGTAGCTCCCATAGCGCGCCAGGGCTGGGCTACACTTCGGCGCAGTTGAAGGCACAGGCGAAGCTCCAGAACGGCAACACCAAGGGCAAGCTGGTGCTCATCCAGGGCATCGGAGAGCGTCCCGCAGTCCCTGATGTGCCGCCAGAGATCGTCCCGCCCGCGCCGGTTGTCGTCAGGCCCGCTGCTCCGAAGCCCACGCCCGTCGTCACCCGTCCCGTTCCCGCGCCCGCTGCGCCGTCCAGAGCCGACGATCTTGAACGACTGTTGGCAGGGCGCAGGGCAGCGGCACCAGTTCCCGCAGCCCCGGCATTGACTTCAGAGGAGGAAGCCGAGCCGGAAATGGACGAGTTTGATCGGGAAATGAAAGCGTTGTTGAGGTCCAACCCAGGATTTCGCGGCTCTTACCGGGTGCGGCGTAATGCTTCCCTTGATTCGAGAGAGTTTGATCTGCTCTTGGGTGAAGCTAAGAGGCAGGGTTTTACCCCCGCAGAGGCTCAGGGTTTCATGGACACGGTGGTTCGAGTGCTGACTGGTCTGCCGGATAGCATCGGAGCCGCGAAAATCTTAGAGAAGTTCGACGGTTTGGTCGGTATTTACAGAAGAAAGCTGGCGAAACAGGCCGCATCCGAGCCCGAGCCGGTCTTTGAGCCCGAGCCCTCGATCAGCCCAGAAGAAGCAGACCGAGTTATCCGAGAAATCATGGCAGAGGAAGCCGCAAAGATGAAGAAAGAAGCACAGTCTGCTACGCAGCGACCGGCGCAGAAGCGACCGGCGCAGAAGCGCAGGCGGGCTCTCCCGGCTGGTCCTCCGTCGTCCATCCCGCAGACCCCTCAGTCCATCCCCCAACCCGTTGACCCTTCAGCCCAGCGACCCGGCGAAAGCGACGAAGCATGGTTCGACCGACTTATGGATGCGGAGTAATTCGATGAATTGGCGTCAAAACCCGACTTATACATCAGCGGTGTTCAATAAGAACGCCATGATTCCCGTTGCCCTTGGGCGATTGATCGAGGCAGAAGCTGCTGCTGACAATCGACGTATCAAGGATCTCGATGGCGTGTTGCAGCTTCTTGACCGAACCGTCAAGCGCAGGGAAGACTCAGGCAAAGCCAGCACGGCTAGCTTCGTAAAGGGGCAAATTAAAAAGCTGTACGCAAGAGCCATCAAGGGCGACCGGTTCTCTGAGCCCATTGGTGCCGCTGCCGCTCCT
>Ga0209337_1003509_pt1 | contig 11083 bp, 14 predicted proteins | sample LinPmetageLP53_FD_184044 | JGI IMG/M metagenome (GOLD analysis project Ga0209337, IMG submission 184044) | Marine viral communities from the Pacific Ocean - LP-53 (SPAdes) (version 2) | ecosystem: Environmental > Aquatic > Marine > Oceanic | place: Pacific Ocean | collected 2010-02-08 | reverse complement strand
CTTATTAAGTAGTTTACGTTTTCTGCGTCTATTTCCATAATTAGCTATATTTTATAATGTGATTGATTATTGTGTTAGTGAATTATAAGGTAATATGTGTGCTTAGTGAGTGGTACACACCAATTCTTACGTCAACGCATGAATTAGTATGGGTATAAGTGAGGATACACCTCATTACTACCAAGTGTAAGTACTAAATTCCCTACCCACTCAAAATTTAGTATGGGTCTAGGTGAGGATTAAAAAAAGAGAAGAACATAAGTTCTTCCCTTTAGCAACTTTGGTTAGGCTCAAGCACCACCTATTACGATATGTGCGACATATCACCGTTTTGTAGATTACTCTACGTGTACCTCAACAGCTTCCTCTACATAAACTGATTGAGCATCAAGATCACCCATGAGCTTGTTAAGTAAGTATACATTTGCATGCACAACTTCCTTAGTGTTGTCATTGATGATGTCGTGGATTGTCATCTCCACTCTAGTTAACGGTGCTTCCTCGTAAACTGCTGTGTAAATATTCTTATTATACACATACCAGTTTTCCACAATTGGCCCTTGATCTAAATACTTTGCAGCCAACTCAGTTAGCGTAGAGCATTTACTAGGATCAATTGGAAACTGACCGTTACTGTTGCGTACTACATACTTAGACATAGCATGTTTAGCCACCATTTTAAGCTTGTCATAAAAGACAGAGCATTTACGTGGCTCACCAGCTGGCATCAATTCACCATCATAGAACACAAATACGTAACCATCTTCATTGATGTTTCCGTCTGCGTCTGGTTGTGGTGTACTGATACTCACCAAGCGTAGAGTGCTTGATGTAGTAGCGCCTGCAGCACCAACAGTTGACAATAAGCGTTCTTGGTTACCATCCGTAGATGCTAACTTGTTACCGCTCTTTAGCGCATCACTAGCAGCTTGATCAGCTGTGTTTAACGCTTCTGGTGAAGGTGTATTGATTACATCCTTCTTCGTTACTTTACCTTTAGGCATAAGCATTGAATTGTGAGGCATTGTCATGCCTCTGGTTATGCATCCTACTCTCTTTCGGATAGCATGAGTCCAACATTAGCTTTGGTTTTCGATTAGGTTAGTCCAATCCATAGACTGTCCGAGCTGAAACTTAGGCTTCAGTTGGCGACAGGAAGTTCCCCTTTTTTGACGGGGGACTTTCCTTTCGTCAATCTTTAGGGTGGGTGTCAGTGTAGGAGGTCTACCAACTCATTTCCGTAGATAATTTTTTTTCTAAAAATAAAATTGTATATTAGGCCCGTGTGTTTCTCGATTGATTTTTTCAATTGTTTTGGTTTGGATCCCTCTTTTTTAAGGGGGATCTTTTTTTATATAAAAAAATTTTTGTACGTTTGCTCCCGCAAGAATAAAACTTCAGTCACCCACCGAAAGGAAAATTAAGTAGAGGACGTCTGTTGGAACAGGTAATTTTATATTCTTGCATTGATGTTTGAGAGTTGTACCAGCAATGACTCTCCCAATTGAAAAATTAGTGGCGTTTCAATTTGGTTTTCTTTTGGCCACTTTTCTTTTAACTATTAAATGTGTATATTATGCCAACAGATCAAGAACAATTAAAAAAAGAAGTTGAAAGAAGTGATGAATCTAAAGGGTATTTATATGATTCTTGGATTGTAGACTCAACAACAAATGAAGAACCGAGTTATGAGTATAGGGAAGGAGAAGGACGCGAAGATTGATATATTCACAGAATTAAACAAGTTCAATGATGTAGTGTTTACAGAAAGGGGGCATACATATACCGTGGGGGGTAAAGAAGCTACATCTGTAACCACATTCATTGGACAATTTAAAAAACCATTTGCCAGGGACTTTTGGGCAGCAAAATCTGCACAAAAAGAAAATGTCGAACTACAAGACATTTTAAATAAATGGGATTCGATTAGTTTACGTGCATGTAATAAAGGTAGTAAGTTTCACGCATTCGCTGAAAATTACATTAATAATAAGATTCTCCCTAATACAATATATGACTTCGATATGGATATGGAAGCGTATAACGAAATCGAATCCCAGTTTTTAGACTTTTATGAAACATCGAAAGAAAATCTTATACCTATTCGCTCTGAGCTGTGCGTTGGCTCTAGCAAGCTTGGGATATGCGGTATGGTTGACCAGCTCTACTATTCAAATACTCTTAAAGGGTTGGTTATATTTGATTGGAAAACAAACAAAAAAATGAAATACACAAGCAAGTATAAAAATAATATGCTTGAACCTATATCCCACCTAGAAGAATGTGAATTCACTACATACTCTCTTCAACTCTCTCTATATAAATATATAATTGAATTAGAAACATCTCTTGAAATAAGAGATTGTTTTATAGTTTGGTTCAACGAAAAGAATGACACTTACAAGCTTATAAAATGTGCAGATTATAGAAAAGAAATTATAGATATGCTACATTATAATTAATTTTATTATATTTGGTGCATGATAATACCAATTAAGTCTAACATATCGCAATCTTTAAAAGCGTACTTACAAATTCTAAATCCTGTGTTGAAGCTAAAGGATAAAGAAATAGAAGTGCTTTCTAACTTTTTATCTATTTGGCATAAAAATAAAAATAATAAAGATTTAGATAAACTTTTATTTTCTACGCCAGTTCGTAAAATGGTAAGAAAATCAATAGGTATGTCCGAAGCTTCTTTTAATAATCATATTACAATGCTTCGTAAAAAGAAAATGATTGTAGGTAAAAAGATAAATTCTAATATACTGCAAAATATACAAAACAATGGAATTGAAGTAACGTACAAAATAGAGTGGACAAATTAATAAAGAAATTAGCCAAAAAATATAAACTTAGCGAATTTAAAACAGAGCTTATTATTAAGTCTCAATTTGGACTATTGAAAAAAAATATAGAAGAAGGAGATTTTAGTTCTACACGTTTAAAACATTTAGGTATATTTACGGTGAAAAAAAATAGATTTAAATATTACAAGAATGGAAGAAAGAAAGCCTCCAATTAAACCAACTCCTGCAACAGATACTTTAACATCTGCAACATCTAAAGTTAGTGAAATATTTAACGGATGGAAGAATGTTGTATTTCCTAACGAACATGTAGAAAAAATTGCAAAAGCAAGAGCGTCTATATGCGGAGATTGTGAATACAATGTAAAAAGCAAATGTACAAAATGTGGGTGTCCGTTAATCGCTAAAACAAGATCTATGCACTCGCACTGTCCTTTAAAAAAATGGTAATAAAATTTAAAGTTAAATTAGGAGAGATAGTTTATTTAAAAACGGACGACGAACAACTTCCTAGAATAGTAACAAGAATTAGTATTTTAGGGGGATCTATGTCAGATTCGATAATAACTTATGAAATATCTCAAGGACAAGAAACTAGTGAACATTATGAATCTGAAATTGTAACTAATAAAGATTTAAAATTTAAATTAGGAATATAAAATAAAAAAACATGATTAAGTACGAACCTTTAGGAAACCACATTGTTGTGGAAATGCCAGATGTGGCGAATGAAACAGATAGCGGGATTATTAAATCCGAGTCTATGTTAAAAGAAGAGAGAGACAAAAGAGATGGACATGCTAAAGTAGTGGCAGTTAGTCAAGATGTTAAAAATGTAAAAGTTGGAGATACTGTACTACCAAAAGGCCAAGGCTTTATGGTAAAAGTAGAAGATACAGAGTATTTCCAAATGAATATGTTTGATGTGCTAGGTATTATAAAATGATACTAGAAGGATTTGATACAGATGTTAATTTCTGGAAATTACATCCTCAATTAAAAGTCCCCCTCCCGTTTGCTTCTATTTTTAAAGAAGATAAAAGCAAATCAAAAGGCAAAAGCTCACAGATAATGTGGGCTATTGCTCTTTTAGTGGATCCCGACTCTAAATTTTCAAATATATCTTATCCCACTCGAAAAAATATTATTGCCAAAGATCATTTAAAAGATGAAGGATTTGATTGGGAAAAATATAAAGAAGCAATGGTTTACTACGAACGATCTTTAATTACTCCTGCTAAAAGACAGCTTATGGTATGGAATAAAAAGATGGACGAAAAAACATTGTATTTAGATGTACTTACTTATGAAGATAACGCGGATACTATCGAAGGGTTACTTAAAACAAATGTTAAATTGTTTGAGGATTATGAACGTCTTCTTAAACTCGTGGATAAAGAAACTAACGAAGGTTCTACAAAAGGAGGGGCCGAAGAGTCCGCATCCGAGAAAGGATTAATATGATTATTAATAAAGCAGCTTTTTTACTTAAAGAAATACCTCAATTTCACCCAGCTAGCGAAGAATACTTATTGTTTTGGAGAGAAGAAAAGAAACGATGTATTGAAGGCTATTGGGTAGGAGGAGTATGGATGCCAGGTAACCTTTATTTTTACGTAAACTTTTGGACAATACTTCTTAATAAAACTGCACACTCTAAAACTAAAACCCCTGGTAAACCATTTCTTAGAGATCTTGAATGGGAGTTTTTCTATAATTGGATAGAAGCTCGTGGATTTTCAGGATTTGAAGATGATAAAGAATTTACTTGCAATAGGGAGTTTATAGGAAAAGAAAACTATGTACCTGCCGCAGAGTATATGCGTAGAACACATAAAAAGAATTTAGGAAGACCTTTATGGAATAATGAAGCTAAAAACTTTATGATGATGGGGAGTCGTGGGTTTGGTAAATCGTATTCTGTTGCAGGAGGTGTAGCAGGGCATGAGTTTGTATTTGACGGAATGAAATCATATGACCCTGAATTAATAAAGAACCCACCTTCTACAGAAATTGTAGTAGGAGCAGGTGATGCTAAATATTCTGGAGATATATTAAAAAAAACACAGTTTGGATTGGATAATTTACCTGGTGGAATTGAAATTGGAAATAAGTTTTTTCCTTCGCCTTTTGCTAAACAGTATGGCGGAAGCTGGTACTCTGGTAAAGAAGTTATTGCAGAATATAAAAAGAAGCTTGGTGGAACTTGGAAAGTAATGGGTAGTAAATCCAAAATTAAGCATCGTACATTTAAAGATAATGCTTTCGCAGCCAATGGTACTCGTCCAGCTGTAATGGTGTTAGAAGAGATTGGAATGTTTAGTAATCTTAAAGCATCCCATGAAGCATCCGTGGAATGTATGAAAAACGGGGCTTATAAATTTGGAAGCTGCATGTATCTTGGAACAGGAGGTGATATGGAAGGCGGAGGAACCGTAGATGCAAGAGATATGTTCTACAACCCTGATGTTTATGATATGATCTCTTTTGATGATGAATGGGAGGATAAAGGAAAAATCTCTTATTTTGTACCAGCTTATCGAGGGCTTAACCAGTTTAAAGATGATAACGGGAACACACTTGAACAGCCAGCTAGAAATTATTTAGATAAATTTAGAGCAAAACTTAAAGAAGGGAAGAATGCTAGAAGCGCGCTTGACGCAGAATTACAAAACCGTCCACTTGTTCCCTCTGAAGTATTTTTAACTCGAACAGGTAATCTTTTTCCTGTAGCAGATCTACTTACAAGACTTTCTGAATTAGAAGCATCTAATCGAGAGCGGAATCATGACTATATTGGGGAATTATACGTAGAAGCTAGTACAAAAAAAGTTAAATGGAAGCCAAATGCAAAACTTAATCCTATTTATGAATTTCCTATTAGAGGAAACGAAGACATAACTGGATGTGTAATTATATATGAAATGCCTTACGAAGATAAAGATGGTGATATTCCGTATGGCATGTATCTTGCAGGTACTGACCCTTATGATCATGATGAATCTACCACTTCTTCTTTAGGATCTACATTTGTACTTAACAAACTTACAAATCGTATTGTAGCAGAATACACAGGAAGACCAGAAACTGCTAATCAATATTATGAAAATGTTAGACGCCTACTTAAGTTTTATAATGCTAAATGTTTATACGAGAATGAAAGAAAAGGGTTATTTCAATATTTAGAGCATAAGCATGAAACCCATCTTTTAGCAGATCAACCTGAAATAATAAAAGATGTTATTCAGCACAGTAAAGTGGCTAGACAAAAAGGTATGCACATGTCTAAACCTCTTAAATTATACGGAGAGGAACTCATTAAGATGTGGTTATTAGAACCATATGAGAATGAAGGTCTTTTAAATTTACATAAAATACGAAGCATTCCTTTACTAAAAGAGCTAATATCTTATAATGATGTAGGAAACTTTGATAGAGTCATGGCTTTTATGATGGTTGTGTATCATATAGAAGAAGTAAAAAAGATAACAGTAGAGAAAGAAAAGAAAATTTCTACCATATATGATCAATCTTTTTGGAATAAATCTCTTTTCTCTAGAAAGAGAAATTTGTTTTAGCTATAAAAGAAAAAACTTAAAATCTAATTTTATATATTATTGTTTGGAAGAATCTATAAAAGTTCTATTTTTGTTCTTTAATTCGCGAATTTTAAAAAAATATTAATATGGCAACAGTAAATGTAACATTGTCTCTTTCAAGTACAGACTTATTTGCAAAGCAAAATTTAAGTTTTACTGAAACAGACGCATTATCCCCTGCGGGAGATAGTCAAGTAGTTGGAAAACTATACTTGACAGGCAGTGGTACCGAAGATAGCATACATGTAAAAGAAATAGAAGGTACAGGCGACAAAGCTTATTTGTACATGAAAAATTTAAGCAAGACTTCTGGTGAATACATAGAAGTATCTAGACGTGCCTCAGCAGTAGGTACAGACTCTACAGCAAATGATTGGTTTGCAGTTCTAGGGCCTGAAGAATTTTTATTTATTCCTATAGCAAATTGCTTATCTGTCGATTTAGAACCAGCTGCAGGTAACCCTACAGTTGAGTATATTTTAATGGAAAAAGCAGCAGGTTAATCTTTAAATAAATAAAAATATGGCAACTTTAAACGCAACATTTAGCATATCAAGTACAGATTTACTTGATACTGTGAATATAGCAAAGACAGTAAGTAAAGCTTTAACAGTTGATGGAGACAATAGACAAGGTCTTACCGTTGTTAAAACTTCAACAACTAGAATGGGCATTGCAGTAGAAGCTTTATCAGGATCGACTGGTGGAGGTAAAAAAGCATATGTATACATTAAAAATTTAGACTCTACAGATACAATTATAATTGAAGATGATGGTAATGCTATTTTTGCAGACTTAGATCCAGGTGAATTCTGTTTCTTTCCGTCAGCAGATAATACAACTGTACAGGTGAAAGCATCAGCTAATACTCCGCTTTGTGAATACCTTATTCTAGAAGTAGACTAAAACTAATTTATGGCTTACGTAGATTTTCCCAGGCAAAAACTGAGTCGAAGGAAAAAAACTCAGAAGTGGGGAGAAGAATGTGTTGAATCTGCATTAGGCTTAATTGGAATATATGATCATACACGACGTAGTTCTCGCTTTAAGAAAAAGCGGAACTACGATTTGTATAATGGTAAATTCGATAAAAAGGATCTTGAATATGTTACAGATCCTTTAGGCTTAGGCGGAGTCGCAGAACTCCCAGCAACTTTACAGTATTACGATATTGTATCTCCTATTTTTAATCTTCTTTTTGGAGAAGAAGCTAAACGTAAGTTTAGTTATGTAGTGCGTGCTACAAATGAGGACGCAATTACAGGTAAAGAGGTGGAGATGAAGAATGCTGTGGTTGAAATGTTTACAGGACTGATCAACCAGCATAGAGAAGCTATGCAAGCTCAAATGCCTGATCCTAAATCTCAACAGGAGCAAATGCAAATGGCTCAAGAAATTGAGCAAAGTATCCCAGAAAATCTAAAAAGACTTCAAAAGTATTTTAATTACGATTTTCAAGATATGAATGAGTCTACTGCTCATAAACTTCTTACATTCTTAGAAAAAGATTTAAATCTTACTTCTATGTTTAGATATGGGTGGGAAGATGCGCTTATTGCTGGAGAAGAGATTTATCATATAGAGCAAATAGCTCAAGAGCCTACAGCTAAACGAGTTAATCCTTTAGAGTTTTACTGTCTCCTTCCACATAACTCAGATCTTGTAGATGATGCTGATATTATAGTTGAAGACACATGGATGTCTATTAATTCAGTGATAGATAACTACTATGAAGATTTGACCCCTAAACAAATAGATGCTTTAGAAAAAGAGCAGGGTAATCGAGGCTCAATGGAAAGTAAGAGTTTATTAAATTACCCATCTCCTGAAAAACTATTTATTGAAAATAGAGAGGGAGAAGAAGCAGGTAATATTTTTAACTACTACGATCAAGATGGAAATATCCGTGTTACTAAGGTTACTTGGAAGTCTATGCGTAAAATCGGTAGACTTTCTTATTTTGATGAGCAGGGAATGCCTCAAGAAACTATTGTAACTGAAGCTTATAAAGTAGACGAATCTAGAGGAGAGTCTATTGAATGGATTTGGATTAGTGAGTATTGGGAAGGAATGAAATTAGGAGAAAATATTTATTTAAATGTTCGTCCTAAAAAACAACAGTTCCGTAGAATGGATAATCTTTCTGTATGTAAGTCAGGTTATGTAGGGACTGTATATAATGCAAACAACTCTCAGTCTGTATCTCTTATGGATCGCTTAGTTCCATGGATATATTTATACATCACTCTTTGGTACAGATTAGAACTTGCAATTTCAGCTAATCAAGGTAAGATAGCTCTTATTGATTTATCACTAGTTCCCGATGGATGGGAAGTAGAAAAGTGGATGTACTATGCACAATCAATGAAATTTGGTTTTGTAGACTCTTTTAATGAAGGTAAAAAAGGACAATCCACTGGAAAACTTGCTGGTAATATATCTCAACAAAACAAAGTGTTGGATATGGAAACTGGTAATTTTATACAATCGCATGTACAATTATTAGATTTTGTAGAAGAAAAAGTACAATCGTTATCTGGAGTTACTAGACAACGATTAGGAAGTATAACTTCTTCTGAACTTGTAGGCACAACTGAGCGAGCTGTTCAACAGTCTTCTCACATTACAGAAAAATGGTATGATATTCATAACCAAACTAAAGTACGTGTATTACAAACATTACTAGATGTTGCTAAAGATGTATACTCAGGGAAAACTAAAAAATTCCAATATGTTACAGATGATTTAGCAACTATGACGTTTAATTTAATGGGAGATGAATTTGGGTATCAAGAGTATGGTATATTTGTTTCAAATGCCACTCAAGATCTACAAGCTTTAGAAGCTTTAAAATCTCTTACACAAGCCGCTTTACAAAATGATAAAATGTCTATCTCTGATGTTATCTCTATTTATAATTCAAGTTCAATTGCTGATATTAAGAATAAAATTAAAGATTCAGAAATTGAATCTCAGCAAAGAGAGCAGCAAGCGCAGCAACAGCAAATGCAAATCCAACAACAACAAATGCAAATGCAACAGCAAGCAGAGCAACAAAAAATGCAGTTCGAACTCGAAAAAGAAAATAGAGAGGATGCTCGCAATACTGAGGATAACCGTACGAAACTAGAAATAGCTCGTATGAATATGGCGGGTAAAATGCAAGACTCTGCACTAGACACTGATAATAATGATAATGGAATAAGAGATAGTATAGATATGGCAAAACTAGATATAGAGAGATCTAAACTAGACGAAACCAAAAGAAAAAATAAAGCAGACGAAGCAATAAAGAAAGAACAATTAAGAAAAAAGCCAACTTCTAAATAATACTATAATATAAAAAATTATATTTTAGCTATAGAAGCGCTATTTTAATTGTCTAACACTATATTTTAAGTTTGTAGATAAGAATTAAGTTTTTATTTTTGTTGACTAATAACTAAATTTTAATTATGGCAATAGGTGATGATGCATTGGAGGGATTAGATTTAAGCGTGTTAGAAAATATCACGGTTAACCCAGAGAAGAATGATGCCAAAACAGAAGAAACAAAAGCTGAAGGTGATCCTTCAATTTTTGAACCTCAATTAAAAATTCAGGAGATAGATGAAATTCCTGAAAAACAAGAGGAAAGTAAAGAAGAAACTCAAGAAGTAGTAGAAAATGTAGAAAATGAAACCCCTGAATCTCAAACAGAAGATAAAGAAGAGCCTGTTTCAGAAACAAGTGAAACTGGCGAAGAAGAAGAGGCGGATGCAAATCCTCTTAGAGTCTTTGCAGAAATGCAACGAGATAAAGGATTAATTGACTACAAAGACGACGAATTTGAAGATGATGAGGAATGGCTTTTAAATAAAGTTTCTGAAACTGTAGATTCTAAAGTAAGTGAGTATAAAGATACTATGCCTGCTGAAATAAGATATTTATTAGAAAATTACGAAGAGGGAGTACCTCTAACTAATCTTTTAAACATGCAGAGTCAAGAACAAGTTTATGATTCTATTACTCCTGAAGCTTTAGAAAAAAGCGAAGCTTTACAAAAAAATGTAGTTAAAGATCTTTTACTTAAATCTGGCTGGTCTGAAGAGAGAGTACAAAAGAAACTACAAAGATATGAAGATGCTGGGGTTTTACATGAAGAAGCTGAAGAAGCTTTAGCTTCATTAGTAGAATTTCAAAAGGAAACAAAAGAGCAGTATGTGCAGCAGCAAAAAGAAGAGCAGCAGCAAAGAATTCAAGCTCACGAAAAATGGCTTACAGATTTAAAAGATCATATAGGCAAAAAAGAAGAAATTTTACCTGGATTTAATTTGTCTCCGAAAGATAAAGATAATTTATATAAAGGTATAACTAAATTAGACAAGAGCGGAAAAAACGAAATCATGCGATTACGTGAAAAAGATCCTGAGTTTGATTTAAAAATAGCATATTTAGCGACAGTCCTAAAGTGGGATTTTTCAGCGTTTGAACGTCAGTCAACAACTAAATCAACACGGAAGTTGGCCGACGCGATTAAGAGTACGAAAAAAACTGGTTCCAGACCAAGTAGAGGTACTTCAAATAATGTTGATTTTAACACTATGAGAAAATCTCTACGATAGGGAGCTATTTATTTATAAACAACAACAAGTAATAATTTAATTTAATTAAAATGGCAAACACAATTAGTTC
>Ga0209337_1003507_pt1 | contig 11089 bp, 20 predicted proteins | sample LinPmetageLP53_FD_184044 | JGI IMG/M metagenome (GOLD analysis project Ga0209337, IMG submission 184044) | Marine viral communities from the Pacific Ocean - LP-53 (SPAdes) (version 2) | ecosystem: Environmental > Aquatic > Marine > Oceanic | place: Pacific Ocean | collected 2010-02-08 | reverse complement strand
GCTCGTTAGCTCCTATCTTATCACACAAATCGTTGGATTTTACTGAGTAAAGCTCATCGTGAGTAGCTACTTTGCACAAAATTTCCCATGCAAGCAGCCTGTCTATCTGCTCGCATATCCATTGACGGTTCATGGTAATGTCATCTGACGTATCTGTATGACACTCCGACCGCATCTTCAATAGCCTCTATTTTAATGTTTTTACCAACCAAAGCTTTTCTTAATTTTCTTGGAACACATACCGGAACCTTCTTATCAATTTCCTTAATGTAAGAATATACATATCTTGGATTTGCTGCCGACTTTATCACATATCCCTTGTAGTGCTTGGGAACTATTTCGGGGATGTCTACAGCCATACGCAATATTTCTTGGCCATCTTCATTAATCCACAATGCCTTGCCACCTTTTCCTGTGACCATTGAGGAACACAACTTTGATTTAGTTAAACTAACCAAATCTTCTACGTCAGCATCAAGCTCTTCGGCTAGTGTTCCTATTCTAATCTTGGGCATTAATATCCTCCTCTTGATTTGCTTGTTGTTAGCAAGCTTCTGTTCTCCATATGGTCCGGGCCTTCGCCTCCGTTTGACATTCGCAAATATCGTATAAGATCAAAAAAGTCTTTAAGAGCCTCATCCGCTTTACCTTGTGAATTATAATTGAGTAAAGTGTCAATCAAATTACCACATTCTTTGTGTATGTAACACATGGGCCGATTAACAGAGTCAATTGGCTCATTGGGATTATAGGTAAACCACTCGTCAACCGCACTAATACCAAGCTCTTCCATGCGTCCATCTGAAGGATAAAATAACATTCCATGTTGATCAAACAACATAAACAAATCTTCATTGTTTTCGTTTTCTGTAGCAAAATACCTAGAGTCACCTATCCGCTCAAAAACCTCTACGCCTATGTCATGTTCAATTTCTTCAAACAAATCAACATAGCCTTTTACGTTTAATCCTATTTTCTTGGTTGCTGGACCAACTTTCCATTTAGGGTCACCAAACATAGCCCACTCGCCGTATGTATCCCTATCTGGCCACTCTCGGCGTATGTAAACATAACCGTCTCTATCAACAGCAGCCCATAATGCAGTGAAGTTGCGAGCCCCAGCAGGGTCAACTACTTGGTAGGAAGTAAATCTGCTCCTGTCTGATATGTCAGGGAAAGACATTCCATACTTGTTCTTTTCCTCACCAAGAACATTTACCTCTGTGTTGAACAAAGGAAGGAGAGATGTTACACTTTTTACAGGAACACCATAAGCTCTAACCAATATTTCTTCTTCTGGCCTGTCCCGCAAATCCTTTGCTATCCGACTGTACCCGCCAAACGGGTTCTCATCAGAATGCAGGTAGACTACAGAAGCATCACGTTTCGGGCTATATTGCTGTACTGGAAGTTCTCGGTTAAGAAGCTCTGCCCTTCTAGTCTTTAAGGTTTCAGAACCTTTTAAGTATTCTGCTATAAACGGAGTGTACCCATTGATAGGAGTGAAGGCTATCAACATCTTGGAATTTCTAGTAGCCAACCGAAAACGTAAAGTGTTTATTAATGCATCATCACCAAGATATTCGTCTAACCACGTTCCAATGTTTAGTTCGTCCCCAGACCTAAACCCAAACTCAAAACCTTCCAATATGGTTTGGTTATTAGAAAACTGGGTGTAGGTTTTGAAATCCACCCTGGTTCGGGTATCGGGAAAGATGAAACTGCTTCCAGTAAAACCATTCTGCATTGAGTAGTTAATGTAACCCTCAATACTCTTGGTCTTTTTCTTAAACTCCTTGGGCATCATCTCCCACACAGCAGCCTGCTGCACCTTTACGCTGGTATCAGCGTTCTGGGAAAAACAAACAACATGACCATCTGGGTTGTTTATTACGCTCTCCATTACAATTTTAGCACAACCAGTTGTTTTACCACTCCGGTTGCCTCCCAGGCACAGACACTCGTTGTATGTTCCTAGTCCATCCTTAATACGCTCCCAACCATCTAGGTTGAATCCATGTCTAACAGGATCTTGCTCAGAAGCCTGTATGCGGCCCTGATGGGCCTCATGTAAGTCCTTTAGTACATGGGGGTAGTTCTCCCCTAGGAACACTATCTCTTCGTCTGTAGGAGGCTTTAATATTGGATGTTCGGTAAACTCAATCATTCTGGAAACAAGTTTTCTAAGTCCTTAATTGTTGAAGCATTCACCAGGGATAAAAACGCAGCCATGTTTTCCTCTGACTCAGAACTAAAGTTTTTACTAAAAGTGTCATACTCAAAACCATTCTTCCCTACAGAAGCTACCAAGAACATTTCCCATTCTGGGTTGATGGTATCCAACGATTTCTCAACAAGCTTTATGTTTTCGTTCATTATAGCACCCTGATTAAATCATGATTAGTCTGCACTTTTATGGGGGGTGAAAACATCGTTGAAGGTGTTTTTTTAGGGGATGTTACATCATGCTCTAGCCTGTGGCAGTTGGCACAGAGTAAATCACACTTCTCTAGTTCCTCAATAAAAACCTTTTCGCTGTCCTTGCTTTTCCTGAAATACTGAGAAACCCGAAACTTCTTAACACCTCTAACATGATGGCAATCAAATTGAATTGGTCTGCCCTCCATACCACACTTAGAACAACGCCAAGCCCCGAAGTGTGCCTTAATCAAATTGTTTTTTCTATTTCTTGGTTTTTCGTTGCTGCAAATTTTACAAACCGACTTATGCCTTTTAGATCCTTTGTAGGTTCCATTCCCATGAAAGTCTGAAAAAGGCTTTTCACAATTGCACGTTTTACACCTTTTGTTCATGTTAATCCAAAGGTTTCTATAAGTAAATCCAACAGCTCATCGGGACTATTCCCATGACAATGGATTATGTTTTGGTTCATTGTTACCAACCAAAAGCTTTCATGTTGGGCCTCTAACAACTTAACAAGCTCATTTAGGCTATGATCATCAAACTCAGGACTAACCTTCAACAACTACCTCCGCTTTCTTCATATTAGCTAGACGCTCCCTAGCCGCTTTAACCGTGGCTTCATAGTCCTCTTGGCTTACCACCTTGCGCTCCTCTACAATGGTGCTAGCCTCTCCCCTGAATGTGTTGCTACCCTTCTCCGCTTTTTCTAATGCAACCGCTAATGGTAACAAATCTTTGAAGCTAGCCTTTATTTCACCAGACTCCATTCGTTCTCTTAGCTTTTCTATCAAATCCTCCTCTAACGAGGATAGTTCCAAGAATGCTCGGCCCCGAATTTTGCTTCCCAGCTGCTTCCACTTGCCCGTCAAGTCTGCGTAATCAAGCAAAACGTTTACAATTGTCTCACGCTTAAGCCCATACTTGGTTCGCATCCTAGTTTGAGTTACCCCAGTAGCGTGTAAGTACAATATTTCAGCAACCTTTTCGGGGTTACTCTTAGACAATACACTATTATTCTTAGGATTGTGTTCTTGGATTTCTAAAATCCCCTCCCGAATAGAGTCTATCAGCTCCTCCTTTACATCCATTTGCCCATCCACATACCCCACAAGCCCTTATCCGTCAATATTTTTTATAGGGCTAGTAGATGATATATATATATAATAGCCCCCGCCCCCGCGACCCCCTCCTCCTTCGTCGCCGGCCGGTCGGCCTACGCGTAACACGCACCCGCTACACGTAGCCCCATCACCGGGCGGTGCATACGCCAGGCGCGCGCACATCACACGCCTGGGCTACGCGTACTCATCCTTTTTCTTTGGTCCATGGGCAAAACATTCTAAAGACCCAATTGATAACCGGCCTTTCAAGGTCCTTCTCAAAAGTTTTTCTCCCATGGGATCCGATCTAGTTTGAGAATTTGCTTGCGTTTTCTTTTTCGCAGTTGGATATTGTTTAGCGTATGAAAAAACCACATAAGAAAGTCACCAATCCATTTGCTTCAATTGACGCTAAGATTTCACTGGGCGCATTTGGTATGATGAGAATTGAAACAGGAAAAGATTGTATCCACGCAAACCCGAATGGGTTTTACTCAAAAACGGGCGAAAGGTTAACGGCCAAAGAGGCCAAAGAAGCGCTTGGTTTGAATTCAAACTATTAAATCCAATGATAATCTACGAAGATAACAAGTTGTTTGTGGTTGCTACCGGTCATGACCGGCCAAGCGCCAATCGTAAAACCGGTCCAATGATTCAGCTTTGGATATTGTCGCAAGACATGGACCCCGTGAAGTCAGTGAAGACCGGCCATGATGCCAAGACCATTTGCGCAGGCTGCCCGTTTGCTTCCGGCAATGGTTGCTATGTCAACGTAGGTCAAAGCCCGTTATCAATATGGCGCGCCTATAAACGCGGCTCTTATGGCAAGCTGTTGCCAAGGGACTATGGCCAATTCTTTAAAGGTAAAACTGTGCGCTTCGGAGCCTATGGCAACCCTTCTTTAATCCCGCTTGCCATAGTCAAAGCCGTTGCAAGCGCGTCCAATGGTTGGACCGGCTACTTTCACAATTGGAAAGAAATGAATCCCGCTATGGCGCGGGCTTATGGCCAATACTTTATGGTTTCAACTGAGACCGAAGAAAGCCGTTGCAAGGCCGATAGCGCGGGCTTGCGTTATTTTCATGTATCACCAAACAAGCCAAGCGATGCCATTGAATGCCTTAGCGATGCCAAAGGCATCACTTGCGAGAAATGCAAGCTTTGCGCCGGTCTGAGTAAGTCGCGTCTTCCAAGCGTGTGGATTAATCCGCATGGCAGCAAGAAGACAAAAGCAGAACTAGCCGCATTGAATTAACCATAACAAACACATGAAAAAAGATATACAATCAAGCGAAAGGGGATTCTCAATCCAATTCAAGAACGGTTATGGCATCAGTGTTGTGACTCATTCGCTAGCATATTGCACCGATGAAACAGCGGAAATCGCCGTACTGAAAGGCGACGATCTTGTTGACCCGTCTATCATTGGGGAAAATTGGGGCGATCAAGTTTTGGGGCATGTCAGCGCCGATCGGATTGCTGGGTACATTGCCAAAATTAAATCAATAGAGGAGGACCGATAATGAAAAAACTAGCAGAAAAACTAATACACGCACGGAGCGCAAAGAGGGAAGAGCTTTGCGATATGTACCAAGGCTTCATTGGATACGATCCGGCTGAGGACCATCCCGAAATTGAAACGGAGGAGATCAGGGAAACCTTGACAGGGTGGATGAAGGATCGACTCGCGGAAGATGCCATTGGTATTGCTGTCAGGAGTCTACAGGATGCGCTGGGCGTGGAAACCGGAGACCAAGCTTCCTATTATTTCGGGATGGATAGGGGATACGAGGCAATCGATTTGTTTTCCCAGTATATCGAGGGCGAGCTGACCCTCGAGGAGGAGGGCGACCAATAATGCAGGCAATCATCATGATGCTACCGGTCTTTTTCCTTCTCTACATTCTATGGAGATGGGTGGAAATTGGGAACAAACAACTAGAAAAGGAACGCAAAGATGGACGCAGAGATAATTAGGACAATAGCCGGAGCAGTTGTATTGATTGCTCTCTTAGCAATGAAAATAACCAACGCAAAAACTAATGACAAAAACACAAGCAATTAAAACAGCACGGGGCGAGGTCTCGGAACTCTATCAAATAGGCGATAGCTGGAGATATGAAACACTGGACACCGATCTAAACATATGGCGCGAATGTAGCCCAGCTGATTTCTGGACTGCTAGGGTTTGGAGGTCCAACAGTCTCATCCAAAGAGCCAGACGGGCAATGGGATGTGCATTGCACACCCAATGCAACTTTTACGATGGCGGGTCATGGAGGGACTACGTATGAACTGGGCAATATTACTAGCCGCGTTGATAGCGGTGGAATCTTCCGGCGATCCCGATGCCGTCGGGGACAATGGGCTCGCGTTCGGATGTTTGCAGCTTCACGCTGCTTACGTGCAAGACGCAGCCCAACGGGCAGGGGAAGCTTGGGAGCATGAAGATGCTTTCAACCCGGCATTGGCCAGGAAAATAGTACGGGCTTATATGGCTCGCTACGCTACCGAAAAACGGCTAGGAAAATCTCCAACATATGAAGACATCGCCCGCATCCATAACGGCGGACCAAACGGATTCAAGAAGGCTGCCACCGATGGCTATTGGCTAAAGGTGAAAAAAGAACTTGAACAACTAGGAATATCTAGCTTCAATTAATCCAATGATAAAACAAAGATTGTATGACACGGTCGCGATTGAGATGGATCAGCCATCACTCGCGGACTTGGACGATTACCGGTGGTCTTCCGTCTTCCTGAAGGCGATGGGAGCAGGAGACTGGGCCCAGGCCGAAGGCATTGCCTACACTATGCCAAGAGAAGCAATGCTGGACACGATGGGCGTTGAGCTAGCCATCTCCCTTGAGCGGTGGCCAAACCTACCGGACGAGTTTGTATCGCCCGCAGCAAGAATCTTAAAGCGGGTCTTTCGGGCTCGCTTCCTTGAAAACCAAAAAGAAACCATAACCGCACAAATACTATGAACAACAAAGAAAGTACCGAAGAACGCATTGAAGAAGCTAAGAAGATGATTATAGGCGCACGGGAGGATATCAAAAACCATTGGAGTGGAAACTCCGATGCAAGAGAAGGTGCCGATGAGCAGTTATCTGCTGCGTTGGGCTTCCTTGAAGAAAACATCCAATCGGATGACGACCGGATAGGGGAGTCGATAACCGATGCCCGAACCACAATAGGGACATTCTTTAATGATCTGCAGGAAATCACCAACCAAAGCTACGGCTCCCTTGGGGATCAATTGCAGGCTGGGGAGGGCAACCTTTCCCGATGAGAGAATTTCAAATAGGAGACTACCTTGTTTGGGTAGATCTTAGCGAGCGGAGGCTTACCGCAGTTTGGGAGGATGGGAAGGAAATATTAGATACGCTTCCCGACTCCAAGGTCTTTGACCTTATGGGCCTTGCCGAGCAAGAGGCGAGGGATCAGTATGAAGAAGACCGGGCCGAGTCTCGGTTTGATGACGAGTGCTATCACGGTTGCTGATGTCGTTCTCCATTGGAAAGCGGGCGTGGGCAATTTCCATGCCCGCAACGGACAAGCTGGTCCTCTTAGCCCTGGCTAACTATGCCAGCGACGATGGGCAATGCTGGCCGTCTTTGGATAAACTTGGCAAAGATACCGGGTTGCACCCGAAAAGCGTTTCTAGGTGCATCAGGAGACTAAAGAAGGGGAAGCTAATAGAGACCAAGAGACGCATGAACAACAGCAGCGTAGTCCTGCTAAAAATATGAGGGCGCTTAGTTCCGACTCGGTAACCCTGCGTTACCCTATCCTAGTAGTTACTATTCTAAAGAAAGTTTATGATCTATTAGTGTAACCCTAGGTTACTTTCTAACCAAGAATTTTGTTATAGGTTACCAAGAATTTACCAAGAATTATTATGAAAAAAGAAGAATGGAAAGATGTTATTGGCCATGAGGGACACTACCGAATATCCAATCAAGGAAGAGTTATGTCCTTGAAGCATGGGAAGACTAGGATTATGAAGCCATGGAGAAAAGGAAAGGGGTACGTTGCTGTTGGTTTGCAAAAAAATAAAAGGCTTAAACATTTCTACATTTCTCGCCTTGTGGCCCAGCATTTCCTTCCCGATTGGTACAAGTCCTTGCAAGTGGATCACATCAATGGGGTGAAGACTGATAACCACGTTGACAATTTAAGGATGGTGACATGCTCCCAAAACCTTAAAAGCTATGCAAAGAAAAAAGAGGGATTAACATCTAAATTTCGGGGTGTTAGTTTTTACAAGAGATACGGGAGTTGGAGGGCTTGCATATATTCTAATGGGATACAGAGACACCTCGGATACTTTGATGACGAAGAGGAGGCGGCAAGAGCTTGGGACGCAGCAGCCATAGAGAATGGATTCAATCCAGAGGCACTAAATTTTAAATGAAATATAAACCACCAAAATCAATGATCGACAATTTTGAGACGGTATTCAAAACCGTTTCAGACCTCTATGGTGTATCCGTTCAGGATATGCGGGGGAAGAGAAGGCAACACCACATTGTAGAGCCACGCTTTGTGGCAATACACCTAGCCAAGATGACTGGCCGACAGGTTTCATGGCCATTGGTTGGCTGGTATGCCAATCGGGATCACTCATCCTGTGTCTATGCCGATGACAAGGTGATGGCTTGGAAAGATACGGATAAGAAGTTTAAGCAGAAGTTGGAACGAGCGGCACAAGCAGTGGCCGCAGTCCTTTAATTAAAAAAACAACCAATAAAACAAAAAAAGTATGACAGAAAACAAAAAACCAACACAGCAGTTGACAGAAAACGATCCATCAATCAGGGATCTTGCTCTTGTTAGATATAAAAACAGAAAAGAAAGAAGAGGACGGCCACGGAAGTGGATGCCAGGAGACAGGGTAAGGTTGCAGACAACTATCAGCCCCGAAACCCACGATCTCTTGCACCGCCTGGCGTATGAACAGCAGTGTTGCACCGGAGTTATCATAGACCGGATGCTAAAACCAGAACCGATGGAACAAAACCAACCCTTACATCTTAAAATATGAAAACACCTGAAGAAATAAAACGGGAACTCAGCACAAAAATTGATAGGCTCATGGCTGATATGTTTCCCGCCGCAAAACGGGAGGCAGGTGGTCGTTATGTCATGGCCGACTTGAGAGGTGATGTTGAGGGACGGTCTTGTAATGTGTTCAAGGCCCAAAACAGTAGCGTGTACGTTGCCAAGGATCACCAGACCGGCGAGAGCTGCAACATATTAGAGCTGTGCCACCGCAAGCTCGGTGGATCATTCTCGGAGACAATGAGATGGGCTCTCAAATTCTGTGGCTTTGAGCAGATTAGAACAATCAAGAAGGAGGACAGGGTGGAGGTTAAGGAGATTCCAGACACTGCACTAAGAGGCTCCGAAGTTCACAAGTATATGGTTGAGAAGCGGGGGATCAACGAACGCACCCTTGGTAAGTACAACATCTTTGCCCAAGATAAGCAGGGCTCCCATTGGTGGGGAGCACCACTCTATGACACCGAAGGCCGTTGCCGGATGCTCAAGTATACGTGCATCACCCGCATCGGTAACAAGAAACAAATCTATTCCACCCAACCTGTATTCAACACACCGTTTGGATTGCACCTAGTTGGAGAGGATGACCGAGAGCTAATCATCTGCGAGGGTGAGATTGATTGCATGAGCCTGCACCAAATGCAGAAGGAGAGTAACATTCCAGTCATTGCTGTACCATCAGCCAGTAATCACGGGTGGATTGAGAACTGTTTTGAGATTCTGACTAGGATGGAACGCATCTACGTTGCCAGTGACATGGATGACGCAGGTCAGCAGATGTTTATCAAGCTATCTCAGAGGCTCTCAGCGGACCGCTGTTACCGTATTGAGATACCGGAGCCACACAATGATGTAAACGATTGGCTGGTCAAGGATCACCCCACTGAGGACGATCTGAAGAAGCTTATGGATAGTGCCAAGGGCAACGAGCCAGAGGCTTTGGTAAGGCCCAATGATTTTGTGTTGCAGATGCAGGATTGTGTAACCCAACAAGAGAGGGAAAGAGAATGGAAGAATTGGTGCTTCCAAGATATGCCCCTATCCTTGAGAGAGAGCGAACTACTGACCATCATTGGTATTCCAGGTTCAGGCAAGAGCCAGATAGCATACCAGCTACTGCTACACCTAGCCAGCACAGGAACGAAGTGTATGGCCGTATCCTTTGAGGTTCCCATTGAGAACATGATGCTTCAACTGGGAACACAACTCCTTGGAGAGGAGCCGAAACATGAGCAGTGTTCTCAAGTTGCTGATGAACTTGGAGAGAACATCTTCTTCATTGATGACACCAACTTCCAGAACCGTGGAAACAATTGGGATGGTCTCAAGTCCGAGATAATTTTAGCCAAGCAGAAGTATGGAATAAATACCATTATGATCGACAGCTTCAGCTATCTTGCACCGAAGCTTGACTTTGAGCAACAGGGTCTTATAGCTAAAGACTTAGCTAGGACAGCCGTGAAGCATCAGCTTTCAATTGTCCTAATAGCTCACGCCGATGCAAAAAGTAAAGAGAATGGGGGTACTAAGTATGCCCCTACCAGCCCTGGATCTATCCTTGGCAGTCAAGAACTGTCTCAGGCTAGCCACACCATATGCAGTATGCACCGCAACACTGCTAAGGAACTGGTCATGTCCAACGGAAGTGCTGAAGAGCAGGACAAGTATAAGAAGCAAGGAGACGGCACATTCACCTGCTTCAAGCAACGCAACAGCGGGGTCAACTTTAGTCGCGACCTTTGGTTTGATACCAAAACCCGACTATTCCAAACAAGCCCAATCTCTACCCTCTCATCAGAGGATGAGTATTGGTACAACGTAGACTAAAAATAAAATGTCTGATCTAAAAACAATAAAAACAGTGCGTCTCATGGGAGACGAACCAAGAAACACACCTAACGGGGACCTCTGGGGGTTCTGGTTAGAATTTGACGATGGCACAAAAGGAGTTGCCAACGGCAAAAGCAAGCAGCCCAGATGGGCGGAGGCGGGAGCCACAGTAGAGGCAACCGACTCAACATACAAGACCCCGAAGGGTCACACCAAATGGAAAATCTCAATACCAAGAGAGATTCCACAGGACGGTCAAGGATTCACCGGACACCAGTCCAAGGATGGAGCCGAGACGTTCTACAAACGACCGAACTATTCCAACAATGGCAGTGGTGGAGTAGACAAGGGAAGAGAGATTGCCATTCAAGCTTGCATAAACCAAGCTTGCCAAGCGGCAGTACAAGATAGTACGTTCAAGAGCAATGGATACAGTGAACAATTTAAATACATTGTATTCTCCATTGCAAAGGACTTGCTAGAAGTGAGGGAAGCTATCCAAGAGGACCGAGAATTGGTTCAGGAGGAAGGAGCACCATTCTAGTTAAACTGCGGGGGCTCTGGCCCCCGCTTTATATTATGGCACACTTTTATGAAGTAAAAAAAGATACGGGGTTCCTTCGGGATGACCTGTCCACTCCCTTCCAAGCAAGGAAGGAAACTCAAAG
>Ga0209337_1003506_pt1 | contig 11092 bp, 15 predicted proteins | sample LinPmetageLP53_FD_184044 | JGI IMG/M metagenome (GOLD analysis project Ga0209337, IMG submission 184044) | Marine viral communities from the Pacific Ocean - LP-53 (SPAdes) (version 2) | ecosystem: Environmental > Aquatic > Marine > Oceanic | place: Pacific Ocean | collected 2010-02-08 | reverse complement strand
CGCCTGGTGTGGAGATGCGGAGGCCTGGGCCACCCCTTCCCTGGCTGACCACTCACCCAGCTGGTCAACCACTGCTCCAGTGGCGTCTCCGGAATTGGCTTTCTCACAGGTCACCACGCGCTGCTGCACGCTCAACCAACCATGTCAGCGCTGCGCGTTCTGTGTCGAACGAGCGGTGACGAGTCCGCCAAGGCCAATCGCGGTGAGGTTCCCAGGCTTCGATCCGCTGGTCGAGGTCCGATAGATGAAGGTAAAGACAATCAAGAGTCGGACACAACAGCTCCCCAATGTAGGACCTAAACGAACCGCGACTGGCCATGATTCGAGCGTTCCCCGTTGTGCTGTCTGTCATGACCATGACCGGAACCCCGCGTATCCTCCGGCGTTTAGTCGGCATCAGTCCCTCCAGCTGGCGCGAGCGCCCAGCGCAATCCCAGCAGCGTCTACGATTCCCATGTGGGGAGTCCGCAGGCGGCCAGGCGTCAGGTCAAGGTTTGGCAATCGTCGCTCCACCAACTCCAACACGTCAGCCTTGCCGGCCCTCGTGCCCAGGCCAGCGGCTACCCGCCACCCTGCGCGGCTGGCTGCTTTCGGCTCCTGGAGCTCCACCCCGTAGGCCAGAGCCCAGCCGCACCACATTCCAGACTCCCGGACGTGCTTGACCTGACCCCGCTGTCCCTGCCTGACGTACTGGGCCTCCACCCAGACCGTAGCCAAGTGGGCCGACCCCTCGACCAGCTCGAGGAGTTCCCGCCAGGCCTCCAGGCGCTCCGCATCACCAGCCCAGCCAGCGGACAATCGTGATCGGAATACCAGGGCGTCAGAATCGTGAGACAGCGCGACCATGGCACCCTGCCTCCCTGGGTCAATACCCACGAACCATTTCATGCTGGCACCCCTCGACCACACCAGACAGACCCACCACGCAGCCTCGCGCTACGCCAACAGGCTTTCCGTAGCGCTTGCCACGTCCCAGGCCAGGAGACCACTCGCGCGATACTGCTCCAGGTTCTGCAATCATTCCGGAGCCGGATGGCCTCCAAGACCATGGCCTCATTCGGTCGATCGTCTCCAGGTCCCAGCTTCCCCACTCCCATGCCATAGCGGCGCAGCGTTTGGCGTATGGCGTACTGCGTGACTCCGTACTGGTTGCAGATTGAGTCCCAGGATTCACCGTCTCCGCGCCTGGCTTGAATGTCACGGAGCTGGGGCCAGGTCCAGGACGTGTATGCTCTACGCTTCATGCTCCAGCCTCCAGGCCTGAGCGCTTGACTCTGGCCGCTCGAGTACGGACCCAGGAGCGCAGCGCCTCTCGTAGCTCCTCCCCGGTCAGAACAGCCGCCATGCCCGGCGTGATCCACGGGTCCAGCTCCACAACCAGCTCTCTCCATTGATCCAGCTCCTCCATCATTCACCTCCCTGAATGCCGGCCACAATGTCCGCAGCCCCTTCGAGGTACGCCAGAAGCTGCGCGCGTCGCTCCTCTCCCATGACGGACGGACGTGGCCGCCCCTTCGCTTCGCAGTACTCCGCTACGGGTTCGTACTTGAGCCCAAGGTCTCCCAGCTTCGCGCAGAACCGCGCCTGCTCCTGGTCAGTCCAGCGCCCAGGAGTTGGAGGTGGTGTGGGGCGTGGTGGGGTTCGCTGTGGGGCGTGGTGAGGCTGGCGGCCACGACCATGGGCAGACTCCCCGTCATCGTCAGCAGACGGGACACCAGCCAGCGCCTGAAGGCCATAGCGCCGAAGGTATGTGACAGCGGAGCCTACAGCCTGTGGAGATAGGTCAGGCTTCCCACCCCGCCCAGGCATGGCAGCCACAGCCGCTTCAATCCACTGGCCTGAGCTGTGAATGATGCGCGTGGTGACGGTGACCAACCCAGACTCTGGGTCTACGCTTGGAGCCTGTACCCACGCCAGGCCTTGCGCCGTAAACGGTCCACGGATGGCCTCCACAACGCTGGACAGGTCTGCATAGCTGGACCGAAAATGTGGATTCTTTGCACCCTTGAGCGCCGGACCCATGCAGGCCTGAGCCGCTGACAGGGCGGTGGCCAGGTCCTTGATCTGTTCGCTGGTGTTCATGGGGCCACCTCCGAAACCAAGACTCCGTGAACCCGGCGCCATTCTGCCAGGCGTGGGTGGTCCATCGTCTCCAGGATCGGTTCCACCATGTGCCACTGCCTCATTTCGACCAGAGAGCAGATTTTCACAGCAGGCCCAGGCGAATAGACGACAGACCCAATTCCCTCCCAGGGTGGAATCACTCGCGTATCGTTTGGCGTGCAGTCCACAAAGTCCGGGTAGGTCGACACGTCCGCCTCATGTTCGCCAGCCCAGGCAACCACCCAGTCTTGCAATGACAGGTAGACACACGCGATCAACTGTTGAGCGTCAGTCGGATGAAAACGAATCGAGATGGTTTCAATCCGGCTGACGTTCAAGTGGTCAAGCCAAGTGCAGACCTTGGCAAGGTGGGCGGGAGTCACTGGCCACCCCCATAGATGCGACGCGTTGTCCAGTCGCTGAGGGCGGCCAGAGGCACTGCCAACAGGGCAATAGCGCCCATAATGGAGATGAAAAGGCCAATATCAGAGAGCATTATGCATTCCTTGTTGCTTGGTTGTGGTCGCCAGTACGGTGACACACTACACAGGTATAGTCGCCACGATGGCGACGCAACCACACCAGGACAAAAACATGGGAACCTCCTTCCATCATTGGCTACAGCTCCGCCTCCAGGCGCAAGGCATCGGCGGCCCAGCCTCACTGGCCACACTTATGAGAGAGCACCCCAGCGGAGCCAGAACTGACAGGCGGACGGCGTGGAGATGGTGTAGCGGTCACCGACTACCCCACCGGGACTTCTGGCCGGCGCTGGCGTATGCGCTGGACGTGCCCGTGGACCAGCTGGCCCTCCGCGTGGTGGGTGTTCAGCCACTCGGCCCTCCCGCTGGCGGTGCACGATGAGCCGCACCGCAGAGGAGTGGGGACGGGTGGCTGTCAGCCTGCCGGGGTGGCGGTGGATGCCTGGGATGCGCGTCCGCAGTGGCTCCGTGCGCTCGTGGGGGACGGCCGTGACAGTCCACCCCGATGGGTTTGTGGACTACTGGGACCCCGAGTTTGAGGAGCTGCTCACGGGCAAGCACCCGAGCTGGCTGGACATCGACCCCGACGACCCCGCAACTGCTGGTTGCCTTCTGGAGATGCTCGGAGATGTTGGCCCGCACGTTCGCGTGACTCCGCAGGGTTGGCATGTGATGGTTGCCCGCCCTCGCGCTGTGTCTCCTGACCTGTGGGCGTCCGGTACTGGTGCGACGTATGGCCGCGCCTGCATCGCCACAGCTGAAGCCCTTGGGTTCTGGCCAGGCGGTGAGGCATGACAGACGCGCCACTGCACTCCGTGATCGATCTTCAACAATGCCGGGACCTTAGCTGTCTCAGCTTGACGCCCATGGGTAATATAAAAAAACCCCTACGACGTTGGAACCCAGAACGGACCAGGAGCTCAGCGCTACCGCTCTCCAACCCCGGACGGCTGGCGGGGTGGCGGTCGGCATCCATCCAGGACCGGGTGACCTCATGAGCAGGCATCGCCACCTGTTGAAGCGACTGTCCGCGCTTCCAGGGTCTGGAACACCCAGGGACTACCAAGAGCTTCTGGGTCCCACCATTTTAGTAATTCTGGAGGAGGCCAAGGATCGGGCTGGTGTACTTGTTGAACGACAGCTGGCTGGGTCGAGCTACCGGCCAACACCGGCGGAGCTGCGAAAGACCTGGCTCGAGATGAAAGCAGAGGCCCAAGGCGCCCGAGTGGAACAGATAGCGGAGGCCTCCCAGCGTTGTCCGTATTGTGAGGGAGTTGGCCAAGTGAGAGCGTATGTCCACAGCAGACGAAAGGGAGTCGAGAGAGTCCGCGCTTTTTCTGTTGCCTGCGGATGCCCTAAAGGCCAGCGGCTCAGAGATGCCCAGCTGCACTATGGCCAGAGGCTAAGCCGTGGCGAGTTTGAGGTAATGGCCGCCCGTCAGCAAGCGCAGAGCGAGTGGCATGACGGAGTCTTGGCCTGGCACGTTGACGACTGCACGACAGGAGCCAGACCAGAGTGGGCGAGGTGGGCGCCAGCGTTGCACCCTCCAGAAAATGGTGGAGGCCTGGGAGCGTCCGCCTGGTCTGGGGGTGGGGCGTGATAGGTTGGCGCGGGTATCGTGGCGTTCACGACGGGACGCCCTCTCCGGGTACTCAGGCCTCACCTGGCTCTTGCTGGGTGAGGCCTTCGTCGTGCTACGGTGAGAGTCCTGCACCCCGGACAACCTGGACACCACAGGACAGAATGGGACAGGGAAGGACATCCCCATGGCATTGTCATTGACGCAAATGCGCGTCTGTGAAGCCCTCGAGCTGGGCAGCACCATTGACGATTGTGTGGAGCGGGGGCTGTGTTCCCTCAAGAGCGCCAGGCGCTGGGACGTACAGGCGCTCCGGGAGGAGTACCGCGCCACGATGGCCCCCCCCCGACTCGACATCCGCCAGGAACTGGACAGGCTCACCCCGGAGGCCATCCAGGCCGTGGCGTCCTGCCTTCGAGGGACGGGAAAACAGACCCAGCTCCTGGCGGCCCGGTTCGTGCTCGAGGCCGGTATGGAAGTGGAGGACGCGACCGTCCAGCCAGATGACGCTGGCGTGGCGGAGCTCCGGGACTTGCTCACCCTGGTGAGCTGATGACCCAGCCGTACCTCCCGCCCACGGTCCCAGCTGACCTGGTGGCGGACGTGACAGAACTGGTGGCTACGCCTTCCGTGTTCTGCAAGCTCCACAAAGTGCAGGACAAGGACAGCAAGCGCCCCATTCCCTTTGACCCCCTGCCCATGCAGCGCCGCATCTTCGAGGCCGTGGAAGCTGGCCACAATCGAATTCTGGTCATCAAGGCCCGCCAGGTGGCCGCCACGACGGGAGCCAAGTTCGTCCTTCACCACATGGCGTACACCTCCCGCCACGCGGCCATGCACGCTGTGGTGTCGATGCGGGACGACTCCGCGTCCATGCTCCTGGACGATTGCCGGCGCTGGATCCGCGACCCTCCCCAGCTCCTCCGTCGACCAATCCAGAGTCAGGCGCGGAGCCGCATCGTCTACGCCGACACAGGCGCCAGCCTCCAGGCCTTCACCTCGCGGAGCCAGACTGGCCTCCGGTCATTCACTCCAGCGGCTGTCCTGGTGTCCGAGGCTGCATACGCTCCAGACCTTGAGGAGGTCCTGGCCCAGGCAGACGCAGCCGTGGGAGAGGGCGTATTGATTGCGGAGAGCACAGCCAACAGTCCGGGAGACCATTTTGCGCGCCTGGTAACTGGAGCTCCGGAGAACGGCTGGCACCTGCTGACCATGTGGTGGTGGGAGCACCCAGCCTATGAAGACCCTCCGGAGATGGTGCCAGAGGACTTCGAGCCGACGGAGGAAGAAACAGCGCTGGCCAATCGCTACGCCCTGAGCCGTGGCCAGCTCCACTGGAGAAAGCGCAAACTGGGCCAGCTGGGTGGGCGCCACAAGTTCGCCAGGGAGTACCCCGCATGTCTGGATGACTGCTTTTTGGAAAGGGAGGGTGGCTACTACGACGATTCCACGATGCAGGACATCACGGTGGTGGAGCACCAGGCCCTGGGGGTCAATGGTGGCAGGGAACTGGAATCGCCCCATGCCGCTGATCGCTACGTCATGGGGGTGGACGTTAGTGGTGGAGTGGGCGGGGACTATTCAGCTATTGCCGTGGTCTCCGTCGGTACTCGTCAGCCGGTCTATGTAGAGCGTTCAAACAGGGCGACCCCTGCCCAGTGGGCGCACCGTGTGGTCCAGGTCGCCAGCCGATACAACCAGGCGCTGGTCCTGGCTGAGTCCAACAACCACGGCCACGCTCTACTCCTGGAGCTGGGATACACGCGGTACCGGAACCAGTGGCGCCACCCAAAGACTCAGAAGCCCTGGACCACTACCCTCCAGTCCAAGCTCGACGCCTTCGACACATTGCGGGAAGCCCTGGGAGTCATCCGCATTCTGGACCGCGTGACGTGGCTGGAGCTCCGCAGCCTGACGATACCGGCAGGGAAGGTAGCCCCCGAAGCACCACGCGGGGGCTATGATGACGCAGCCGTGGCCCTGGCCCTGGCTTATCGCTGCCTTCGAGACATCCCACCATCCTGGAGGGACCAGGCCCAGCAGGCCGCAGGGGTTCGCGTAGACAAGCTGCTGACCATGGCCCGCGCCCGTAGGATACGGGCCTCGAGTCTGCCATTCTGAGGAGGCCTACATGCTCGAGCCCGAGGACATCCAGGAGATCCTGACCGCCCATGACGCCTACTGGAACGCCCAGCGCTACCGGATGAAAGAGCTCAAGGCGCTGTATATGACGGATTTTTGGGCGGAGAAGTCCGCGATTCGGGACACGGTAATGAGAACCGAAGTTCCAAAGGCCTACGCCGTGGTGGAGTCCTACCTGGGGAGCCTGTACGCAAAGAACCCCAGCGTGGTGGTGACTCCAGACCTTCGCGCCCGTGGAAACGCAGAGGTGGCAGAGGCTACGGCCAACCAGTACCTCCTGACCATTCGCGAACAGCTCGAGGACGTGACGCGCCTGTCTCTGATCTACCCCTGCGCATTTCTCAAGATGAGCCCCGTGGAGTCCGTCGACCCCCTCAAGCGCGTGGCCACGTCAGCCCTGGCACCGTGGGAAGTGGTCCTGGACGTGACTGCTGGGAGCTGGAGCCAACAGAGGTACGTGGGCCACGTCTACCTCATGCCAGAGCCGGAAGCGCTCGAGCGGTACGGTGTAGACGCTGGGGAGCTCCGCGCCCGTAGTTATAGCAAGTGGATCGACCAGACCGGCCAAGGAGGCCAGGCCGCAATCCTGCGCGACACCGGCGTGGACAGTTCAGACCGCTGGGTCCGAGTGTTCGAGGTCTATGACCTGACAGCAGACCGCTTGCTGGTCTGGTCCGAGGACTACAGGCAGGGCCAGGAATACCTGTTTGAGGGAATCCGCGTCCAGGTGGGAGCTCTACCGCCCAACCCTGACGAGGAGACGCCAGAGCAGGAGCGGGAGGACGTGGAGCACGTCACCACGGGAATTCCATTCAAGACTGCATCCGGCCGACCGGTGGTGCCGATCATCCCCATGTATCTGTCACGCGACCCAGACACCCCGCTTCGGGGCTACTCGCTCCTTGATCGGAGCTATGACCAGTTTCGGGAGCTCAACGTCCTGCGGACCTACCAATCCCAGGGCGTCCGGCGGATGGCGCGACAGTGGATGGTCCGCGCGGGGTTCCTGGATGACGAGGCCGCTGCGAAGATTTCGGAAGGGAGGGACGGGGAGTTCATTGAAGTAGATCTCCCACCAGGTGAAGGGCTGGAGGGGAACATCATGTCTGTCCCGAACGCTCCAATCCCTGCGGACGTTATGATCTACGCCCAGACCGTGACCAGCGACATCAACGACGCAGGCCTGATGGCGCCGTTCACTCGTGGCGAGGTGACCAACACCACAGCCACAGAGCAGCGCCTATTGGCTGACTACACGTCCAGCGAAGTGGGCCGAATGGCGCGGACTCGCGACGAAGTGACCACCAGCGTGGCCCGTACGTTCAACATCATGTTGAGTGTCATGCTCGGAGATGAGGCGGAGCCGCTGGCGCTGCCCAACCCTATTGGCCCCACCATGCTGTCTGCGGATGACCTCACCGGCGATTTCGGGTACTGGGCGCAGGACGCTGGGTCCACGCCAATGTCTGACGACATCAAGCGCCAGAGCCTCGAGCGCCTGGCCCCGCTGCTTCTCCAGCTGGGCGCAGACCCTGCCCAGGTGATGGAGGAGCTGGTGCGCACCTACGACCTGCCCACCACCTTGGCTGAACAGATGCCAGCCCCAGAGCCTGCACCCCTTGAGGAGCTCCCGCCAGAAGGCGCCGCGCTCCCGTTCCCTTCTCCCCTTGGAGTCTGATATGCCTGTTGACTATGGCGCCAGTCGCCCTTCGCTTCCTCCACAGTTCGAGGAACTGGCCGTAGACGAGAACGACATCGTTGGGGAGACCCTGGCCGTCGTTGTTCCGGTTCCTGATCGACCCTATTCTCCAGCCGTTATGACTGGCCTGGGTCGTGCCATTGTCCAGGTCGCTGAGCTCCTGGGGCTCGACTTGGGAGAGGGCGAGTACACCGAAGCAGTCGAAGCCATGGACCCTGAAATGGTGCGGTTCTTGGCTGTCCTGTCTGAGGCTGCCAAGGAGTACGGAAGCCCGCTGCCTGTCGCGCTTGAAGAAATCAAAGGCGACCAGGAGCTGACAGCTATCACCGCTGCACTCATGTCCCTGGCAAGGGATAGGGACTTTCGGGACTTCCTGGCCCAGGTCGAGCCTGACGAGGAGGCACCCACAGACCTCCCCGACATGGACGACGGAATGGAGGTCGAAGTGGTTGAAGATTTCGACTTCTCGGAACGTATGCGCCCACGGATGGGCTGAGCCATGGCCAGGACACTCCGCCAGCGGCTCCTGGGCCTATTCGGTGTTGGGAAACGTCCCAGCCGTGTCATCCCTCGAGCTGGGCGGGGTGGTGCTCGCCTGGACTTCGACGTGGGCGGTGGTTCCACCGTCGAAAACTTGAAGTACGCAATCAAGAACCGTCTTCCCGTGTCTTACTACTACGTTGACAAGTGGCAGGAACCGACCACGCCAGGCGCCAGAGGCCAGCGGGAGGGAAACCCCCACGCCATCTGGAGGGACAACAGGACAGGCCGGACCTACCTGCACCTCTACGTGGACCCCAGGTCAGCGTCTGCCACTGGCGGACTACCTGGCTGGCGGACGTTCCTGGTCGACAGAATTCAAAACGCCAGCGTCATCACCCTGGGTTCCTCGTTCTTCGGGGACTCCATCCGCTTCACACTTGCCCCAGGCTACAACCCACCCTGGTATCGCAGAGTGGGCCAGCCCATTGAACTGGCCGAATAGCCAGCCAACCACAGAAGGGAGTCCCATGACCACCCCGCACGAATCAACAGCAGAGGCCGTCCTGGCCGCCACCGGCCCACTGGGCTTCGACGGTGACACCGAAACAGCGCCAGCCGTCGAAGCGCCGGAGGACACCAGCGACCCAGGCCCAGAGGCCGCAGAGGCGCCAGAGGTCAAGGCCAAGCGTCCCAGCTGGTCAGAGGCGCTGGACTCCGTGAAAACCCTGGACCCCGGCGCCGCTGACCTGATGAAGGGAATGCACGCGGACTACACGAAGAAGACTCAGGAGCTGTCAGCCCTGCGGAAAGAGCTCCAAGCAGAACGCGCAGCCCTTCTGTCCGTTCGGAAAGAGCTGCCGGACGACCTGCCCAGCTATGACCCGTGGGACGAGAAGTCTGTAATGGCGAGGGTGGAGAGAGCAGCCCAAGAGCGCATCAACGAAATGACCGAAGCCGTCCAGCGCGAGTTCAACGCCCGCTCAGCAGAGCAGGCGTACCAGGGGTTCCTCGAGGAACACCCAGAGTTCACCGAAGACACAGGCCTCCGCACTGATGTGCAGGCCATGCTCGAGGTCAACGAGTCGCTGGACCTGGAGACGGCCTACTGGGCAGCAAAGGGAAAGCGGGGGAAGGTGGAGGCCTCAGAGCGCGCAGAGCGCCAGAAGGCAACTCGGACAGCTAAGCGCCAGGCCGCGCAGGCTGTGGGCGTTCCGCGTCGGGGAACGACAGCTCCGAAAGCGTCCAGGGCAGACCTTAAAAAGATGAGCGCCGCAGACCTGTACCGCATGGCCAAACAGATGCACGGTCAGTGATTCTGTTGTCATCACGCGGAGTTACTTGATACAGTGCCGGTGAACGCCCAAGGCCACCCCGTCAGGGAGCCTACCCGGACGTGCCGGCACCTCCGCAGGAGGCACGCCACCTAACCACTGGTCCCCTCTTGCTATCGGAGGCCCTCATGGCCCCCCCCAGTTCTGTACTCTCGACCACCTTGCGCCTCCTCCGGGACAAGCTGGTCGACAACTCTTTCCTTGCTCACCCCCTCTTCCGTGCGATCGAAGCCAGCGGAAACCTGATCAAGGTCTCCGGCGGTTCCCGCATTGACGAGCCTGTGATCTTTGGTGACCACACCACAATCACCGAGCTGACCGGCGCAGGGTTCAACCCCGTGTCCATGGCTGTGACGGACCCCTTCACCCAGTCGCGGTTTGAGTGGGCCAACTTCACCCAGCCGATCATCCTCAGCGCCGTTGAGAAGCTGGCGAACAAGGGTGACCTGGCTGTGGTGAACATCCTTGAAAGTAAGGTCAACAATGTAATGTTGAGCTTGAAGAAGGAAGTTTCCAAGCAGGTGATTGCTGGAACCTCCACCGTTCTTCCGAGCCTTGAGACCCTGTTCGGCGCTACCGCCGTAGCGGGTACCGGCTGGCTCGAGGGCGTGGCCCAGGCTTCGCAGCAGAACGTCGTGGGTGGCCTCTCCAAGGTGACCTACCGCGCCCAGAACTGGTACAACCAGTTCTTCAACAGTGGCGGAAACTTTGCTCTGGCTCACCTTGACCAGCTGATGATTGACTGTCAGGTGAACAACCCAGGCGGGGACTTCCCTGACATCATCCTGATGAGCCCTAAGTGCTTCGCAGCCTTCCAGGCTCAACAGCAGTCGTTTGTTCGGTACACCAGCGAAGCCGATCGCGGCAGCCTGGACCGTGACATGGTGGCCATGTGGCGCGGCGCTCGCATCTATGTAGAGCCCAACCTGGGCTTCACCGCTGGCGCTCCCGCTGTCCCCGTCTCCGCCTACGTCCTGAGCTCCAACCAGTTCCGCCTCTACGCGGACGTGGATGGGTTCTTCGAGATGTCGGACATGATGCCGGTACCTGGCACCGCTACGGAGGCTGCTATGATCATGTGTCGTATGCAGCTCGCCACCGGACACCTGGCCTCCCACGGCCTTCTCCTCAACGCAGAGGCATAAGCCATGGCCACGTCCACACTCATCCAGTCCCTCATCCCAGGCGCCGCTGCCAACCAGTCCGCTCGCTCCAAGCGTCAGACGTTCCTGGCAGGTGGCACCATCGCTGCGGGCCAGTTCGTGTCTCTCGA
>Ga0209337_1003505_pt1 | contig 11094 bp, 13 predicted proteins | sample LinPmetageLP53_FD_184044 | JGI IMG/M metagenome (GOLD analysis project Ga0209337, IMG submission 184044) | Marine viral communities from the Pacific Ocean - LP-53 (SPAdes) (version 2) | ecosystem: Environmental > Aquatic > Marine > Oceanic | place: Pacific Ocean | collected 2010-02-08 | reverse complement strand
CCAAAAAAACCACAAACATTAAAGACTTTTTAAATTATGGCAGCAAAAAAGAAAACAACTGAAGGACTAAGCCCTGTAGAGCAAATACAGAGCTACCTTAAAGAAAATAAAGGGGACCACTACAACTTTGAAAATACTCCGGATTACACGGTTTCCAGCGGAAGCTTGTTGTTGGATATTGAAATGGGTGGAGGAATTAGACCTTCTATTATCCGGGCCTCCGGAGTATCCGAAGGGGGTAAAACTTCATGCGCTTTATCTTTTGCTCGTAATTTCCAAACGACAGTAGAGAACTCTATGGTCGTTTACATCAAGTCCGAAGGTAGGCTTTCGTCGGACATGATTGATCGCTCCGGAGTTGATACTACCGCCGAAAAATGGTTCGTTTATAAAAGTAATATTTTCGAGAGCGTTTTGCAACTAATGCGGGATTTGATAACGAACAACCCCACCGAATGTAAATATTTTTTTATTGTCGACTCGATGGATGCGATGGTTCCAAAGAAAGACATGGATCGCTCTTTCGAAGACTCAGACAAGGTGGCTGGCGGTTCCGTTCTAAGCTCTAACTTTTTGAAGAAGATGGCTTTAGGGCTTTCCACGAAGGGTCACATTTGCTTCATGATCTCGCAAGTCAGGAGCAAGGTCAGCATAAATCAATACGAGAAGACCGACCCCAAGCTCACCAACGCTTCGGGAGGAAACGCTTTGCTACACTACTCCGACTGGATTCTCGAATTCCAGCCGCGCTGGTCGAAAGACTTAATCCCGGGCGACGGACACTGGTGCAGGGTTGTATTCCGGAAGTCAGCAAACGAGAAAACAGGGACAGAGGTTCGTTACCCTATCAAATACGGCCGAACAGGAGGCAGGAGTATATGGATAGAGTATGAGATTATAGACATGCTTATTCAGTGGGATATGGCGACCACTAAAGGCGCTTGGATCATCGTGGGGGACAGCTTGGTGGAAGAGATTAGAAAAGAAGGCTTAGAAATAGAAGCAAAGCACCAAGGATTGGACAATTTCCGGAAGTATTTAGAAGAGGCGCACGAAGTTCGCGATTACCTTTTTAATAAATTTAAAAAAGCCCTACAGGTTAAATAGTGAAATTATATGACATTGGAGGAAAACTTAAATACAAAAGTGTCCATAAGTATCGAGCCGATTGGGATAAAGAATGTCGCTCAAACTTTCAATTCGAAGTTAAGCAGTTCTTCAGGCCTTTTTGGGAACAACACATTTGTTACGAGGAGTTTCCCGTTTACGGAACGAGGATGAAAGTAGACTTTGTAAATATGACGAAACGGATTGCAGTTGAATCGCAAGGTGCTCAGCACGATTCATTTAATAAGTTCTTCCATGGTAATTCTCGAGCCAACTACCTAAAATCAATAAAAAGAGATCACCACAAGATGATCTGGCTTGAAAATAACGGTTTTGAGGTTCTTGAGATAAAGGCAGAGGACTTACCATCACTGTCGCGAGAATACATTTTGGAGAAGTTTTCGGTAAATATATAAAACAGTGTAATGAAATGTATGAAAATAGGTGAGACGCAAAGAATTCCCGATAACATCTTAGACCAGCTAAGTGAGTGGTCATGCGGAGGCTTCATGCTCTTTAATTTTGACGAAGACGGCAATCCCCAAGTCTATTCAAAAGTAGAAGACGAAAGAAACGCTATGTCTTTGCAATATCTTGTAAGTCACTGGTCTGACGCAATGGAAGGTATGAACGCCAAAAGTTTCGACGAAAATTTAAATAATGTATTTGGAGAAGACGAAGAAGAAGGACTAGACGAAAATGAGTGATACAAACATAAACGAATACTATCCAGAAAAAGTACCCGCAGAAGTTCCTATGTCATTAGTTGCGGGAGAAGCCCCCGAACTTCCTACGGAACCATCTATTGATCAATCTTCAGATTCTCCCGAGCCATCCTCCGAGGAAGTGCATACCGAAGTTATGGATTTAGGTATAGATTTGCCCGACATACCCCTTCCAGATGATGACCCCTCAGAAGACTCCATAAAAGATGAGTTCAACGATGCCGCCTTTAATTTTGCCATAGTTGGGGTTGGGCAAGGTGGGTCAAGGCTTGCCGAGTCTTTTTGGAACTTGGGTTATCGTCGAGTAGGTATTATCAATACCGCTCAACAGGACCTGTCTTTAATTAAAATACCCGAAGAAAATAAGCTCCTTATTGGGGAAGGCGGAGCCGGAAAGAACCCAGAAGCGGCAGATGAAGTTTTCAGAACTAGGTACGAAGACATTCTGGATTTTCTAAAAAAGACCTTTGGGACATCTTACGAAAGAGTTTTAGTTTGTGCGGGTGCAGGAGGCGGGACTGGAGCCGGAGGTGTGGCTAGGGTGTTAGATATCTGTCATGACCTTAGTCAGTCCTTAGGGAAAGAGAAAAAAGACACCGATGCAAAGGTAGGTTGTATTTTGGCGTTACCAACTAGGGGAGAAGGAATAAAGGTCCAAGAAAATTCCAAAAAGACAGTTACTAGAACCTTAGGCCTGCAAAAGGCGGGAGTAGTTTCTCCTTTAATTATTCTTGATAATGAAAAAATCAAACAGCTCTATCCGAAGTTAAGCGTTAACCAGTTTTGGGGCACTGCAAATAATAGCATTTGTTCTATCTTTCATCTATTCAATAAGATATCGGCGAAAGAGTCAGCCTACACGACCTTCGACAAAGCAGATCTGGATACAATTTTCTCTTCCGGATTAATTATGTTTGGAGCCACTCCGGTCAAGGACTATACCGATACGGGTATTTCTTATGCTGTTAGGGACAACCTACGCAAAAACATATTGGCAGGGGTTGATGCTGCGACAGGGAACGTGGCTGCGTGCGTTATTATTGGCGACAAGGGTTCTCTCGATAAGATTCCTCAAGCCAGTTTAGAGCACGGATTCGAGCAGCTAAGCCGAATGATGGGAACTCAGTCAACGGTTCATCGGGGAATTTATGCGGGAGCAAAAGAAGGCGTAGCTGTATATACGGCAATCGGAGGGTTAGAAGCGCCCGATACGCTTTTTGATTATTTCTTTAAGGTAGATCGAGTCTACAAGTGATCAACATTTTCTATTTTCTATAGAATAAATGCCCATATACTCTAATCAGGTCGAGAGTCACGTTTTAGGCGGACTTCTTAAGCACCCCGAAGTATTAACTGAGATAGATTCTTTCGTTAATGCTGCGGACTTTTATAACGATATTCACCAGACAATTTATTGCATCCTTAGGGAAGCTATTCTCAACGGTGAAAAAATAGATAAAGTTCTAGTAGCCACTAAGATATCAAACTTAGGCATCTCATCTAAAGATGATATTGATATTTACGATTATGTTAACACGTTAAGTTATACGTCCATAACGCATGATGCAGTAATCGACTCCTGTAAAGAGCTTCTGAAGTTCCGTATAAGAAGAGAACTAAGCGAGACAGCCGACCGAATTAAGGAGCACGTAACTAACTCTTCTAACGAAGGCTTAGATGAGATAATAGCCTCTACTGATTCCATCTACAGCGAAAAGATTTCTAGTTATTCATTTGAAGATGACCCTCAAAACGTTTTCGACGACTTAGAGTTTAAGATCGAAGAAAGAGGCAATAACCCATCTGACGATACGGGACTCTCTACTACTTACGATGAATTCAACCGTCTCTTTGGCGGGCTACGAGGTGGCAACATTTACGCGATAGTTTCCAGACCAGCTCAAGGCAAAACAACATTTATCAATGAGTTGTGCTTGGGAACAGCAATTAAAAACGATGTTCCTGTTCTCGTATTGGATACGGAGATGACCACGGACGAAATCCAGTTCAGGATGGCGGCAGCTAAAACCGGAGTCCCCCTTTGGTTCCTAGAGACAGGGAAGTGGAGATCTGACGAAGAGATGGTTGACAAGGTCAGGGGATATTTTCACGAACTTAAAAAGCATAAATATTATCATTATCACGTTCGCAATAAAACCACCGACGAAATATGTGCTATAATTAGGCGGTGGCACATGAAATATGTAGGAAGAGGAAACAAGTGCGTAATAGCCTATGACTATGTGAAAATGACAGGCGACAAGGTCGGGAAAAACTGGGCAGAGCACCAAGCTATCGGAGAAAAGATAGACAAGCTAAAGAGGGTGTCTGAGGAAATAAACGCGCCTCTCATAACAGCCATGCAGATGAACCGTTCTGGCGAAAGTTTCAACCGCAACTCCGGCACCTTAGTTGACGATAGTTCTGCGATCTCCTTGTCTGATAGGCTTCAGTGGTTTGCGACGTTTGTGGCCATCTTCCGCCGAAAGACTCTCGACGAGATCGCTACAGATGGACCTAGGTTCGGAACCCACAAGCTCATCCCCCTCAAAACCCGCTTTCAAGGAAGGGATGCCGCAGGACACCAAGACCTGCTTCGCCGAACCACATCAGAAACCACAAACGGAGCAAATAGCGAAAAGTTCGTCAACAACTTCTTAAATTTCCGAGTGGAAAACTTTAAGGTCAAGGAGGAAGGATCCCTTCACGACATCATTACCTTCGAGCAACAAAACTATAACATTCAAAGCGGCGAGCCCCCAGAAGAAAGCCCTGCTTTATCTTTTTTTAATACGAATGCATGACGTTAAAGACATTCTAATTAATATAGGCTATACTCTTTTTGATAGCGGAAAAGAGTACAGAACAAAGCCGCTTTACCGCGACTCCAGCAGTAATAGCGTCTTGTCCATTAAGAAAGACTCGGGTAGATGGGTCGATTTTAAAGAGAATCGATTTGGAAACTTAGAAGAGCTCGTTCAAATAACTCTTAATCTAAAAGACCTTAGCGAGGCTAAGAGCTACATTTCCAACAACTTCCAGCTTAGAGTCCCTAAGCCTGAAAAAGAGAAGCTGAAAGAGCCAACTATTTTTAACAAGGAGGACTTGAGGCGTATCATCCCTGATTACTCATACTGGAAAGGAAGGGGAGTCTCATCTGAAACTCTTCAACTTTTTGATAGCGGAGTAATGAGGTCAGGTAAAATGAAAGACCGTTATGTTTTTCCTGTTTTCGATAAGAGGGACAGGCTTGTCGGTGTGGCGGGAAGAGACGTAACCGGAAAACAGCAAATGAAATGGAAACTCCTTGGGGAGAAAAATTCATGGGCTTACCCAATGAAGTACAATTTAAATTTTCTTCGCAATGACAGAAAAGTTTTTCTGGTAGAAAGCATAGGGGACATGCTTGCTTTGTGGGAGGCAGGAATTAAAAACTGTATCGTGACTTTCGGGCTAGCTATAACGCCAAAAATAAAGCAGGTCTTAATGTTTACAGACCCTAAAAAAATATATATCTCATTTAACAATGACGATAATCAAGCAGGAAACGCGGCAGCTAAAAAAGCGTATAACAATCTTCGTCGGCAATTTGACGCATCCCAACTGGAAATCAGACTGCCCTCTAAAAATGATTTTGGATGCATGTCCAAAGGTGAAATATTAAGATGGAAAAGCCAAAAAAAGACGTAAGGGAAAGAGTTCTTTCCGCATCCAGACTAAAAACCCTTGAGACCTGCTCATGGTCTTACTGGTGCAATTACCACCTCAAGCTTCCTCAGAAGCAGAACGAAGGAGCACTCCGAGGAACGGTTTGCCATCTAGTTTTCGAGATGCTGGTTAAGAAAAAGCATAAAAAACACTATACCCTAATAACAAAAGCGGGGGTGCTAAAAGGGAGCGCTGCGGTTCACCGCTTGGTGATGAAACACTTAATACAAATGGAAAAGAGTTTCGATTTACCGATGACAAATGAAGAGAACACAACCCTTATGAACGACATGATAATAGTAGGACTGGGTTGTGATTTTTTTGGGGCTGGAGGCAAGGTGGATAAACCTGAGCACGAGTTCTTGATCGACAACAAAAACCCTCCGTATAAGATAAGAGGCTTTATCGACAAGCCTATAGTTTACAAAAAGACTAAACAAATCAAAATTGTAGATTACAAGAGCAGTAAAAATAAATTTCGAGGTGAAGAACTTCATTCCAACATTCAAGCGATGGTTTATACACTCGCTTCCAAAAAAGAATGGAAGGGGTATAAACCCACTGTGGAGTTCCAGTTTTTACGTTTTCCCAGAAAGCCTCTCCAGCAGCTAGAGTTTACTGATGCGCAGCTCAGCGGGCTTGAGCATTATTTAGCTCACTCTTTCGAAGTAATAAACAACTTTACGGAAGAGACCGCTGTGACAAACTACGCCGCTGACAAAAAGAAGGATGCTTGGTTGTGCAAGATCGGAAAATGGAGGTGCCCTTACATTGATGCTTATGATTACTTTGTGGCTGTAAATAAAGAAGGGGAACAAACTCAAAATTCTTTAAAGAAAAAGGATCTTGAAAAAAACCTCAAGAAAGGGGAAAAAATAGAAAAGAGAAGCTATGACGGCTGTCCCCGACACAAAGGAATGTCTCAAGATAATATCCTTGACATGTTTGCCTAAGTATCGCATACTTATTCCCATATGGAGGAAATAATTCCTATATTCAAAAGCCACTACAGCCTCGGGCGCTCCATCTTGACACTTAAGATGCCTAAAGGAGGAGAGGACAGTGAAAGCTCTGATTCTGTTTTTGATATTTGCGATGACGCAGGAATTAAAGAGATGTACCTCGTTGACGACAACATGGCGGGGTTTCTTGAAGCTTATACTAACGCAGAGGCTTTAAAAATAAAACTTATCTTCGGCCTTCGTTTAACCTTCTGTCCCGACAGCAACAACAAAAGCGAAGAAGGAAGGCGGAACGCCTACAAAAATATAATTTTCGCTAAGAACGCAAAAGGATACAGTCAATTAATAAAAATTTATACGCTTGCGGCGCAGGAAGGTTTCTATTACGAGCCTCGAATAGACTTTGAAAGACTTAAGCCCTTATGGAGCAATGACTTACTACTTGCAATTCCTTTCTACGATTCGTTTCTTTATAAAAATAAGTATACCGATTCTCAGTGTGTCCCAGATTTCTCTTTTGCAAAGCCAGTATTTTTCTCAGAAGACAACGACGTCTTGTTAGATAAAGACATGCAAGAAAGAGTGTCGGATTACTGTACCGGTGAGTACGAGACAGTTAAAACAAAAAGCATTTACTACAAAAATAAAAAAGACTTTTCTGCATACCTAACGTTTCGCTGTATTAACGGACGAACCACCGTAGAGAAACCTAATTTTGACGGCATGTGTTCTCCTGAATTTTGCTACGAAAGTTACTCGGAGGTCGTAAATGGATAACCATCTAATAAGATTCCAAAAAAAGAAATTCCTCTTTTTAGACTTTGAAACCTTCAACGTCTGTCTGAGCGATAAGTTCAACCTCCCTTGGCAGGTCGCTACCATCCTAACCGAAACGGTAGAAAACGACAAAGGCCAAATAAAAAGCGTGGAGAGGGGAAGGCAGAACTTGTACCTCAAGTGGGATACAGATCTAAAGATAAGTAAAGAGGCCAAGCGGATAACAGGATATTCAGATACTGAATTTAAAAGCCGCTGCATCCCCGAAGAAGAAGCCTTTAGTGTAATTTACGAGCTGGTGGAAAAAGCCGACTATCTGGTAGGTCACAACTTCTTGGGCTTTGATATTTATTTATTAAGGAATTGGTATAGGAGACATGGGAAAAATTACGATAGCTTGCCGCATAAGACGTTAGACACTTTCGCGATAGCGAAGGCGGCGGCACTATCCCATAGGTACAAAAGTAATGAGTGCAGCTTACTGGACTTTCAAATGAAAATGATAGGCATAAGAAAAAGAGGCCTGAGAACAAGTCTGGGGGCGTTGGGAAAATCTAACGACATAGAACACAACTACGCGAACCTGCACGATGCATTAGTCGACCTAGAACTAAACATTAAGATCTGGGAAAAGTTAAAATACCAAATAGATTTTTAAATAAAAGTGTGATGTAGGTATAATACCTGCATGCCAAGCTTAGATTTCATATATGACATTACAGAGAAACTCGACGAAGAGGAACTCGATTACCTCGTTCTCGCGATCAGAGAAGGTCGCCACGAAGATAAGGTAGATGTCTTCTTTAACGTCAGAAAAAACGCAGAAGACGTTTTAATATCCTCCTTAGATCAGATAAAAGAAATAATAGCCGAAAGAGATGATGACGACAGTTCTCCCCGAAAGCCAAAACCAAAAAGAAAAAGGAAAAAGAAGTAGCTTTTCCTCTAATTTCGCGCGCCTCAATATACCTCTCCACGGAGTCCGGTTACCTAGCTTCAAAATTGAAGACAGGTATATTAACAAACTAGCCCTCCCAGCAGACATTTCCACTTATGATTTTTTAAGGGAGCTGTGCCTGCGAAGGTTTACTCACCTAGGCCTCGACAAGGGTAAATTAAAGAAGGTTTACATTGACCGAATAAAATATGAGTTAGAGATTTTATCCGAGCTTAACTTTGTAGAGTATATCCTCTTGGTCTGGAAGGTCGTTTCGTATTGTCGGGAAAGCGATATACCTCTTGGGTTAGGTCGAGGTTCTGCCGCCGGAAGCATGGTGTTGTACCTACTAGAGATTACGCAAATTGATCCAGTAAAGTACGGCTTATTCTTTGAGAGATTCGTATCCAAAGCCAGAGCAAAGAAGAAAGTAGTGGACGGAGTAACCTATTTGGACGGGTCATTGATGTGTGATGTCGACATAGATGTATGTTATCATAAGCGGCATGAAGTTCTTGAATACTTGGAAAAGGAATTCAAGGGAAGCACTTCAAAAATCTTAACGTTAAACACTTTAAGCGGCAAGCTGGTAATGAAAGAGTGTGGGAAAGTGGTCGGAGGCAAAGAGGAATCTGAAATGAATACCGTCTCAGCCCTCATTCCAAAAGTCTTCGGACAAGTAATGGACATCAAAGAGGCTTGCAACGAAGTACCTGAACTCGCAACGTGGTGTGATCAAAACCCAAAAGTTTACAATATAGCCCTTAAACTTCGCAACTTAATAAAAAACAAAGGGGTTCACCCTTCGGGAATTTTATTGTCGTACGACAAGATGATTGAGAGTTGCCCATGCGAATTAGATTCCAGTAAGGACACGGTATCCTCTTTTGACATGAACTGGGTTTCCATGTTTAATGTTAAGCTGGACGTTTTAGGGTTGAGAACAGTTTCAGTAGTGGATGAGTGCTGCAAGATCCTGAAGAAAACGAAAGGTATAGACCTTAGGCAGGAAGATATCGATTTAGACGACGAGTTTATTTACCAAAATCTTTTTGATCTAAAAAACCGTTACGGCCTGTTTCACATAGAGGCCGACACAAACTATGAAGTGTGCCGCAAGGTTAAGCCTAAGAACCTTGAGGAGTTAAGCGCGGTACTGGCATTGGGCCGTCCGGGAGCTATGCAGTTCATTGATCAGTACGCAAATTACACCAACAACGGAGTTTACGAAGCCATCCACCCCCTCTTTGACGACATACTAAAAAGCACAGGAGGGGTAGCTCTATACCAAGAGCAGTTAATGAAAATGGCCAACCAGATAGGCTTCACTTTAGACGAAGCAGAAATCTTACGTCGTATCGTAGGTAAAAAGAAGATCAAGGAGGTCAGGAAGTGGAAAAAGAAAATAAAAGAGAAAGTAAAAGAACACAATCACCCTCCAGAGGTCGGAGATGTTTTGTGGGAAATCCTTGAAGATTCAGCTAATTACTCTTTTAATAAGTCTCACGCGATTTCTTATGCTTCTTTGTCGGCAATAACCACATTTTTAAAATTTAAATACCCTAAAGAGTTCTTTTTAGCATTACTAAAGATGACTCGGTTTGAGCCTGATCCCATGGCAGAAATAGCCAGAGTCAGCCGAGAATTGCCTAAGTTTGGTATTGAGTTGCTGTCACCTAACTTGCTCAGGTCAAAAAGGGACTTTTCCATTGAGGGCGACAACCTTCGCTTTGGGCTCACCTCCATCAAAGGCATATCTGATAAATCAATGAAGAAACTTGAAAACTTTAAAAATAAATACTCTACCAAGTTTGAGGTTTTTCAAGGTGCTGGTGAAGCTGGAATTGGTATCGGTATTTTGTCAGCCCTTATTCAATCTGGGATCTTAGAGGGCGAATTCCCGCACTCAAGGAGTCACGTCGTAGCTGAAGCTCAGCTATGGAACCTACTTACGCCCAGAGAGAAGACATTTGCCTTTAAGCTTTCTGAGGAAAAGAAGGGGGATTTGATGGAAACGGTAAAGACTCTGAACCTAACTCATAAAGATGAAAAAGGTAAACAGGTAATCAAGGATAGCCGCATACAAACTATTCGCCGAAACTTTCGGCCTTACAAGCAGATTTTAGACAAGAACAAAACTAACGAAGACTTCGCTAACTGGTATTACGAAAACGCCCTGTTGGGGTATACTCACGGTAAATGCTTACGCGAGGTGAGTTCTGAATACTCCCATTTGGAGAGCATAGAGACAGCTTTGGATAAAACTGAAAACAGTAAGGTCAACTTTATTGCTACTGTTGAGGATACCTATAGCGCCAAAAGCCGCAAAGGAACCCCCTATTTACGACTCACCCTCCAAGACGAGACGGGAGTATGCACAGCGATGCTCTTTACCCAGAAAAACAGAGATAACATCGCCAATTGCAAAAGGGATAACGGTGGGGCGTTACCGGTAAAGAAAGGTATCGTTATCGTTAAAGGGATTAAGAAAGACGGAGACACCATTTTCGCTGATTTGGTGAGAGTCCAAGATCAAAAAATATTTATGAAGCTGAGTGAAATAAAAGGCTTGACTTCCTAACCGAAAACAAAGAAAATACAAGCACTGACATAAATGTTATGAAAGAGTTATTAAATTATCAATATATGATTACGCCGGGAATCTTAAAGGTTCTGAGTTATTTCGCTATGGTTGGTTGCGTTATCGCAGGCATTTTCACGTTATTCGTTGAGCCAATTAGCGGCATCGGCATGATTGTCCTTGGGCCAATAGTGGCTCGCATATATACCGAATTACTGCTGGTTATGTTCGAAATACACGGCGAACTTAAAAAGCTTAACAATAAATAAAAACCCTATGTTACAGTTCTATAAACCC
>Ga0209337_1003504_pt1 | contig 11095 bp, 22 predicted proteins | sample LinPmetageLP53_FD_184044 | JGI IMG/M metagenome (GOLD analysis project Ga0209337, IMG submission 184044) | Marine viral communities from the Pacific Ocean - LP-53 (SPAdes) (version 2) | ecosystem: Environmental > Aquatic > Marine > Oceanic | place: Pacific Ocean | collected 2010-02-08 | reverse complement strand
CATCCCCTACATTTTTATAAGCGACTACAACCCTATTTGAATTACTGTCAAAAACTGAGCCAATGGAGTAGGATACTGACGAATTAAAAACGACTGCTGTACCAACGCTAGAGGATGCGCCAGATACAACACTCACAGTCCCATCGCTATTAACAACACAGGTTGTGTCAGTGCCAATATTACCAGATGCTACAGCAAATACTTCTGCGTTAGCTTGGGATTGGACGTTTCCAATATACTTCATTCCAATTCCTATGCGTCATCTATTTCTTCGTAACTACAAACTGCCGAAAGGTCGCCAATCGCTGATGCTTGAATTTTAAGAATGTCACCTTCGACTAAATATAAACCCATACTCTTGTCTATCGGAACGAGGGTGCTATCAGCGGGGACTGAGATTGTTTTCGCTAGGTAATAATCCACACTGGATCGTGTGATCCATACCGAAATATCTGCTGCGTTTACTCCATCAATATTAGCTATCACAAGGCTGTTGATCTTTAAAACCTTGTTAGACGCTGCGGTCAGAAGACTAACGGCTGAAGCCGCTACATCAGCATCTAAAGCGGTATTCGCGTAGATGCTGCTTACAGCTACAATATTTGGATTTGCCATTTATTCTCTCCTATCAGCCAAAGACCATTGCCATTGCAATACTTTTCCCTGTTGACGCTTTAGTATTTAATTGCGTTTGAATAGCAGAAGTCACTCCGTCCACATAGTTTAATTCTGTAGCAGAGGCGCTAAGACCCAAACTAGCTAACGTTGTTTGAATGTCCGAAGCTATTGCAGAAACAAAGACAACGGCGCTTCCTGACAGGGTTATCGCCCCACCACCTCCGCTACTTTGCGAGGGACTTCGACTGAGGGTCGTGCCAGAAGAAGTGTATGTACCCGAACCGATTTCCCAAGCGTTCCCGTCTTCAATCACGTAGCGAATAGAGTTTCCATTGGATACTCCCGCCGCTGCAAACGTTTGAAAGCCACTGGTTGCACTGCCAAGAGTTATCGTACCAGTACCCGTGGTGCTGGTTGTCATTTTAGCTCTGTTGACCAGTACTACCATTTTAGCTCTCCGTTCTTACGCGATTCTGATTAGAGCGTTACTAGCATCTGGGCTTGGCATCACGATCTTAAAGTCACCCGAAGTGGAAGACTTGTCCGAACCAAAATCTAGCACCACAACACAATTAGCAGTGTTTGATCCAGAACCTGCTGAACTATTGTAAATAAGAGCGCCACGAGCCGTAATAGTCGCAGACGTAAATGTCTTATCTGCAAAGTCGGTGAATGCTGTTGTTCCACTACTTGAAGGCATACTAGCTGCCGCAGCAAGAGTATTTGTACTGGTGCTGCCAGAAGGTCCGCCCGTAGTGTACGTTCCAGACGTACCTACTTCATTGTTAAGAGCGCCAAATACCGCCGCAGTAGTAGCCGCAGTAAACGAGGCGCTGTTTGTGTACAGAGCTATTTGAAAAGCGTCACCACCAGAAGTAGTGAAGTTGTGTGTTGCGGACAACAGTTCCTTCTTGAACGATGTACACATGAAGTTTCCAGTAAAGGCCATGTCAGAGTCTCCTTATAAGTTCAGCCAGTTCAGGATGACCCGCATCCGTTATTGCGTTAAAAACCGTAGTGCGGTCACTTTGTATAGCTTGACGCATATAATACGCTACCACTTTTTCCATGTGCCTTTCAAAAGCACGGGCTTGATCTCTAATTCCCGGCAACGCAGTATCCGAAACAGAGATTATCTTTGCAACGCAGTCTTCTGCAAGCTCATCGGGTGTGAAGCCACGGTTGCTTGTTGTGCGAACCGATACCACATTTTCGTGTTGTGGTAAATCTAACTTAAATTCTGCACTCATTCTTTAGACCTAATCACTTTTCCAGTCCTGTCGTCAGTGATTTCTTTAGCTTCTCCAAGCATCTTAACACCAACTATCGCTTCTTGGAAGCGGCTATTATACAAAGCCATTATATCCTGTTCGCCCTTCATGTATATGTACGCCTCGATCAACGCTCCATACAACATCGCCATTTCTGCGTTTGTACTAAGCCAAGTCGTTTCGGAATCGGCTCCTGCGGTAATACTGTTCGGCCTGTATAAGTAATGAAGCTCCGCAGTGTACGTTACCGCAGGGGCTGGACCCAACAAAAAGTTGGTTACATCAAACTGGCAATAGTATCTAGGTGTGCCCGTAGTGGAGTCATTCGGAGTAAACATCTGAACAAAGCTAGGATCTTTGAACTCCAAGAACTCTCTATTTCCATCAGCAGGATATATCGCTAGGGAGAAAGGAGCCAAGAAATCATTTGGGCACCTGAGAAACCGAGTGCCTCCAGTTGATGCGGTAGCGTTCTTTCTAAACAAACTAAGTTGTATGTTTTTAAGAATACGCTCTTCAGACATACGGATAAACAAAGGAAGGTTAGCGACGAAACTTGTTTCCTCGTATTCAGTGTAGTCCTTTATGGCCTGCTTTAGCTCTGCGTATGTAAAACTCATTCTGTTACCACCGTTACTGTTCCAACGGACCCTTGAGCAACCAAGTTATTCGGAGGGCTAATACCGGGGATATTAGCAAACCCTACCGGATTCCACCCCCACTGTAGCGCCCTTTGCTCGACAAGGCCACTCTCAGGACGTGGGTTCATCAACGCCTGGGGATCAGGGAAAGCTTTAGGGGGAGACAACTGAGGCTGTTTGGGGTCAAATTCCTCTGGTCCAACCTTGGCCCCGGTCCACTCTACTTTCATCTTATTTAGACGATAACGCCGACCAGACCGATCAGATATTCCCCAAGCATTTTTCCCCGCAGCGTAAGGCATTAGACCCTCAAATAACTCAGACTCGGTTGAAGTTTCAGCGGGGTTCTCCCCTGATCCTCCTCCGCAGCCCTTTGAAACTCTTCTTCGTACATAGACTTTAATATCTGCACACGTTCAGGCGCACGTTTAACGGCCATGTAATAAGCCAAACCTGAGACCATACAAGGATAAAACCTGAATGGCATGTCAGTAGTGTTGATCAAAGTGTCCGCATCCTCAATCCTACGAACATAGTAATAGATGATTTGATCCGTTGAGTTCTCAGGAACTGACCACAAATGAAGCTTTGGTATAATCTGCCTGTCCAACCAGTACTGGCTGGGGCGACCCTGTGTAGTCTTGTTCGGAAGTGTCGCATAATCACCCCGGCTAATTCGCTGAACCTCATAGTCAGTGTTGTCTCTGCGAAGAACCACATCAAGCGTGTCAACCACATCAGCCAACAACGGTTCTTCACTCTGCCCCTGAGTAAGAGTTATCGTAGACTGACTTACTGTCCACAGATTTAAGCCACGGTTAGCCCATTCCGCAAACATCAGATTAAGAGACCGACGAGCAGTCTTAGCGTCATAACCAGTGCGAACCTCTAGTCCACACCGCTCATACGCCTCTTCAATAACTTCCCCAACGTCTAAGTTGAAATCCCTTGATCCCGATGTTGTCATTATCCACCACTTGCCTGATTGCCTACGTCCGACTCGACGGAGTTTGCTGCATTCCTTACAAGAAACTCTTGCCACATTGGTTTCAGCATACCGTGGTTTTCATCAACGCGCCACTGTATGACTGCCACATCTGACTTGAGATGGTAAATCTGAAGAGACCCCCATGCGACAAGCCCCATAGTAATGCCTGCCACTATGCTATTAAAATCTAGTTTTAACATTTCCACCGCCTACGATAATAGAATAGTCAATTCAGTACCTGACCCCGTTAAGGCAGAAACGTAAACTCCTGAAGTAAAAAGCATACCAGACTCAGGAATGTATATCTCGTTCATACCCACAGGGAATTTTTGAACCAACATAGTTGCTCCACCGTTTCCATTCGTAAGAGTAAAAGACCCCAAGGCAGTTGCATATATGTTCACCGCTTGTAGTCGTGATCTGGACGGCCCAATAAGAGCCGCCGCCGCACCTTGCGTATGATTATACGCGGTTGTGTCTGAACCTGCCATCTAACATCTCCTTACGCTACAAGGTTACTTGCTTGTTGATAAAGGATTGTAGCCCGGATTTCTCCAGCGTTAGTAGCACCCGTTGTAGTCCACGTTACACGAATATCTGCTGTGTTCGAGGTTTCGGCCCAAGTCAACGCACCGCCAGATTCTGTGGTCGGATACTTACGGCCAACGCCAGAAGCTACGGTAATTGAATAGGCGTTAACAAGAGTCGCGTTTCCGCCCACTGTGTCACCTATGCTTAAAACAGCCGTATTGGCCCCCATTACCGTTGGGACATCAATAACAATGTCTATAATTTGCGACTTCGCTGGAATCACAACATCCGTTACGTTCGCAGCAGAGGCACCAGCGGCAAGAGCGGTGCCTGTAGTAAAGGACTGAGCCATCACAACTTGGCCTGTGTTCTTAATATCAGAACCTACTGTCGAACCAGTTGTGTTTTTAATTGTACCTGCCAGAATTGGCCCGGAAAAAGTAGTCGTACCCATGTCATTCTCCTGTCTGGGTTAGTCAACCACCCAATGTGGTTGTCAGGAATGCTCAAACCATACACGAGGTCCAAACAAAAAGAAAGGGGCAACCATAGCTGCCCCTTCCAAACTGACACCAACGAGTGCCGTTATTTTCTTACGCTCCGATTGAACCGTAGACGCAGCGCGGATCTGAGAAACCGAAGCTGTAACGCTCACGGGCCTTAAACCGCATGTTGCCAGTATCAAAGTCGCCTTCCATGTTTGTGGATAGCGGAGTACGCTCAAAGTGGATCATTCCACGAGGAGCATCTGTCATAACAAAGAACGCATCTGGATCAGTCAAGAAATCATTGACAGCGTAACCGCTAGGCAACATCCCCATTGAACGCAATGCGTTAGTGTCATTGTCCGCAGTACCTGGACGAAGATTAGAAGCAAGAATCCGCTCTGCAATAAATTGCAACTGACGAGGGATAATCATCTTTGTACCACGAAGAGCAATTTTTAGACCACGCTCGTCAACAAAACCTGCGATATTGATCAAAGCATCTTCAAGAGATGTTTCATTCAAATCAGCAGCTACTGTTGGTTCGTTAGCAAACGTGCCACCGTTTGTAAGCGGGTGGTCAGTGGCGCAAAGTGCAACACCATCTCCACCAGCAGTCGCACCACCTGTGAACGCAGTGTTCAAGACATCAGCGGCTTTAACCTGCTTAGTGTGGGCCATTGAACGAGCCAAAGCTTTCGTGTAACGACTGCCAAGGCGGTCATACAAGTTGTCTTCGATTGCTTCCTCAGTGATTGAGAAAGCTAGTGCAATGGTTTCGTGGTTGTAACGAGCAGTGTATGCTTCGTTAGCATCGTCAAAGTTAATCGCAGAACCTTCCGATTTGGTCGGTGCTGCGCCGAACCCGGATAGCATAACTTCCTCTTCAAACGCTCTGTCTGAAGATTCTGTTGTGTATATCTCGGCGTGTTGGTTTTCGTACTTGTCGTACTCCATACCAAACAGCGCGTTGAGGCCCGGTTCTAGCTCTTTCGCTAGTTGTGCGCGAGAAATAGCCATTTTTTAGACCTCCTTTAAACGCCAGTAGTCGATGGAGTTCCAGCAACAAGAGCACCGTTAGGTGAGTTGAAACTGTTATTCAATCGAACAATTAATGGAATACCCGCTGCGGCAAAGTCACTATTCTCTGGATCATCTTGGATACCCATGATGCGCAGATGTAGTGCCGCAGTGGCGGCGATGGTGCTGACCCCCAACTTAGCAGAAGAAATACCTGTGGTCGTTGAACCAGAAGCACCCGCTGCAAAGTTTGCGTTAATAAACACATGTGTCCGTGCAACTGTTTCGCTGGTAAGCGAAGCGTCTGAACAGACCACAAATGTGCTCATAGGGTTGTCATACACATGGGCTACAACGGGATGGTTAGAATCCGCCCCAGAACCCGGCCAGTAGTTAGAAAAAATCTTCCCACCAGTGGTAGACGAAACGTATGAACAGCCCCAGAAAACACCTAGTAAACCTACCGTTCCCCCTGCTGCCGCGCCAACTATGTCAATAAAACCAGTTGCAAGCGGAATAACAGGAGACCCTTGATAGATCGCGTTAGTGTTGCCAGAAGCAATTCGATACTCGGTCGTACCAGTGGTGTTCGCAGCCTGACCGACTACGCCAATCGGACGTAGTCCGAAAGCACCGTTACTGTTTGCCATAATAGCAATCCTTTATGGTTATTCGGGGTTTCTTTGAGAACCTCCGAAAGATACACGACTCCGCCGATCATTATGTATCGGCATAGAAGGATGTTGCTCCTTCATTAAATCCTGATCAACTGCAACCATTTGTTCGCGGGTTCGGCCCCCGTAATACTCGTTTCTTTCTCTGGCGGTTTCTTCAGGTATACGGCACAGCATTAGTCCACCTTGTCCGATCACTCCCTCATATCGACCTTCGTCAATAGTAGGTGCCTCATAGTCTGGATACTCGTCCTTACGAACAGGTTCCCATCCTTCACGCAGCTTGGTGTTGACATTCATCTTGTCTTCCTCACCACGCATTGAGACTCGAATCCAACGATGCTGAAACCCTTCTGGGGCTTCTGGAGCATCAAGGCGACTGGGCGGTGCCCATGGTTTTCTACGCGCTTCTTTATCGCGAGTGGTACTCTTACGAGAAGTTCTTACATCATCAGCCATATTCTTAATCCTTTTTATACTTAGCGTATTCTTCAAGAGGCACGTTTAGCTTTTTGGCTATTGCAACCTCTGAATGGGTTAACTTGACCGACCTGCGCCCTGGGGTTTTACTGCGGGATGCGGAGTTACCAGCAGAAGCGACCTGGCTTCCTCCACCCGTTTTCTTTGCCGCAGAGAATTTATGAGGAAATTCCCTGCGTATACGTTTATTGACCTCAGTATAGTAGTCTTCTGTCCGCGGGTCAAATCCTTCTTCTTCTGTAAGTTGTTGATGTACCGTCAAAACAGCATTTGTCATAATCTTATCTTCACCAAACCACTTGTTATTGTTCTTCCACCTAACCGCTCTAGGATCTGGTTCAGGATTTTTTTGAGGTGACGATTGTGCTTGTTGCGGAGCAGGCTGCGCCTGTCGCACTGGAACTTTAGCCTGCTGCTCTGCCCTAACTTTAGCCGTATTATATTGCTGCTGCTGCACTGCAATATTGGATAAGGCTTGTTGAGCTTCCAACATTTTATCCGTGTCACCAGCCTCATAAGCCTCTTTATACACACGTTTTGCACCATCTGTTTGCGACTGCAAGCGAGAACCATACTCAGACAGGTATCCCGTGTCTAAAGCTCTTACCCTGCCTTTAAGCTTAGTGTTTTCTTCCAACAACTGTTTCGATATTCGTACAGCTTCGCCTTTGTCTCGTTCTTCTTGACGGTATTTTTCGGTTAATTTTTTAATACGAGACTGTACGCCTTTACTGTACGAGTCTAGTTCATTATCCGCAGATTCTTTTGTTTCTGCTTGTTCAGGCTCTTCAACAGAAATATCTTGTTGCTCTTCAGACATGTTTGACATCATCAGGCTCCATTATTGTAGCTATCACCTCATCATCATTGATTATGCGGACTTCCCCGCCATCAATCTTAAACCTGGACCCAGAGTAACGACCAATGCATACCCACTGGCCCTCCTTGCACCATGGCTCACTATCGTCCCCAAACTTACCGGGGTCTTTATAAGCTAATGGTCCTAGCTTCATCACGTATGCCACAACCGTAGCAACCGACTCACGCTCACGAACTTCGTCAGGAATGTATAAACCACTCGATGTTTTAGCTTTACCTTGATAGGGCATAACTAAAATCCGCCAACCTGTCGGCTGCGGCAGTCTTTCGAGTAGCGGTTTGTCTAAGAGGGACGGGTCTAGTACCCGTTCTTTAGCGTCAACATATGCGCTTTCCAAAGCTTCAGTTTCTGCTTTTGCAGGGAACTTATCTTTGTTTACTTTCTGCGCAACGTGTTCAGGAAGATATAAGGTCTTCGACATCGTCTACGTTTCTCTCCAGCGAGGACTTGATTTCTTCACGAGCGAAAGAGAGTCCTCGTATCTCTCCCACCGACATTTTGTACTGCTCCCAATCTTTGACAGCACCACTTGCAAGAGCAGCGGAAAGGTCTTTTTCCCGCTCCTCAAGTTTCTTATACATGTACTTTGCCCAATCGACAACGTCCATTACATATAGTCCCCAATTAGTATGTTTTTCCTCTGGTCTTGCTATCTCTTACGTCACCTGCGCGGACTTCACCACCATGCTTCATACCACCTGCTCGAAGAAGATCGTTTCTAGAAACCTTTCCGCTACTAGGTAACATAACAGAACCGCCGTTCATCATACCTTTAGACTTTTTCTTCTTAGGTCTTCCAGCTTTACTTCCATACGTTCCCGGTCCTTGTGGCATCTAGCCCTCCATCAATTCAAAATGTGGAGCGTCAATAAAAGGTCTGCGCCCCTGAGACCGTCTTAAATCTACATAGTAGTTCATAGCATCTTCCGCCGTACCTGAATAGACCACATCCTCGTTTTCGTAAGTATGAGTTGCGCCGTTCCATGCACTAAAGTCATCTATATGCCATGCCGCTCCCCAACGAAGCTTAACTCCAAGTTCTTTGGCAGCAGACTTCATAGCATCAGCTATTTCATCGTACAAATTCAACTCCCAACGGCCTCCGTCAATATATGCCATTAAATCAACGGCATAGCCCCCAAGATGCTTCGATTTCATCGTTTGTGAAGCTCCCTTGGCGACTAACGCCTCCTGCTCCTTTTTAGTGCGAAGACCGCAAATTACGCTAAAGTCCTGTTCAGAACGCCCTATGGCGCTACGAACAACGGTTTGCAGACTAGTGTCTACGCCTTCCAGCCTTTCATGGCTACGATTTCCAAGCTTATACGTCATGTCTTCACCTTCATGTATTTAGAAATTGCCCGACCACCGAACCAAAAACTCATAATTGCTGCAAAAAGTCCTGCGGTTTGATCGTCCCAAATTAAAGACAACGATCTGCCCAAGTCGTTACCTGAGTTCATTAACGCAACTATCGCCGTTATCTTGATGGCAATGAAAAGGCCAAAAAAAACATAAGTGATGACAGGACGGACACTACCTCGTAGTGCGTTGATAAAACCTCCTGCGTCCATGCTATCATGTTTATACAGCCCCTCTGTCTCTTTAATCTCCGCCTGCTTATCCATGATGTTAAGCTGCAACTCACTGCGCTTGGTCATCAACTCCATCTCAAGCTGCATAGACTCCAACTTGTGCTTGTGATCCTGCCCTGCCTTAAAAAAGTTTAATACTTCAGGTAAAAAAGAAGTACCGAACCCTAGCAGGCTTCCAAGTAGTGTAATCATTTTCTTCTCCTCTTAGTCCCAGAATTTTGTTTTTTGTGGGACGAATTGAGGGAGACACTTGGCTTGGGTGAGGCTTTCTTTGTTCTCGTAAAAAACCCTGTTACCCACGTAAGTGCTGTTCGCAGTTTTCTCAATAGCCGTTGCAAACTGCTCACAACGGTAGATGTCACGAAAGACAGCCAACCCATTACCCATGTCATAAACCCTCTCATCCATCGTAACGATGAGAACAAACGCCAATATAGTTTCCATTTCATTTGTCTAACACTTTCGGTTTAGGGGCAGGACTGCTAGTAGACTCTTTACCCATCCATATACCAAAGCACCCTGTAAAAGCACCCATACAAACACTTACAAGACCGCTCTGCGCAACGGACGGGTCAGGAAGTGCCATAAACCAATGCACCGCTTGATATGTAAGTATCGTCACCGCCAACATCATCAGTCGCGGTAGAACTTTCCAATCATCTAAAGAAGTTGCCGCCATGTCCCACCCTTACATCGTCATAAGCCAAACAAGTCCAAATAAAGCACCTAATAGCACAAAAAACAAGGTTATTCCAGCCGCCCACTCTTTAATGGACTGCACCATCTCAAGTCTCTTGTACTCGTTCTCCCGCTTCTGAACCCTGATCTCTGCCTCGATAGACAATAATTCATCCCAGTGTGATGGTCCATAAACCACCGATATATAGTCTTTTAATTCTGCTCTCATAGCGGAAGCGCGTTTCCTCGCAGCAAAGATTTCCATGGCCTGACTCTCGACCCCACCCCCTAATATCTGAAATACACTGGGGTTCTTGTTCTTGTTCTCTAGAAAGTCTAAATCGGACATCGCGCCCGCCCACTGGGAAAGCTGCTTACCCATGTCTTGCAAGTCCTTGCCTACCTGCATACCCTTCTTGAGCGCAGAAAACGCATTTGAGGCCATAGTTATCGCAGTGACAACCTCTATCATCGGAGGTTAGTTTCTTCGGAGCATCGCTTCGCGTTGTACATCTATACGCTCACGATTTACTCGATTGCGGTTTTCCGCGATGTCTTCTTGGCTTTCTATTCTAGCCGCATCTGTAGCCGCACGTTGTTGTAATTTTTGAAGCTCCATCAACATATCACCCTGATCATCTTCTGTCTTGCGTTGTAAGTCTTTTTCTTTCAACGCCAACTCCTGCATACGAATTTGTACCAATGGGTCTTCCATAGGATCGTTACCAGCAGGTAGTAGCCCTGGAAGAACTTCTGCCATCAACTTTTCCATCTGCATGGAAATCAAAGCTTCCATTTGCGCTGGATCAGACACACGTTGCTGAAGCTCCATAATCTGTTGTTGTGCCGCCTCTGGGTTAATCGCGCCACCTTGTGCCGCCAGTTGTACCTGACTCATCAACCCTTCAATCTCCGCCTGAACCATCTTACGTGCCTTCTGAGATACATGCTCCATTATATGAGAATAAAACGTACCCATAACCTGTGGAGATGTCATTACCAAAGGAGTCTTCATAAACGCCATGTGTATGCGAATGTGAATCTCGTGATTTTGCTCTGGAAACGTAGTAAGGATTTCTCCCATTAACGCTCTGGCATTCTCAATGGCTGGATCTAATGGTTGTGGTTCTGGCGGTGGAGGTAATATCTCGTCAATATTTTGCACCTCAAGAGCCTGATACATCCTGCGATAGGCCGCGTGTAAATTATGCACCTCTGGATTAGACTGCGCCAA
>Ga0209337_1003503_pt1 | contig 11096 bp, 12 predicted proteins | sample LinPmetageLP53_FD_184044 | JGI IMG/M metagenome (GOLD analysis project Ga0209337, IMG submission 184044) | Marine viral communities from the Pacific Ocean - LP-53 (SPAdes) (version 2) | ecosystem: Environmental > Aquatic > Marine > Oceanic | place: Pacific Ocean | collected 2010-02-08 | reverse complement strand
ATCTGGCATATCCATTTCTAATTCTCGACTTGTTCTTGCTGTTCTTGCTCCTGGTGGTTGTGGTCCAGGTACTCCTGGCATTCCACCTTCTCCACCTTGTGCGTCCATCATTGCACCTTGTGTTCCAATGGCCTCTTGACTTTGAACTGGATCATTACCTTCCATTTCAATCTGTTGCCATCTAAACTTTCGTTTTTGGTCTTTTAGTAATCCAAGTCTCACTTCTTCTTTTTCTTCTTCTGAAAATTTAAATATATTATCGTATATCCATTCCGTATCTGCTATTTTAGAATCCATTAGACTTGAGGCAAGACTCTGTTTGTTGTTCCACAATTCAATCTTTTCTTCTTCATATATCGTGGATGGGTTTTTTAAATTTAATTCAAAATCAACAAGGTCTGCATCGGTATACCCTTGTGAATACAAATGAACAATAGCAATTTTTGTTAATTCACTTGTAACAATTCTCTGTATTCTTTCGATAGTTCTTGCAAATCTAACATCTTCTGCTGCTAATGTTGCTTTACTACCAGCTGCTTCATCATAACCAAGAAATGCCTTTGGTATCTTTAAAGATGCCATTAATTTGTTTCTCAAATATTCAATATCATCTACCGCCTCATAAGTCAATCCAGCTAAACTATCAATCTGAGTTCCACTATCACCACCACGAACTGGTAAGAAGAAATCTTCTGTAAGGTTTTGAACATTATATTTTAAATTGTAATCACCAGTTTGAGTATCCATAACAGGTGCCTTTTTCATTTTATTAATTATCTTTTGCATAAAGTTTTCAACTTCTGCAGGTGGAATATTTCCAATATCAATCTTGAATACTCTTTTTTCAGGAGCTCTCATAATACGATGTATTAACATAGCATCTTCCATAAGAGATAATTGTTTCCAAATCTTACGACCACCTTCAATCATACCTTTACCATAGGGTAAAAAGTTTGAATCTGATAGTAAACGGAAGTGTGCAATTTCAAAATTTTCTAATGTCTTTCCTTGTGTCATATTTGAACTATGTCGTGAATCACCATTTTCAACCATAAACTGAGTATAATATGGATTCTCTGGATCCTCACCTTCTAAACGAGTAACATCATAAGTAGACATTGGTACTACATTAGTGACTCCATACTTTTCTTTAATATCTAAATAAAGATAGAAATCTCCATACTTACATAAATTTCTTACCCAAGGCCAGAGATTAAATTCTATGTTTAATACATCATAGAATAAGTTATGTAAAATATCATGGATGTTCTCATTTTCAGTTGTTATATCCAATACCTTACCATACTCATTTTTCATTGTTGATTCATCTGCATAAATATCAAGTGCTGATGATATAATTGCATCATTGTCCATTTCTTCATAATCTCTGAACAATCCAAGTCGTTGTGCTTGAAAACTTATAGATTGGGAATGTCCATATCCACCAGCCGTTTGAGTAGTGTGAAGTCTTGACCACCTATCTACAAGATTATTCTTTGAATGGCTCTGTACTCTATTAGTATCAGCTACCTTTAACTTTTTACCACCTGCATGTCTTACGATTACATTCGTAGAAAAAAGTCGTGTTAATCTTGCTCTTAAATTTGTTTGTGCCATTTTATCCTCTTATTATTTTACTAACCAAGTTAAATCTTCTTTAGTATTTCCAGTTTCCATCACCCAATCATCTGTTTTATTGTCGTCTGCCGTATATACCATGTCATAATCTAACATTTTATTTAGGACTGTTTTCTGTAAGGCCATTCCTTCCGCACTTAATCTAAGTGCAGTATCCCTTACCCACAATCCAATTGCCAAACTCATTGCAAGGTCATCATTATAACCTGACATTGCTTCGGCTCTATTATTATTCCAAATAAAGACAAACAATTCATCAATTAATCGGTCTGAATGAACAATAAGTGATTTCTCTCTGAAATATTCCTCTAATTTAGCAATAACCAATGGTCTTGTTTTCATTGTCATACTAAATCCAGGAACCATTTGTCTTTCTGAATTTCTATATCGGTTTGTTACTTGTCTTGCAACATCAACATACCTTAAATCTTTACTTGTGTAAAATAGGTTTTCATATTCCCTATCAATTACTTGTTGAATGGCTGCCCAACCTATACTTGAGTTCTCAATAACAAGTAATGCGTTATTGTATTCTACGGCAGTATTCATACATAAGTTACCATAATCTTTGGTAGAAATCTTCCCCTTGTATTCTGCAACTTGTTCCATACTTTCTATTTCTATCACATGGAATGCAGAAAAATCTTGTCCATCACCACGAGCAACGTCAGCTGCTACTACATAATTCTTTGTGTAATTAGGTTGTCTATATATCCATAAATTACTATCTATTCCCCTTTTCTCGATAGGTTCTTCTATGTGTACTTTTTTATATTCCTCTAAAATTCTTGGATCAATTACACCTTGACCGGAAGTGATAAAATCACAATCACATTCTTGTGCTGCACTACTTGGTCCTAAAAGTTTATCTTGTTCATCTCTCCATTCTTGTTCTCTATCAGGATGTACCGTCCAATGGAGTTTAATTGTATTCCAATCATTTGTACCATCTTCAGCTCCCACCCAAGTCTTGTGAAACCAATTACCAACACCATTCGGTGTAGATAATGCAATACATTGACCACCAGTTGCAAGAGTACTTTGTGCAGCAGTCCATATTGTATCAATCTTATCAATAAATGCTGCCTCATCCATAACAAGTAGAGATAGTGCCTCTGAACGACCTGCGTCCTCAGTAGATGATATAGCCTTTACTTGTGAACCATTTGAATATCGTAATGAGAGTTTATTATCCTCAACACACTTTGACCTTACCCAACTTGGTAAGTTTGCGTGCATCACTCTAATTTTTGTAACTAAATTTTTAGCAGTATCTTGTTTGGTAGCAATTACCAATATATTTTTATCTGATTGAAAGGTCATCATCCATAAGGAATATCCAGCAGTTAAGGTTGATATTCCCAACTGACGTGCTTTCAGAATAATATTATAATTATTATTTTTAAAATAATTTAAAGAATCTTCTTGAAATGGATACAATTCAAAGGGTACTTTACCCCTCATTGGATGTTGAATCACAGCATACTTTTTCAAAAAATACACAGGATCCTGTGCACATTTCAAGTATTCTTTCTTGATGACTTCTTTCATCTTATTATCATTCATTAATTTGATATATCCACTATTTTAATTCCAAAATAAGTTGGAATGGTTACTGTTGCTACTCCGTATGTAAAATATAGCCACTTATTTTCGTACCAACTTGGTTTTGCCAATTTTGCCTTCTTTATGTAGGCCTCATTTTGTGCCTTTATCGAGACAATCTGTTTATCTTTTGCTACAAGTAGTAAAGAATCTAACTTCATCTGTCCCTCATATTCCGTTACTAAACCTTCGTAGATTTTAATCTGAACTGATTTAGTACTATCAGAATATTGTAATTCTTTTATTTGATTTGCTATTCCCAATACCTGTTCGTCTGTTAGAGTTGTTTGTCCAAACAATGGAATGGATAACAATAGTATCCATAAATGTTTCATACTCATTTCCTACCTATGTAATACGTAAACTATACCACTTGCACCAATTGTTACTTTCCTTGTTCCAATTGGATAAAGTGTATCTGCTGTCAAAGATGTTCCTGGTATTGATCCACCATCGGCTGCAGTTATTACAACATTGGTCACAACTTCACATATAAATGCGGCTCCAGCGTTTGAACCAGTCGCATGAAATGTTGTTGAAGAAGCAACTTTTGTTACTCTATTGTAATCACCAGTACTCTTATAGTCTGGTTGAGACCTATGGGTACTTGGATAAGTTGGTGTTGCCATTTAATTTCTCCTTGTATATATAATTATTTAGATTTGGAAAACTTTCTCAAAAAATCTGCTGCATCATCTACATCATCTTTTTCAAAAGTTACTTCCATCTTTTTCACTTCGTTTTTAGTACGAGTGAGTTTACTTTTTAATTTTGTTATTTCTTTCTTGTTCTCAGTTTTATTTACTTCTAATTTTTCTACTTCTTTTGCTACTTCTTTTTCTTTTTTCTTGTGTTCTTTAATAACCTTACCGAGCTCTTCTACTTCTTTTGATTTTTTTGCACTTAAAATAGTACTTAAACCGAAAAGTCCTAAAATACCAACTATGAGTTTCTTTAACCAATCCATATTTACATCTCCATTATTTTTTTATATGTAGATTTACCCTCTAACCGTTTGGTTTTAGATGGTTCATCAAATTCACTATCCATAGGCTCTTTGTACTTTCCGTATCCGTCCTTATCCCTATCAATTTTTTCTTCAACAGATTTTGGTATTCTAAAATTAACTACCTTTCTTCCGTTTATTGTTGGCATTCCCCAATCATCTTTACCAATTTCTTTTACTTTAATTTTTTTGTTTTTAAACTTACCACCTAATATGGTATCTCCGATACTTATATCAATTGTAATAGACATTATTTAACTCCTTTTGGTAACAAATCAACTAATTTACCACCTTTCCATTCTCTACCCACAACTTTACTTGAAATTCTGTGATCTTCCCACTTTCCCCATAAAGTTTTATTTTGTGCAAATACTGATTCTCCACCTTTTTGAGCTTGTCTATATCCACTTGAACTTCCCATTTCCTTAGAACCGGGTTCAGGTGTTGCTGGTACTCCACCACTCACAGTTCCTTCAGGTGGTGTGGTTGGTTTAATCAGAGTTTGTGAGGTAGAATGAAAATTTGCTGATTCTGGTGGAATAGTATATTCTTGTTTTCTATGAAATCCATGTATTCCATACATTCTTTGCTTAGGTGATAATGGTGGTGTGTCATCTCGTAGTTCATCTGCTTTAACTTCTGAATTACCATCTGGATCACTTAAATATTTATATAATTTACCCGCATCTCTTTTTGCTCGTCTTGCATTATTCAAACTATCAGGACCTCCATAAATATTATCTGATGCAGGAAAATCTACTTGTTGCATACCACGAGTTAAACTTGCAGGTCCTACATATCGTCTTTCACCTCGTTTAGTATATAATCCATCTGGCCATGCATCACCTGTAGCAATTCCTAAACTACTCTGACCTGCAGTACCCGTTGGGGAGGCCTCGTTTATTATTTTCCATAGTCCTTGTTCAAATATGTTCATTATGATCTCCAACCTATCATAAGGTTCTGTCCGTCAAGTTTCTCTGTAACATTATCTTCTCTATCTAACTGACCACCTAACCCCATTTCTATAATATTTTTTAAATCTTTAAATGTCAAATCTTTGTCATCAAAAGGATGTGCCATATGTCCGTATGCTCCACCTTCTGTTATTAATTCTTTAAGTTCATCATTCCACCAATCTTTAGACAATGGAGCGTATTTTTCAACATGGAGTCTTGGACGACCACCTTTAAATTTTTTACCACTTTTCTGTGCCGCATCGTTTGTTCGTTTTTCGTTATCTTCTTTACGACCTTCAGCGTCAACTCCAGATGCTATAGGTGGACCTGCCATCTGTTGGTCTTTGTCAATTCCCATCCACTTAATCACTTTCCAACCTAAATTATCCATCACATTCCGTAAAGTTTTTTTATATTTTTTTGGTTCACCGTGAGAAATAGCATTTATGGTTCTGTGTGACATAGTATAATCTTCTTCAGGATCCATTGCTCCATCACTTAGTATATAATCAATTACTTTCCAACCTAAATCATTTTGTAATTGTTCAACCCAATCTTTAGATTCTTTTTTATACTGAGTTAAATTTCTGTAAAATGTTGCAGGACCATCATCCGTTGGAGATTTTTGAGTATTTGAGCCAGCCTCATTTAAAATATCCTTAATATCATTCTCGACTATAAAATCACCAATGACATCACCTTTAAATTCTTTTAAGTAATCTATCATTTATTTAACCAATTTTTCCACATACTATAAGCTACAAAGTTTCTGTGCCCTTTTGGTGGTATTTCTTCTAAATTTTTTGGTTTACCCGTTCCACCTTTTTTAGTAATAATATCATATGCTGTCTTACCTTTTCTGTTTATTACGAAAACACCACCTGGTAGATTACTTATCTGATATCCTTTTTGTACATAAAATTTTAATGCTTCTTTTCTATAAATCATCTTGTTACCACCAGGACCTGGAGTAGAGTATTGACCTGTGGGTTCGGATGCTGTTCCCCTTATATAAACATAAAATGGTTTCTTTACAAAAAAGTGTTGTGTATCACTTCCATATAATGGATGTTTGTAAGCTTCTGATATTATTTCTTTTAATTTAATCATCATTTTTCCAAGTTAAAGGCTCTTGTCATAAGTGCACTAGCATGTTGAAGTTTAAGACGAGCTTTATCATATTCTTTAAAATATTTTATTAGAGTTCTATTCTTACTCTTTTTTATATCATCTTCAAGTTCATACCAAAGTTTTCCGTCACGAGTTTTATTTATATAATCCTGACCTACCTTTAATAATTTTTGATGATTCCATGAAGTATCTGAAATGTCTACTTTTTCTTCTAATATTTTCTTCATTTTAATCAATTAACTTCTCCAATATATACTTTCACACTTATAAATATTAAACTTCTAAACTATTGAGTTTTTCTTCCACTTCTTCTTTTAATTTAGTTAGTGCTGTAAGTGCCTCTTCTGACATAGCTTCAACTTTATCTGAATTATCACTCCAAGTTTCTTTTTTAAGTTCTATATCTTTAACCCCTACCGAATCATAAGCAACTACTGGTTTCATTGCGTCATCTCTCCAAACCTCAATACTTTCAATTTGGTTATTATAATACGAGAGAGCATTAGTTAAAACTCTCTTTTGTTCATATGCATCATACTTACCTTCAAGTCTAAGTTTATGTTCAAATTGTAATTGACAATTAAAACAATGACCATTTACCCTATACATCTTATCATCATTTCGATGTTTCATTACCCCTTTACACTTAGGACAAAACCAAGGCATTCTTGCTTCCTTTAGTACATTTGAACGTTCACTCTTTTCTTCTCGTTCTAATCTTGCCTGTTCTGACCTTTCCTTATCCTCTTCAGTACTGGTCATATGAACCATAATTCTTTTTGGTGCTTCTTCACCTCTCAGAATAGCTTCTCTCGCTTTCTGATGTCGTTGATGTTCCGTTTCCATAACTACTCCTAAAAGGTCATTAAACCTGTTATTTGATTAATTGGAGCAAATGCTCCTGTAAATTTAAATGTCTTTCCGTTATATTTAAAAACTATTCCCTCACTTGGAACTATTGCATCTAATCCACCAATTGACTTCAACTTATCTAATTGTAATTTTAATGTGTTAAGTTTTTTCAAATCTTTTTTACTTCTTACATCTTTGATTGCTGCATCTAATTGTTTCTTTACTCGTTGAACCGTAGAATCTGGATTGGCTGCTAACCAACCACTTACATTTGTCATTATTTCTGCACCAACCTCAAAGAACAATTCTTCAAATGGTTTCATATTAGCCTTAATCATTTTAGCATGGTCATTCTTATCAGTAGATAATACCCATTCTAAAAATTCTGGATGATTTTTAAAATCTTTTTTAATCATTGGAATCTTGTATGATTTGTCAAAGAAGGCCCATCTCTTAGTTAAATTCTTTAATAGTTTTTTTGGTATTGTAAATCCGTGTTGCTGTGCCCCATTGTATATAAATTCTTCCCAATAACTTTGATGGTATAGTGAAAGTGAGTCATTATCTTTTAACGAATATGTTTTCTGTAATTTTTTTAACTTGTTTAAAAAGTATTTTTTCTTCTTTTCAAAGTTCTGATGTTTTGGAACTTTAAGAAAATTAGGTTTTCCAATCTTATACCGCTTCTGTATGTTTTGATTGACCTGTTTAATCATACCAGCTAACATTCTTGCACTATCTTTGACCTCTCCAACAGCATTTCCACTATCATCATATTCGAGAGCTCCGTGAAAAACTATTTCAGCCTTATCATAATTTATCACATTAGAAGATTTGGGCCACATAACTTCAAGATTCATCCAGGCCTTACCATTTTTGAATATCTTGTTTCTTTGTTTTTCAGAAAGAGAACCGATAGCCTTTTCCAAGTCTTTCATGGCAAAACTAAATGCGTCCGAAATATCCCCCCTACCTTTAAACTTAGAAATTATTCCACTTGTAGTTAATGCTGTTTCACCACCATTTTTCAAATGTCCTTTGTTTCGTGCGGCTACTAATCCTTCTGTAATTAAATTTTCTTTTACTTCAAACAACTTTTTAAACTTATTAGTCATCATTTGGTAAATACCTTTATTAAAGTATCCAAATGCATCCTTAAATAACTTTGGTCTATCCTTTTCATTAATTTTTGGTGAACCAAGTAATTCTCTCATTACTGTTCCACTAACTTCCTTACCACCAACTTTAACTGAGACGTGAGGAGCGGTCATTATATATCCGTGTTCCTCATATCCTTTTAAATTATTTTTATTTTTCGTGTATTCTTGATAGTAAGATGGACTACCATCTTTTTTTGTACCACCTGCTAACCTACCAGCATCTTTAGCTCCGAATATATATATCACGGCAGTAGTCTCGGAATCGTATTTTTTTAGCACATTTTTTGCTACATAAGGAACTCTCTCGTCTACAATACGATTTTTAGGAATACCCATCTTAACCATATGTCTAACTTTTTCTGAATAATTCATAGGATGTCTTGGTGGTTTCTTAATGTTTGTAGTAGTGATGTATGCAACATCTACTTTTTTCTTTAACCACCCATAAGTTTTTTTATGATGTGGGCCAAATGGTTGATATCTACCACCATAGATTCCTATTACTTTCTTAATCTTATTAGAACCTTCAGGTAATAAATCCCGTATCAGTTCTCGTGTAAGTTTATCCATTATTTTCTCCCACCTCTATCGAATTTAGAAAACTTCTTTAACTTATCAAATGATCTAAACTTTTTCATCTTATCTTGTTTAGTCCATTTCATCTTATCAAAGACTTTCATTCTCATGTGTTGTTTTACCATATAGTAAATATCAAGTGGATTACCACCCATAGTAATTATCCATTTTCTATACTTCTTAACTAATTTTGCAGAAACGTGTTCGTGTCCATAGTGTGTCCAAAATCCTTTCTTTGGATGTAAGGCTGCTGTTTCATCTTTACCGATGTCGTGAAATAATGCTGCTAATCCAAAGTCTATATCACCAGTTTTAAGTGCCCTATTCGTAACGGCTATCGTATGTTTCAACACATTACCTTCAGGGTGTGCATCTCTCCTCTGGTCGTAGTTTTTTAGATTATACACGCGTTTCTTCAAGTCACTTGGTAACGCATTATAGATATCTTTAAACTTCTTTGGCTTTGGACGAACTGCTATTTCTTTTATTTTTTTCTTCGTGTCTGTTTTTAAGAACGGACCTCTCCTCAATGTTGCAAATTTTACAGGTATCTCCATACCAAATAACTTCTTTGGTGCTAAAATTCTCAATGTAATCATCTTTCTACTATTATCAACCTTTAAGGTTTCAAATTCAATTTCTTTATATCGTCTACCTTTCATTTTTAAATTATGACCTGTGATGAACTTTTCTACCTTACTACCTCTTATGGCATATTTCTCATTGAGACTTTCTCTCATACTACGATTAATTTTTTTATGAATCCTTTTCATTTTTTTTCTTTGTCCAAGTGATGTAGGAATCCAATCAGGTCCAAAAGTATATTCATCATCACCCACGACTTTTTTATTTGAACCAAGACCTTGTTCACTTAGATACTTTTCCTTTTCCATGTTTTGTATCGCCTTACCGATATCCTTTCCCTTTAAATCACTTGGAACATCACTACCCTTTACCGATAGTTTAAATCTAACTAATTTTTTTAAATCTTTTCCTATGTATTTACCAAACTTTACAATTTGTGAATCTGATAATGTGGTTTTTGATTGAAACTTCTTTATCAAAAATACATTTTCTGCTTTAAAATTTTGTAATGAAATTAAAAATGTAATATTCACTACTTCTTTTGATGAATACTTCAAATTATTAAGTTTCTTACCTATTGAATTTACATCATTTTTTCGTAAAATCCAAGACAAAAATAAAATATAATCGTTTTCATTAATATATGGAATCTTAACTTGTAATCCAGGTAGTATTTGTTTTGTAAATCCTAACTCATCACAAAGTTGTAAGTACTTCTTGGATGATTTTGCCTTCATTATTGATTTGACAAACTCATCTCTAATTCTTTCTCCACTCACACCTCTTAAACTTGGATTCTGTCTAAGTGCATTTTCGGTTTCTTTACCTAACTTACCACCAAGTGCTCCTTGAAATCTTAGTGCTCTCATCTTTCTCAACGGGTCCTCATCAAATCTTTCTACTGCATTTCCAACAGTTCGTATCTTCTTCTTTTCTAAATCTTTTATACCACCAACCAAGTCTACAATCTCACTTCTATCCATGTCGTAGAACAGAGCATTTATGGTCAAATCCCTCCGTTTAACATCACCCTCGATGTCGGTATAATCAACTGAACTTGGGCGTCTCCCCTTACCAATATCCTTTCTGAATGTTGCTATTTCATGTCCACCAACTATAACAACACCGAATTGTTTTCCAACCTCTAAGGTTTTTAATCCACCTTTTTTTGCAATTGCCAAGACCTCATCAGGTTTAGCATCGGTGGCTAAATCAAAATCTTTTGGATTCTTTCCTAATATTGCATCCCTAACTGCTCCACCCACAACAAAAAGTTTTTTCTTGTTTTTCTTAAAAAGCTTATGTATTTTCTTGATGTCAGAAGGGATGTTGAGCCTAAATTTAGAATACTCATTAAGTGGTAATAATGTTCTAAGTTTAATCATTAGATAGTTATCTCACCTTCTCGTTTTAAATACCATTTACGAAATTGTGCAGGTGTTCCTATTGTAACTTTACTTTCAGGTACAAACTTAAATAATTCTTTTTTATGAGAGTCCACAGGTTTATCAATAGTTGATGTTTGTGTATCGTTTTGAAAATAATAATCATCCCAAACTCTTTTCAATACAAATACATCGATTA
>Ga0209337_1003501_pt1 | contig 11103 bp, 13 predicted proteins | sample LinPmetageLP53_FD_184044 | JGI IMG/M metagenome (GOLD analysis project Ga0209337, IMG submission 184044) | Marine viral communities from the Pacific Ocean - LP-53 (SPAdes) (version 2) | ecosystem: Environmental > Aquatic > Marine > Oceanic | place: Pacific Ocean | collected 2010-02-08 | reverse complement strand
ACCTGCTGGAAAGGCTACGTAGCTAAAGGTAAGAAGAAATCACCAAGTGGTAAAAAAGATAAAAACGGTAAACCTAAGATGGTTAATAACTGTGTCAAGATTAAGAAAAAATAATGGCAATAAGTAAAACTACAAAAGGAAAAGGTCGTAATTTTAGAAGTACAGAAGAAGGTGCTGGTATGACGTCTAAAGGTGTTAAAGCCTATAGAAAAGCTAATCCTGGTAGCAAACTTAAAACAGCGGTAACTAAATGCGATGTTAAAGTAGGTACAAAAGCTTATAAAAGGCAAAAAGCATTTTGCAGTAGATCAAAGAGTTGGGATGGTGAAAGAGGTAGAGCTGCAAGAAAAAGATGGTGCTGTTCAAGATTTAATTAAATATTATGGAATCAAGAGGATTAGGAGATACGATAGAAAAATTTACTACTGCTACTGGTATAAAAAAATTAGCAGATAAAATACCTGGAGGTTGCGGTTGTAACTCTAGAAAGGCAAAATTAAATGAATATTTTCCTTATAAAAACAAATAAAATGGCTAAAAAAGAATTTCCAGAGATAAAAGAAAAGAACGAAGGCAAGTTTACTGCTTGGGTAGAGAAAAATATGCCTGGTAAATCTACTTGTGCTGCTGCTAGTAAAGTAATGAAAAATACTAAAAAATATAAGCCAGCAGTTGTTAAAATGGCTAACTATGCAAATAACTTTGGTTGTAAGAAAAAGTAATGGCATTTAAATTAAAATCTCCTTATATTGTGAATACAACTCCAGTCTATCACGTAGATGAAGAAGATGGTGTTTTAGGTAGAGCTAATAATAATGGAACTATTACAGTTAATAACAAAATAAAAGATTCTAAACAGATGGAAGAAGTTATTAGCCATGAGGAAGTTCATGTACAACAATTTAAAAGATTTGAAAAATCTAATGGTAAAAAAGGTTTAGATTATAATGACAAGTATGTTATGTGGAATGGTAAAAAATACCCACGTAAAAACGGAAAAATAAAATACAATGGTAAGTTTATTCATGAAGGATCAAAAATATTTCCTTGGGAAAAAGAAGCTTACTCAAAAGAAAAAAAATAAAACAAATATTATGCCAAATAAAAAAGGACCATACAAAATGAATAGCTACGATAAAGATATGATGCACGAAAGAGAGCTCATATATGATGCTAAAAAACAAGAAAAGACTGGTAGTAAGAAAACTAAAAGTAACGACAAGAAATTAATAACTGATGCTAAAAACCAAATTCATAACGAAGATGTAGCTAAAAAGAGACATATAGTTAATGAAATAGCTGCTAGAAACAGCAGAATGGCATAATGGCATTTACAATGAGCCCAATAGGTAAAAAGAAATGTTCTTACAAGCCTATGCAGAAAAAAGGTTTAATTTCTCCAACTCCAGCAATGGGTGGTGTAGAGCCTAATAAATTTGATGTTAATGAATTAGATCCTGGTGCTAAAGCTTTTAACAGTAAATCAGATAAAGCTGATGCTTTGGTAATTGAAAGCTTTTATAATCAATAATGGACAAAAAGTTTAATGAAACTAAAATAGGAGCTTTTCTAGCTAGTAAAGCTCCTAAGGTTTTAGCTGCTATAGGTGATGTACTACCTAATCAAGGAACACTAGGCGTGGTAAAAAATCTTATAACAAGTGATAATAAGATTAAAGCTATTGACAAAGAAGAAGCATTAAAGCTAATAGAGCAAGACATGCAAGAGCTTAAGGAAGTTTCAAGTAGGTGGAGAGCTGATATGAAATCAGACTCATGGCTTAGTAAAAACACTAGACCGTTAGCTTTAGTATTTTTAACAGTATCTGCAGTTTTCATGATGGCTGTAGACTCATTTCATTTACAATTTGATGTAGATGAATCATGGATAAACTTATTAAAAACGTTGCTGGTAACAGTATATGTAGCATACTTCGGAAGTCGTGGTGCTGAAAAAATTACAAAAATAAATAAATAAAAAAAATGGGAAGAAGTGTACAAGGAATTCAAGCAGCTCAAGTAAGAGTTTTTGCTCACGACGCTGTAGCATTAACAACTACTCAAATTAATTCTGGTACTTATATTATACCTAACACTGATCAAAGAGGTGTTTGCTTGTATATAGGCGAAGATATGACCTTAATAACTGTTACTATGGAAAGTGGTAATTCTGCTACTTTTAAAGGATTGAAAGCTGGTTCTTTTGTGCCTGTATTAGTTACTTCTGTAACTGCTGCAACACCAAAAGATGGTGTATTAAACGACGATGCAATATTAGTTCTATATTAATAGATGTCTATAATAAGTATAGGTATACCAATACCTGATAGAAGTGCTTTACCTGGCCAAACTGGCTCCGGAGAAGAAGTTAATCTTCAGTATGCCACTCAAAATTATTGCGCTAATTCTAGTAATCCTAGCCCTACTGTAGCTACACCTGCTGGTGGAGCATTTAGTTACGCGCCTGGAGGCATAAGCGGTGGAGCAAACGGTACGATAGTTATAGCAAATTCAAATCCTGGCAACTACACTGTAACTTATACTGTTAATGGCGATAGTGCTAATTTTCCTATAAATATTGGAGCAGTTGTTGATACTACTATAACTGGTGATTCTGCTACTTGTATTGGTTTTGCTCCTTCACCCTCTGATTTAACAGCTGTATCTGGTTATTCTAACTATGAATGGTTTAAAGACAATGTTTCAGTTCAAAATGGAACTAGTAATACTTATACCCCAGCATTTAATGTTGCGGGTAGTTTTGTTTATAAAGTAATCATAACTGATAATTCTTTAGGTATATCTTGCGCAGCTACTTCTAGTGATTTTGCATTTACAGTAAATGCTTTACCAACAATAACTATAATTAACTCTGGTGGAGGTTTTTGTTCTGGTTCAAGTACTGTAATAACAACTACAGTAAGCGCTGGGACAATATTTGCTTGGTATAAAGACAATGTATTAATATCAGGACAAACTGCTAGTTCATTAACTGTAACTGAAGTTGGTGAATATACAGCTACTGTTACAGATAGCAATGGATGTACTTCATTAATTTCTAATGGATTAGATATAGAGCAATTTGATTCACCTTCAGTTACAATAGCAACTGTGCCTGGAACTACAATATGCACAGGCGATACAGCTACACTAACAGCTAACCCAACTGGCGGTACTGGACCATATGTTTATTCGTGGAGCACAGGCGCTACAACTCAAGCTATTTCAGTTACTACCTCTGCAACTTATACAGTTACAGTAGCAGATTCTAATGGTTGTACAGCTACAGCTTCTCAAGTAATAACAGCTTCAACTGCTGCAACTACAATAGCTAGTATAGATAATGATTATGCAATGTCGTTCAATGGAACAGATACTTACGTTCAAATGGGTGAAAATTTACCTGACTTACATGACAGTGCTAGAACATTGGTGTTTTGGGCTAAAGCAACTAGTTGGACAGCTAACCAAGGTGTTGTAATAGAATCAGACGCTTTTGAAATTACAGCAGTACTAGGTTATAGTAATCAATATGTTTCTTTCACTACTGATAATGCTACTAACAATAATCAAAGAAAAACTTGGTCAGCAAGTGGTCTTACAGATAATACTTGGCATCATTTTGCTATGACAGTTGATTCATCTAATAATATTTCTAATATATATGTAGATGGAGTTGCTCAAAATGTTTCGTCTATAGCAGGATTTCCACAAAGTACAGGAATAAATAATATTGGTAAACGATATAATAACTCAAGTTATTTTGACGGAGAACTAGATGAAATAGCAGTGTTTAATTCAAAATTAAGTTCTTGTGATATTAAAGGAATATATGAAGCTACAACTACAGTTAGTGGTCAGCCTAAGTCAGCTAACTTATTAGATGCAAATACAACAATACCAGCTCCTGTATATTGGAACCGAATGGGGGATAGTTAAAAAATAGAATATGTCAGCAAAGTATAAAAGTCCAAGTTTTTTATTACCTAACGAGTTAAATACCTCAGCTAACCCACTTAATACGGATGGTGATCCTGCTACTGGCACTGGTATCAATAGTTTGTATTCTATGGATTTCGATGGTAACGTTTCTAAAAGAAGTATAAATTTAGGAATAATTTCAGAAATTAATGGTTTAACAAGTTTTAGCATTTCTTTATGGATAAACCCATTTTTTGGAACCCCATTAGTTTCGCAATTAGTCTTTGGAAATAGAGATGTAAGTAACTCATATAGAGGTGTAGCTTTTGGACTAGGAGTAAGGGCTAGTTATACTAGTAACTTTTACATTAATTCATCTACTGGGACTACTGCTATTGTGATTCCTGCAGATACTTTTACAGAAAACGCTTGGAATCATACTGTGTTTACATATGATGGAAATACTGCTATTGCTTATGTAAACAATGTTAACGTTGCTAGTAGTAGTGTGTCAGGGGCAACTCTTAGTTCAACAGGTGAATTTTTTATAGGAAGAGGATATAATGCAACTAATTTGTATGCAAAAGGTAAAATAGATGAATTTGCAATATTTAACAGAGCTTTAAACACTACTGAGATAAGTGCACTATATGATGGCACAGGATCTAATATAAGACCTTCTAACTTAATGGCTACAGATTTAAATCCTATAGCTTATTATCCATTAGGTGAGCAAGCGCAGAACTCTGGTTATCCTTCAGCTACAGGAAACGAATGGCAGTTTCCAAATGGTGTATTGCAAGATTATGTAATGGATTTTGATGGAAGTAATAAAATAAACTTAGGTAATTCAATTGGTGATATAGGTACTTCTCCAATGACTTTTTCTTTTTGGGTAAATTTTGCAGCTACATCACAAATTCAAACTGTATTATCTAATATAAATTCTGCAAATAATAATGGTTGGAAAATAGAATTTTCAGCAACTGGTACGAGTATTTTATTTCAAAATAGAGATTCAGGCAAATTTATAAGCTGCTCTTACAATTTATATGATGTTTGGACAAACATTATAATAGTTAGAAATGGAATGGCTAATAATAAAATATATATAAATGGACAGTCACAAACATTAAATACTAATACAGAAAATCTAACAAATATTGTTTCTACAGATGACTTAGTAATAGGGTCTCAATATTACAATAACGCTTACTATAGATATTTTAATGGCCAAATGTCTAACGTAGCTATATGGAACACAGCAATTACAGACGCTGCTCAAATAGCTAACATCTACAACAACGGCTCTCCTCAAACAACTTATACAGTTACTCCACAAAACTGGTGGAAACTAAATGCAACTTCAGTTTATACGCCTAGTGCACCTAATTATACAACGGCTTTAGATTTTGGAGGTTCTCAAACCGTTAATACTAATTATACTGGTTTAGATGGTTTATCTAAAGCCACAATATCATTATGGGTAAAATCTGATTCCAAGGCAGCTAACTCTACAATATTTAATGCTAGAAATGCTAGCAATGTAGGAATGAATTGTCAATTTTTTAACCAAGCAACTTATTTATATTTTACTTCATCAATTAGTATTGTATCTGCAAATTACACCCCTCAACCGTTTGATGATAAATTATGGTTAAATTTAGTAATTGTTTTTGATGGAACTTTAACAGGTAATGACAGAATAAAATTATATGCAAATGGTAAAACTAAAGTAATTCAAACTTACAATGGTACAATACCGGCTGTTCTACCTACAAGCTCTACTTCTCTTGCGCTAGCTGAAGGTTTAAATGGTCAACTATCAAATTTTGCAATATTCAACTCAGCTCTATCAGCTACACAAGTTTCAACTTTATTTAACTTTGGTACTCCAGAAACAGCTATATCTTTTTCTCCTCAAGCTTGGTGGAAACTAAATGACCAAACTGCAATAACAGATTCTTCTGGTAATGGAAATACAGGAACTAATAACGGTGCGACAGACATCTCCTCTGGAGTGGCTGTCATCCCATCTTGGAAAATACCAGATGCTTCAGGTACATCAAATGGAGTAAGTACAACTTTACCAAGTACAGCTTTACAACAAAGTGATTTACAATTTGATTCACCTTATAGTAACTATAGTTTATATTTTGATGGAGCTTTAAGTAGAGTTCAAGCTTTGTACAATTTACCATCTGGAGTAACTAAATTTTCAGTTAGTATATGGGGCAATGTTGAAGGTGCAGGATCTACTGCTAATAAATGTTTAATATCTAATGAAAATAACACCTCAGCTGATGGATATGCTTTATTTACAGAAGGAGCTTATCCAAACACTAAAGTGTTTTTTAAAATAGAAAATAACACTAGTACTCAAACTACATCTAATATAGTTTTTGGAGAATGGTTCCACGTTTTAGGTACTTATGATAATGGTACTGCAAAAATATATTTTAATGGAGTATTAGAAGATACAACGACTGGAGTCCCAGCTATAAATACCTCTTCTCTTGTTAGCACTATGATTGGTAGTTATAGAGAAGCAAGTCCAATAATACCAATGTTAGGTAATTTAGATGAAGCTGCTATATGGGACACAGTAGCTTTAACAGATGCTCAAGTATTACAGGTATACAATAATGGCAAACCTAATGATATAAGTTCTTTATCTCCTACTAATTGGTGGAGACTTGGTGAAAATGCTTATTTTAACAATGGAAATAAAATAGTGACGCCTAATTCAATAATTGGAGGTGTTGATGGTATTGGATCAGGAACTGTAAACGACTCACTATCGGCTAATGCACCTGGAACTTATGCAAATGGTATAGGAACAAATTTAGACATCTTAGATCGTGTGGGAGATGCTCCTTTATCAACTTCTAACTCTCAGAGTTATAATATGATTCCAAGTGATATTAGCCCTTATGTACCTCAATACGTAGGTAATCAAATAGCTAATGTAGATTCTATGACTTTTAATGGAGTTGATGAGTATTTCAATACTGGCTCAAGCACTATAGGGCAATTACAAGTAATGTCTGTTTCGGCTTGGTTTAAAGAAACGCAAAATGCCGCTGCTAACACTGCTCTTGTAGCTAATAACGGCTCTACTAATAAAGGTTGGTGCATATGGATAGATGGTACCAATTTACGTTGGCAAGTAGCTGATGGTAGCGGAAGTACTTCTTGGACTAACACAGTAGTTGGAAGCTTTAGAACATACGCTCCTTTAAATGATTGGAATCACGTATGTTGCACTTTTGATGGTGTTTATTCTAAAATATATATCAATAGTGTATTAAGAGAAACTTGGACAGCTACTCCAACACCTTATGTTGTAGATTATTCTGGTAATGTTGGTAATTTAACTATAGGAAGAAGATCTTACGCTAATTCAGGATTTTTTCGAGGCCAAATAGACGAAGTAGCATTATTCGATACAGCTTTAAGTGCTGATCAAATTAAATTTGATTTATACCAACCTTCATTACCTTTAGGAAGTAATAAAACAGCAGATATAGCTAAAAATCCAAACTTGCCTACTCCGGTGGCTTGGTACAGAATGGGAGATTAATAAAATAAAAATATGAGTACAAAATTTTTAAGTCCAGGCTGGCGAATGCCAAGAAATGCTAATCAAAGTAAAAGTACTAATTATAGTTTAAATTTTGGAGGAGGTACTGATTACGTTTCTATAGGCTCAGTTCCTAATTTATTTATAGGTAGCTGGTCAATATCTTTTTGGTTTAAAGCACCTTCTATTGGAAATACTAATGGAACTATAATCAGTAGATATAGAAGTAGTAATTTTACTGGCGATTTAGAAATAAGTTCTACAAGTGGGCAATTGTATGTTGAAACTGGAGGTCCTTCAAATGCTTTTCCATCTACTGGAGCAGGAGCTGGAAATAATCAAATAAGAACTACATCCACAAGTTTAGATGATGGTAATTGGCATCATATCGCCTTTTCACTCGATTACACTAGTGGAACAAGTACAAGGAGTTTATACGTTGATGGTTCTTTAGATGTTTCTGATAGCACTACAACTCCAGCCGAGTGGGTTTCACAAACAGAAAATTTACTTTTTGGTGTTCTTCTTACTCCTGCTAATTCACAATTCAACGGCTTTATAAGTGATGTTTCTATTTTTGACTACACTATTTCTTCAAGCCAAGTAACAACTCTTTATGGTTCAAGCTCTAATGGTATAGGAAATCCAATGAGTTTATCTCCAAAGCCAGCTGCTTATTATCCTTTAGGTACATCTGCTTGGAACGGAAACTTTTTAGCTGAAAACAATGCAATTGGAGATTATGTATTTGATTTTTCAGGAAATAAAACAGTTGATCTTAGCCAAAACCTTAATTTAGGTTCTCAAAGTACTATTAGTTATTGGGTTAAAAGTACAAATAATATTGGAAACTATATTCAAAATAATGGTGGTAATTTAATAAACACAGGTCCATATTCTGGCGACGAATACTATACTTTTAAGCCTAACAACAGTGTTGGTGGGGCCGGCATGAATAGTAGTAATATAAACACTTATGTATTATCTACTAATTGGGTGCATTGGACAGTTGTTAGAAATGGAACAGGTTGCGAACTTTATGCAAATGGTCAATTTATGAAAACAGCTACTGTAGCTAATTGGTCTGGTTATGATACTATAGTTTCAGGTTTAGGTAAAAATGCTTCTGGTATTGTTGGTGATGCTTCTAATTTCTTATTTTGGAATACAAATTTATCATCAACAGAAGTAGAAACTCTTTATAACTACGGCTCACCAATACAAACTTTAGCTTCTATACCTCAAAGCTCTAATCTTAAAGCTTGGTATAAACTTGATGCAACTGAGATTTATAATAGTTCAAGTACAGAGTGGGAGATTAGCGATGCCACAGCTGCTATAAAACTTTCTACTTTACAAAACGCGCCTGGATCTTCTGCTTATAGAGTAAGTGACAGTTCTGGTGTAATAAATTTCCCATCACAATCTACTGGAACGTTAAAAATGTCTACTTCTATTTGGTTTTATGCGCCTAGCAGCATATCATCTGGTCAAAACTTAGCCTTGATGTATGCTGGTCCTCAATCTAGATTATTTTTAGGTTTTAGTGGTAGTAATCAATTAAGATGTATTGTTACTAATGGTGGTTGGATGATTGGTAACTACGTAACAATGGGCCAATGGAATCAATTTACAGCAACTATTGATGTTGTTTCAAGCACAAGAACAGTTAAATTTTATATTAATGGGCAACCCGCTGGGACAGCAAATCAAAATGGAGGTGCCCCTACTAGCGCTACAGATGGTATAACAGTTTCAGCTTATGGTTATGCAGCTTACAGTGAGCAAGTTTTAAGTAGTAATTCAGTTTTTTGGGAAAACGTTATATTGACAGATGCTGAAGTACTTTCACATTATAATTCTTTTAGTGTTTCTAATGGCGTACCTACTGTACAACCAGTATTGTCTAATTTTCCACAAAGCTCAAGTATATCAGGTTGGTACAAGCTAGATGGCAATCCTAAAGATTCTAGTGGAAATTCTAGAGACGCTACTTATAGTGGTGATAACAATGTAATGACAGGCCCAGGTGTTTCTAACGCTAACGGTCAAAGCACAGGAATGTCTCAAACAAACCTTGTTCAAAGTGACTTATTAACAACTACAAGCTATAGTTCATATGCATTGCAATTCGATGGATTATTAGATAAAATAGATTGTGGTGTTTCTCCATTTGACGAAACAACTGGTGATATTACTATATCTGCTTGGGTTAAAAGAACAGCTGCAGCAGCTTCATATGCACCTATAGTATCAGCAACTCAAGGTGTTAGTGGTGCTACTACTCAGTTTTCGTTTCAGTTTTATGGCAATTCATTAAGTCTCTTTTGGAAAGGCTTAGGTGGTACAGATTTAGAAATTGTACCTACTTCAGCTTTTACCGTTGCAAACGATGTTTGGTATTTAATAAATTTTGTTAGAACTGGAACAACTGGTAGATTTTATGTTAATGGAAATTTCATTCATCTATCCACTAAGACTTATAACGATCTTTATTCTACTGGTATACCAAATTTAAGTATAGGCGCTTGGTGGTTTTCAAGCAATGCAGGCGTTGCTGGAAGTATATCAAATGTTGCTTTATGGAATACTAGTCTTAGTGCTGTGGAATTAAGGGAAGTTTATAACGAAGGTCGTCCTTCTAATTTAAATAACTTTTCTGGAACAGCTCCTATACATTGGTGGCAGTTAGGTGAAAATAGTTCTTTTGATGGAAATAATTGGATTGTAGCTGATGAAAAGGGAACAAACAACGGAACTAGCACAGGTATGCCAGTAGGTGCCTTAGTTAACGGTGTAGGTACAACAGCTAATGGAGTGTCAAGCGGAATGCCAGAAGGTAATTTAATAGGCGATGCACCATATAGCACGGCAAATGCTTTATCAACTAATATGGCAGTCACTGCAAGAGTCACTGGAAGTGGTAATACTCCGTAAAAAAGAATTAAAACAAGTAAATATATAAATAACAAGTAATTAACAAATAACAATTAAACAATGGCAACAACTTATGTAGTAATTAACTTATCTGATACAAACGCTGTTTTGTTCAGTCAAGTGAATCAGTCTTCTGCTCAAACAATGAGAAGAAACGTAGCAAATACTGAAGGTGTTTTGTCTTTTCAGGTAGAGCCTAGCTTTATTACAAACGGTTCGTTGACGCCTGTTGGGACTTATACCCATGACGAGATACTAGTTTTACTAGCTACTCCAGCATGGACACCTGCAGATCCTGAATAAGGAAAACAAACAAACAATTAAATCTAATCAAATGAAAATCAAAGAAGAAGAATTATTATTAATTCAAGAACAACAAAAAAAACTTAACGAACTAGTTAGTAACATCGGATTATTAGAAAGCCAAAAACATGGGCTACTACATGAAATAGCTGGTGTTAATAAAGAAGTTGAAGATTACAAAGAGATATTAGAAGCTGAATATGGCGCTATTAATATTGATCTTGAAGATGGTGCTTATACTGAGATAAAAGAAGATGTCGAAGGTAATAAGGAAGATTAGTATAGGTTCTGACTATAAGAACGATGCAATGCATTATTCAACTGGTCAGGAAGTATATGGTGGACATACTATTAGCGATA
>Ga0209337_1003496_pt1 | contig 11115 bp, 10 predicted proteins | sample LinPmetageLP53_FD_184044 | JGI IMG/M metagenome (GOLD analysis project Ga0209337, IMG submission 184044) | Marine viral communities from the Pacific Ocean - LP-53 (SPAdes) (version 2) | ecosystem: Environmental > Aquatic > Marine > Oceanic | place: Pacific Ocean | collected 2010-02-08 | reverse complement strand
TACCTACGTTTACTTCGTTTCCTCCTTCCGACTTTAAAGTGACATCGTTAGCTATTGGTACTTTTTCGAAATCCCTGTGAATGTATAATCCTGCTCCCGCAGTGTTAGTAAATGCTTGAGTTACTGGAGTTCCGTCTTTAGCGTATATCTTAGCTTTAGTGTCGTTATTATTAAACGGAGTGAAGTTTGGATTTATCCTAGCGCGAGATTGCTTTCCTGGAGAAGGGTTTTGCAAAAATTCATCTGAACCTCCTCTGTACTTTTCCGATATCACACATGATAAAAAGTAGAATAAACTCTCTCCATCGTTTGGATTAGTATTATGCAGAGCTAAAATCTCTGTTCCTATCTCAGGTATTGCCACCATACCTCCAGAATTCATGCGATAGTAAGGAGAAGTATAGGTAACCGTCTCTACTCTGTTGTCTAACGAAGGGAAGGATACAATCATCTTTCCAGTTTCGGTAGCATCGTTAAAACTTTCTACAATTCCCACTAGTACATTCATTTGCCTCCTCCGTTGCCTGTTTCCGATTCCTTTCTTTTCGCTTCTGCGGCTGCTCTCTTTGCGGCTTTACTTTCTTCGAGTCTTTTAGCTACCTCCGCTAGTTTTTTAGCTTTTTCTATTGCCTCTCTAGCTGCCTTTAATGTCTCAGAAAATAATTCAGTCCAAACCGAGTTAGTAAGACTGGTGTTAGTTCCGTAGTCGCTGTTTGCTAACTTAAATTCTGAGTATGAATTAGTAGGATCCATGTGGTGCTTAACTTCCACCATCATGTAATTTCCATTAAAAAAAGACTCTGATCCTACGCTATAACCACCATCACTCCGCATTCTTTCTGATATCTTGGAACCTACGACATAATTAGAGTTGCCGTGTAAGATGCATGGGCGACCCAAGGACGATTGAAGATTGAAAAATGGAAGAGTTTTAAGGTTAACGTCAATAACATACTTATTTATTTTTCTTAAAATGTTTAATTCATTCAAAAAGTTTTTTCCAGGTGCATTTACTTTAAGTTTATCCGACTTAAAAGCGGCTCTAATTAGAACAGCTTGTAAGAAAGTTGCGGTATCAGTAGGCTTTGTTTTAGTCGTTTCAGGTTCTGTGATATAATCTAGAGATCCAAGATACATTAGAGCACCCTCGGATTCTAACGCAGTTTTTAAAGAATCTATAACATCATTATTATAGTTATGTTCACCCCTAGCCTTGTTTAACTCATCGGCAAGGAAAGTTATTAACTTTCCTAAAGAATCCGTATAGATAGAATCATCTGATATGACCTCTTCGATATCAAACGCCTGATCCAATAAGTTATAAGTTGATTCAGAAGAGTAATCTAAAAAGGATGCCTTGTAAGGGCTACTATCAAAAGAAAGTTTTAATACGTTAGCCTTTCTAGTATTGTATGTAAAAACTAAAGGAACACGATCAACAAAAGCTATAGAATTACCTAAAAAGTTTAAAACAGAATCATCAAGTACCTCATTAAAAGAAGAAGTTTTATACCCTTTTAGTTGTTCATCACTCCAGTAGTCTAAGTAACTTCTCTTATAGGATCCCCACAATTCTGCTCTAGCAATGGCTCTCATAAATCCTTTATCGCGTATTGCTCTATCTAAATTATCGATAATACTATCCTCGGGGTTCAACCCACGAGTACCTGTCTGTAAGGACTTTCTAATTTTTCGTCTTGGATCGTTATCGTCAAATACTATTGGATCGTCTTCTAGATCTCCTTCAAAAAACATACTGTCTGGATTATCTGGTGTATCAAGCGACTCTTTGGTGCTAGGGTATAGTAAATTATTTATGTAGCTTTTTCTTCCAAAAATTACTGCGGGTTTCTTACCATCCTCAATGAGACGTTCTCGGAACAATCTGTTTAAAACAAGTACATTATGCTCTTCTACGATAGTAAAATCATGAGGATACTTAGAGCTTTCAGATTTATATTCCATACCATTTACAAAGTCATATAAAGGCTTTAAGGATAGCAAAATGTTTTCAGACTTCTTTTTATCCGCATCCTCGGACTTGTAGTCTTCCCCCATGTCCAGTCTAAACAGAGGCTTAGACTTACCGATTTGTTTGGAAGACTCCCTAGTCTTATCAGGATTTCTAAGAGGTATCACTTTCTTTAGTCTAACTTGAAATTCCTCCTCGTATACTTGGCGAGCGGTTTTAAACGATTCGTCGGGTTCAAACGGTATCCGCTCGTCGCGAGCGTAACGCTCCAATTCTCCCGCATTACCAGTAAATTCCACAGGTCTTTTGATTTCTATACCGTTATCAAGGGCATTTAATTCAATGTTAATGTCATCTATCCTTTTATTAATTACTTTCTGTTCGTCAATCAAATCTTTAAGTTTATCTACTGGCTGAACTTTAAATCTTGTTAATTCGTTAATACTAAAAGTATTTTCCTCTTTGTCCAAAAATAATTCTTCTTTAATCTTTTTCAGCCTTATAGAACCAGCGGACATAGCTTTTATAATTCTTTGCTTTTTATAGTCCGACGTAAAAGGTGGGTCCTTGCTTGACGCAGCTTGGTTGACACCTCTGTTATTTAGATTAATAAGCTCTATTCCTATATCCTTTAACCAACCTACGTTAGCAGTCTGGAAGGTTGGAGGTGATCCATTCTTGTTGGGCAGCGGATGATTTTGAATTTTGGTAAAATCATCAGGAAGAAGAACCATGCAATTACCGCGAGGAATCGAAGTAAATTTTTTGCTAATAAATTCAGTTAAAATATATCTTATGCAATAATTCCACCCCTCTTCAGGCGTGTACTCATCTTTTATAAAATGATAGCTTTGAGCTAGAAACTTTTCTTTCTCCAAATTCTTAGCATCAAATATTGAATGAGATTGGGAATAAGTACTATCATCGTATGCTTTATTAGTAAATATAGATAAAGATTCAATTGCAGGAGTAAACATAAACTCTGCTTCCCTTACACCGTCAGAAGTTATAGTAACATTCACATCTATTAATTCTAAACTGTAAGGACCTGACCACTCTTTAACCCTGTCGCCTATTCCAAAAGATAAGAAAAATCTAGGTCTAACTGCATCTTGCAAAAACTGCAAAGGATTGTTTTTTCCTCCCGAAGTGACGGCACTGTTTATCTTCACTTTATTCAGAAGAGACTCTTCGTATCCATTTTTAGTTACGCCAAAGAACTCCAGCATCTCATTGCTTTCAATTACCTTTAAAACTACATATCTAGTTCCTCTTCCTTCAGATATAGAAACGTCAAGACTAATAAAATCTTTATTAGAATGAGGTGAAATAATAAGACTATTCTTAACCTGCTCGGAGGTTAATGATTTTAATCTAGAGTTGAAGCTCTTCACCCCTGTTAATTCGTTAAAAAATAATTTATCTACAACGGAAGAGTCTCTAGTCAGTATAGCATTGTAAGGGTAGGACTTAGACATGTTAGATATTTACTATTCTTATTCTATCACCGACATTCAATTGCTGAAAAGGGTCTGATATGTTATTTGTCCAACATATCAACCAATCAAGATCGGGAGTATCATAAAATAAATTTGATATCTTGTCAGCACGGTGTTCAAATCCAGGAGGTATTGTTCCTACCCTAAAGGATAAAGACATTAATTGATTCATAGCCCCTTTAAATGCAGATGAATTTAAAGAAGTTACTACTGTCTTACCTTTGTGGGTTATTTCATTATAGCCTAGCTTTAAATGATTAGTGTAGTTCATTATAGACCTGTGTATCTTGGATCTAGAGATCCAAATTGGTTGGGCTGACCGATAACCCCATTACAAGGGTCCATGTTATTTTCCTCTATAACCGACTCCCAACCAGTGATGTTATCCCCAAACTCAACTTCACCAGATTGAAAATTTCCAAAGTTTCCAGTTCGAGATTCAACTAGGTTAAGAGTTATATCTATCTTTTTGGGGGTTAACGTAGCGACATCATGACCCGCTTGTTCATCAATATTGATTGAGTAATCTTGTAATAGGCAGGGAACATTATTATACATTGCTCCGTGAGTCAATCTAACAATAGGAGGACCATACATAGTATTATCTGACCTGTTCAAAACAGAACCTCTAATGAGGTTTAACCAGAAATAAACTAAGTTTATGGTAGAATCTAACTTTGCTACGTTAGCCGCAGCATTAAACTCAGGTTGACCAAACACTTTAGAGGTAACTATCTTATTAAGAAGGTTGTCTAAAAATTCATTTCTACCTAAACCAGTTATTTTCCTTACATGCTCGTCATAATAAGCTCTTTGTAGTGCTGCGTGATTTCTTCCTACACTCCTTTCTACGTCTGCATCTCCTATCTCGTCTTTACCCCTTTGAAGTGCCGCTGCGTTCGCATTTTTCATTACCTGATCGAAATTAATCTCACGACCACTTGTTATCTTCTCGGCTCGCGCATATTCCTCTTCATCTATAATATCTTCTTCTGTAACCTGGGTCAAGTTAAAAGCCACTTTAGAATTTTCGTTATCTGAAAAGAATACTTTTAAATTAGGCCGAAACATGTTATCCATTTCTGGCTCTTCTTCCAATACATGTAAAAGAGATATGCTAAAGTTTACACTTAACTTCCGTGATTCTGCTCCGCCATAGGAGAACAACTGTCCTGCTCTTCCAACTAGATTATAAGTATTGAGATTTGCTTTACCTTTCTCCGAGATACTAGGGTTCTGCAAGAATGGGACAAATGTTCTGATAACCCTGTCCTTACTCTGAGGAAATTCAATGGTTAGATGAGACCTATCAGAAAGACCTCTCTTATGCTTTTTAAGTGCGCCGTTCGTGTATCCCGTAAGGACATCAGATAAAGAATTGTATCCTAAAATTGACATATTATTTCATTGCAGCGTTTCTTTGACGATCTTCTGCTAGCCTTTTCAAGCTTAGTTCTATTGATTGCAGGAGGATAGTATCCTCTGTGCTAGTCATTACATTAGGCATTAACCCTCTAGATCTAGCCCATCCAGTCATAAACTGAAGATTTTTATCTTCCAATGCTAATTTTTTAGCTTTTTCAGATCTTTTTTCTTCCTGCTCCATCTCAAGTCTAGCTTCGTCAGCTTTCGCAGATTTACTAGTATTCTGAACAAGATCGTAGATCCCTCCCGCTATTCCCCCTACTGCCATCCCTAATGGCCCTAGGACGGCTCCTAAAGCCACTCCAGTTGATGTTCCAGTAAGATCAACCCCAGCGGCATCGCCTGCCATACCTATCCCTGCCCCAAGGGCTAAACCAACTGCTCCTCCTTTTAAGGCACCTCCTAAGCGATTTCCTTTTGATGCCATTGCACCTATCCCAGCTTGAGGTTTGCCGCTTCTGGCGAGAAATCCACCCATCCCTCCAAAGCTGCCACCAGCCAACGTAGCAAGCATGAGTATGTCAGTGCTTAAGGAAATAAAATTTCCATCAATTTTTCCTAAAGTACTAAGCATTGATTTGGCGGTACCATCGTAAAAGGATGCTGCTTTTTCTTGTATATTTTTTAAGTTATTTGCTTTCTCTGCGTCTGTGGCCTTCTCGGATTGAGATAAAGAGAAATCATTATCCATAATCCCAACAATTTTATTTAAAGCTATGACGGATTGCTTGTCTAGTCCAGTTCGAGACGTTCTAGCGAGTGTCCTAGCCTCTGGATTTATAGATTGCGTATCTATCATTATTTGTTGGAAATTTTTAAGGACATTTGTAGCATCCCCCATGTCAACTCCCTGGCCTCTTCCTTGCTTTTGACGAGATCCTCTAGCTCCAAGAAGTGACCCCATAGCTAAGGTGGAAGAATCGGGAGTCAGTATCTTACTTAGAACATTTAATCCTGCTTCAATGTCGTTTCCTGCCGCTCTCCCTTTAAGCTGGAGAGCAATATTAGTCATTCCTTCAACCGCTTCAGGACCAAACAAAGAAGCATCGTCCATAGCACTCTTTAAAGAGTTAATAGATTGTACTAACCTGTCGTTGCTAACGCCATACTTATCGCTTACGTCTATATTAGTTTGATTAAGACGTTTAACAACGTCAATGTTATTTCCAGTTTGAAGAATTAAGCTAGCATTCATCTTCCTCTGTCCGGCTGCATCCTGACCCGTAGCAACCATTTCTTTAGTAAGATCCCCTATGGCACCTCCATTATCTCTAATACCTTGCTCAAAACTTTTTCCTATCTCGGTAACTAAAGCCCTGGTGCTAACTACATTCTGATTTAATACCTCTGAATTCTTTCTTAAAGATGCCTCTAGCTTAGAATAGGTCGTTCCCATCTGGGTAAGCTTTCGATTGCTATCATCCATCCTGTTAATGGACTCACGTAATCGGACCATAGGAGTTGCAAAATTTATCAAGCCTTGCTTCAAGTCCTTAAGGGACTCTGTGTTAGCTCTCCATAGCTTGGTAGTTACCGAGCGATTCTTTTCACGTTCTTCTAGGTTGTCAGCTATCCTTCTTAAAGAAGCAGGATCTATTGGAGGTATGTTTGTATTACTCATCTATATTCTTAGTGATTTCAATACTTAACAAATCGGTCATCTTAGATGTGTTAAAGGTTCTAAAATTATTTTTACCTAGAAAAGTTCCAATAATAGCCGGGGAATGATAATTACAGGCACTTCTATTCTTGTATAAGTTATTTACCATTAAAGGGAACATTCCCTCACTTAACGACTGAACATCGACTACATTAAGTAGAGCATTGTACCTGCTAGATACAAACATGCCATTAGAAGTACCTCTAGACGATACAACAAGACCGTATCTAAACCATCCTTCATAATTTATCTGGATTAGGTCTCCGGGCTTTAATCCTAAGTAGGAGGTCTCTTTAAGCATATACTGGTAGGGTTCCAAATTAGCGGCAAGAGGTGCAGTAAGACTTCTGTTCATTGTAACAATTTAGTATTTATCCAGAATTTATCCTTAAACCAACCGAAGGACATCTATTACATATTTATATATTATGAGTAACCTTGAAGAAGATTTAGTTGAAACAATAGATTTACTGAGCTTCACTTTCTCTAGTGATTTTACAGATAAATGGGGATTTAAATACGGTAAAAGACTTCCAAGTCTACTACAGATGAGACTATTAAAATGTCTGGACTCAAGGAAGCCTTTAAAACTTAGTGTCCTATATAAGTTTCTTGTTGTTGACTCTGGATTTAGTGAAGAAGTTGTAGAGAGTTTTTTAATAGACATTGACTACGATATATATTCACCTATAATATCAGGAACCTTAAAAGAGAGTAAACACTATGAGTGACAAAGAAGACATCATGGATGCCGTATGGAGAGCTAATTACCGAGTCAAAAACGGCAACATAGATCCTGGCCCAAATAAGCATGGAGAGCTAGACCCTGGATCTATTATTCTAGGTTTAGTTCTTCTGGTGGCGGCTATCGCAGGAAGACTAATTACTTGAGTCTTTTTTGTTTTTTAACTCATCCTTAAGTTGCTTCTGTTCATCTAGACGCTTGCATACCGTATCTTCTGAATTGAATTTTGGACAAGCATCCTTATACTCACACCAGTCACAGAACATATTTTGAGAAGCCCAGAACTCATCTTTCTTCTTCTTTCGAATCATCCAGACTTTATCTAGCTGCTTCTTTTTCCACATATCAATTTGGAATTTAGAGAACTTGACTGATACAAAGTTTCCAGTCACAGGATAATAGTGAGCGCAGAATATTTGGTTGTAAGGAACATCGTAAGTCTCATGGATAGCCCATGCATACCCTTTAAGCTGATTATCGTCCATTAACGTCTTCTTCTTTTTCTCACGCTTGGAAGTCTTGTAATCGATAATTAGATATCCACCGTCTGTACCCTTAACTACCCTGTCGATAATTCCAATAAAGTCGATATCATTCTTCTTATCTAAAGGAACTCGTATTGCCTGTTCAGTAGAAACTGTCTCCCCAAGCTTGCTGTTCCATAGTATGAAATTCTCTAAGCAAGCCTTCATTCTGTCGTTTTCCACGAATGGAACTTTGTAAGTAGGTCTCTCCTGTTCGGCTATCTTTAAAAGAGATTTAAGATCATTCTCTTTATACCCTACTTCAAAGATTTTATGAATGAAGGATCCGAAGTTCAAGGCATCCTCATTCTTGGTTCCGAATCCTGGTAATCTTTCTATATATCTCAGTTTGTATTTCCATAGGCACTGATCTATGATGTCACTACGAGAGGCACTAATATTATTTATGAACATGGCAACTGATTCCTTCATTAGAAAATACTGCTTAAGTAAGTTCTTATCTAATTATAGACTTACAAGCGATGATACAGAGCTAGTAGTTCCTTCTTTATTCATCGAAGATGACTACAAGCGGCACATGTCTATTAACCTTGAGACAGGATTATGGAGATGTTTCAAGTCAGGAGAAACCGGAAACTTCGTAAAGCTCTACTCCCTGCTAGAGAAATGCTCCTACAGGGAAGCATATGAGAAGTTCGTATTTGAAGACTTTATGGCTAGAGGATCCTTTAGTCCTCCTAAAAACTTATCCGAGTTTAATCCGAATACTATTGAATCCAATCTAGACGAAGTTGAAGATTTTGAACTTTGTGAAGATCATCCTTTAGTTGTTGGCAGAATGCTCTCAGGGTTCAAGTTCTTTTTAGCTACAAAGGGAAAGTATGAAGGCAGGTTAATTATTCCTTTTATCAACAGGAATAATAAGATGTTTTACTTCCAAGCTAGAGCGAAAGGTGATGAGATGCCTAAGTATTTGAATTGCAAGAACCTTAAAAGCTCACAAGTTCTATACCCCTTTGATTACGGCTCGTATGAGCCTCTGTACATCACTGAGGGGGTCTTTGATTGTCTAAGCCTACAGGCAGTAGGGTTAAACTCAACGACGACTCTAAGCTGCTTTACAAGCCGTGAGCAGATGCTTCAGCTTGCTCAGTATCAAGGACCACTCGTGTGTGCATTCGACAGTGACGGGGCAGGAATGGAAGGTAGGGAGAAGTTTCTAAAGCTAGCATACTGGGCTAAGAAGGATAACATCAAAACAGTTATTCCACCTAATAACAGAAAGGATTGGAATGAGATCCTAATCAAGGATGGCCCTGATGCTCTCCTAGAAAGCACCAAGAACCTTACGGAGTTAAACTACCTTAGCCTAGCGTTGCTAGCGTATGATAAATGACAAATCATTAGACACGATTGTCTGATTTAATGCATTAAACTTAAGCCTAGCGACGTAGGTTCCTGTCATGGATCCTAAGTTACCATTTAATAATTCAGGGTGAGTTTTCAGGGCTTCCGTATCGAAAGTGAATATTACGGTGTTTTCAGAAGTAACATCTACAACACCAGAAGTAGCCGAGTAGCCAGACACCTCGATTCTTGAACCAAGATTTCGATCTGTATTCTTCTTGACGATTTCAACCATTGGCTGAGTTACTAAAGACTGCTTAAACAGGTTTAGAATACTTCTGTCAATATTCGCATTTTCTAAAGTAAATTCATTTATGAACTTTAGGTCAGTCTTGGAGCCTAGAACTAATTGATTATTTTCAAGTCTAGTGGAACATTTAAATAATAAAGGTTCCGTAACGCTAATAAATCTATCGTCTGTTAGAGTGAACTCATTTATTATCGTATCTAGATCTGATCCCTCTACTCTCTTGACCGTCCAGACATCTATGTAATCCCCTGTCTGCTCCACCAGATTATCAATTATGGTATCGCCTGAAAGGTTGAATACTCCAGAAGGAAGTATAGAAGGCTGATTAAGAATCACAGCATACTTACCAGCAGCTAGCTTGTAAATTCCTGAAGCCGTAGGTCCTGGGTTGTAGTTGCTAGCATCAAAAGCAGAGCCAGATGTCTCAGATGCCGAGTTAGAATAGTTCATAAGAACTAAGCTGGATGCCGTAATCTCACCATCTGATCCAATTACGTAATTAGGATATTGGTTACTCGAATCTTTAAATACCGATACAGCACTTATTTGGTAAGGATCCGCATACTGACCATCATTAAGAAAGTATACTATAAGAGCCGTAGGTCCAAGGACGGTAGGTCTCTCATGCCTAGTGGTTACCGGATTGTTATTAATTTCCATTTGAATTATCTAATTTTTTCATCTCTTCAGTATAAAACTTTAAGAAAGCTAACCGCTCTTTTTTGTTCATGGCTTTAACATCGGAATAGGTAAAGCCCACCTTATTTATTAATATGTAGGCTTGATAAAGGAGATCTTCCGATGATAAAGCGTCAGTTAGCTCACTGAAAAAAAATTGGCATCCAGAGGAACGGCTAATGTCTCAGAATGCGAGCATTCGGGGCACTCAAATATAAATCTAGGATCTACCCCATATTTCGAAGTCACTACTTCTGATATGAGTTTCTTAATGTCCATAATATGAAGCCTCTTTAAGGCTTTTGATATAAATATAGGATCTGATTTACCGTCTAAGGAAACTACAAACTTGTAAATATTCTGGTAGATGGATTCAGTATCTTTCAAAAATACCTCCTCTCTGCTCCTAGGAAACCTCACCTCAGCTTTAACCTTTAGCTTTGGAAGTTTAACAATCCTAGGTTCTTCTAAGTCATCTGGAATATCGGTTTTGTTTAAATGCTTAGAAAGGGTAAGATCAGTGTTGACATCCGTACTGCAATTAGGGCAAGTCACCTTAAACTCGTAAGAGTCTCCGTATGAAAGCTCTCTAACCTTCATTAACAAGAATACCTTGTCCATGGAGAGCAAATCATCTACAGGAACGCCCCTAGTTGACTTCTCTAAAAGTTTAGATACTACATCTATATTTGATCCTTTGCTCGATAGGATGTTCTGTTCATCAAGGTAAGTTAATGCTTCAATTTCAATGCCTTTGAAGTCTTTGTAAAACTTACCCTTTGAAGGTAAATCTAAGACCGTAACGCTGTCAGATTCGTAGTTCAAAAACATACTATCTAAAGCTGATTCCCTAGGGTCTAAATCATTTCCTAAAATTCTTTTATTTTCACTCATAAATTTAACTACTTCTATGCTACTATTATAATAGTCTATGAGATTCATAGTGGACAACTTAACGACCACTTTAGAGACTGATAATCCAAAGATTATAGAA
>Ga0209337_1003493_pt1 | contig 11120 bp, 11 predicted proteins | sample LinPmetageLP53_FD_184044 | JGI IMG/M metagenome (GOLD analysis project Ga0209337, IMG submission 184044) | Marine viral communities from the Pacific Ocean - LP-53 (SPAdes) (version 2) | ecosystem: Environmental > Aquatic > Marine > Oceanic | place: Pacific Ocean | collected 2010-02-08 | reverse complement strand
GATACCGAGGAAGTTTTTGCAGACAATTTCTTACTGAGCCTGGCCAATATGTATGATGAGTGGTTAAATGACGCTGTTAAAAGAACTTCTAAGAGGCTACCTGCAGCAACAGCAGCAGCAACAGCAACAGCAGCAGCCGCGGCCGAGGACGATCAAGGCCCACCAATGCCAGATACGGACCAGGGCCCACCTGTGTCGACTGCGAGGCCAAGAATCAGCAAGACCCAAAAGCAGAAAAACCTTCTTTCTGGTATAATGGACCTAGAGGCTCTACAGGCAAAATTACTTAGTCTTGGATTCTGGGGTTCGAAGGCCGCGAATGCTGTAGGGTCAACCAAAACCTTTTCTAAGGATGGTGATGGAAGTATAGTAGCTGACGGCAAGTATGGTGATGAAACAGAAGAAGCCATCACAAATCTACAAAAAGCACTAAATAAAAAGGATGCCGGAATCAGTGTAGACGGCTGGTATGGCAAAAAAACACATGCTGCCCTTGTGAAGAATCCGAATGTAAGAGGTAGTAATTTTGAAAAAGGAAAATCCCCAGTTTCAATTAAGCATATCTCAGCCAAATTGGACAAGAAGACAGGAGATTACATAGGTACAGCAAAACTGTCAACTGGTGGAGAGATCTCTACTCGGCACAAGCGAAGTGGACAGGATGATACTGGTGATATTGGGATGGCCACTGCAGTGGCGAAAGACAAGGCTAATGCGTATATCAGCAGCTTAAAGGAAATTCAAGAAATTATCAAGCAAGAGGTGAGAAATACATTAATGGAAAGAAAAAGTATTTAATATGTGTATTATTTGTGTAGAATTGCAAAAAGGAACTTTGGCCCCATGGGAAGCCTCAAGGAATCTTAGAGAAATGTCGGAGGGAATGGACCCTGTACATGTTTCTGAGGTTCTTCTGCTTGTCCGTGATTTAGAACAGGACTTCACCTGTGAGTGGTGCGATTGTGATCCTTGTGATTGCAATGAGTGATATCGGCTCGATCGTTGTTAATACGATAAATGAAGTTTTAAACGACTTGCCATATGGCCATGCATGCAAAACAGACAGATTTGCTCAAGAAATACTGTCTAAAGTCTTCGAGACCCTAAGAAAAAAGAAAGAAATTACTCCGAAAGAGGCAAAAGAGTTAGTTTTTAGTTTGACTAGTCGTTTAAGAGTGTTATAAATCGCTCGCGAGGATCTCAAAATGAAAAAAATATTTATTTTTTCTGTATTTCTAGCTTTCTCTAGTTTTGCTTTTGCAAAAAACACCAACACAAAAACAAAATTCTATAACTTTGACGATCTCCTGATCGATGGCAAAGTTAAGAAGCCACAAGTCTTATATACCGACGCGCGTCAAAAGGTAAAATTTGGAAGATTACTCAAACTTAAGAAAGATTTTCTGCCAAAACTTAAAAATTCTGCGAAAGATCCTACATTAAGGTAATATAATGCTGAAAAAACTAGTTATTTTGTATTAAACTTATCTTATCAGGGGATTTTTATAATGAATAGAACACAAATTAAAGAACTTATCAAAGAAGCTTTTACTGATAAGGTATACGGAAAGTATCCTTATTCACACAAGTCTGGCAACGATGACGAACCATCAGAAGATTACCAAGAAGATTGGGATCGACTGAGTATGGAAATATTAGAAGACAGATCTAGGGCAGCTGCGATTCAATTCGCAAAACTTCTTGTCAAAGATTTAGAAGTTTTGGTATTTGTCTTAGACGCAGTAGGGAAAGATCAGTCGCTTGGCACTGAGATAATGAAAAAACTGGAAATCTCTTCAACAGATACGACTCCGTCAGCATAATCTATAAAATGATTTTACTGGACAGCAAAAATTGGACGTCCGGTTCTGGGATTGGTATAAATTTTGAATCAGTCGAACAGAAAATAGTAGAACACTCCCAAAAAAACAAGAAAATCTTTATTGGATCTGATTCTTTTATTACTCGTAATCAGATTTGCTTTGCTACCGCGGTGTGTTTATTGACCCCTAGCTTCGGCGGCCGATATTATTTCTATAAAGAGAACGTTCCATTAAAAAGATACTCAACTTTAGCGACAAGAATAACCGAAGAAGTGAGAAGATCAATAGAGATAGCGGAATATTTTATGAATAGTTATGATATACCACCAGATAGACTAGAACTACACTTAGATGTCTCTCCGTTCGCAGCAAAGAATGGCACTTCTAAGTTATCAGACATGTTAAAGGGTTATGTTCAAGGTTATGGCTTAACCTGCAAGCTAAAACCTAATGCGTGGGCATCCCAAAGCGTCGCAGATAGGCACTCCAAATGAAATCTACAGCCTCAGAAAGTAGAGTAATGTCTCCTACAATTTATAGCGTCTCTTTCGAAGACTTGGTTGATGTATGGGTGGAATCAATGCACCCTGAAGATAACTTATTAGTGATTTGGGATGCTTTAAAGCATGTCGACATATTAAAATCTTCTGGATTTGTATTAGAAGAGTATGCTCTTTATAATAATAAAATATTAACTATCACTGTCGATGATGTTCGAGACTGTTTTCATATTATGGATGTTCTTAGCACGTATGAAGAGCATCCATATATTCAAATATACTACGAGGGCGTACTCCTGACCGATAATTTAGAAAACTTAAGAGAAGAAATCACTATTTAATACATGATAACTCTCAGGATAACAAAAAAAGTGAAGGACAACGATAAAGATTCCGGAGTTGTGGTAAAAATAGTAATTATTGACAGCGAAAAGAGAGTGTTGATGCTTGCGCGCGCGGCTCACCATAAGAAATATCCTGGAGAACTTGACCTTCCTGGCGGACATATCAAAGAAAACGAAAACCTGAACAAAGGATTAGAGCGAGAAGTCAAAGAGGAAACAGGTTTAGACATATTACACCCCGCCTTCTTCAAAACAATAGAAAATAAACACTTTTATCATGCACGATACGACTCCCAGCCTATAAAAATAAGTGATGAGCATGCCGATTATCGATTTTACAAGAAAGAAGAGCTTGATGCCAATAAAGACTTTGAAAAAATTGCGATAGAAGTATTGGAGATGATAGAAAATGATCAACATTAATATAAAAAGCGAAAATATCGCGAGTACCGAATTTCTAAAGCCGAAATCTTTTTTGCATCCGGATTTCTGGAGTGAAAAATCTCTAAATCCCGAAATATCAGAGATTCTTAAAAAAATAGCACAGGATATCATAGGTTCAATGGAGATAGAGGCCGGCATAAAAGACATAATCATTACCGGCTCCATTGCTTCTTATAATTGGCATGAACTTTCCGACATTGATCTTCATATTTTATTCGATTTCACTGAAATTAATGAAGATTTTGAACTAGTCAAGCGAATGCTTGACCAATCAAGAATTAACTGGAACAAAACTCACGATATTATGATAAAGGACCATGAGGTTGAACTTTACTTTCAAGATATTAATGAAATCCATGAATCTAGTGGTGTCTGGTCTCTGATTTCCGAAGGTTGGGAGACCGAGCCGGAGCCTGAGAGCCCTGAATTGGATCTAAGAAACACAGAGAAGAAAGCTGAGACTCTAGCTAAAGCCATTGACTATATCGAACAGCTTTTTTCAGACGGAGACTACCCGGGCGCCCACGAGTATGCAACTAAAATCAAATCTAAGGTGTCTAGGATGCGTTCTACAGGACTTTCAAGAGAAGGTATATATTCTCCAGAGAACATGGCATTTAAAATGCTTAGAAACTCAAAATATCTTGAGAAATTATCAAGATTAAAGATCGAATCCTATGACCAGATGATGTCGATCAATGAAATCTATATAAAAGACTACTTCAGCGAGAGGAATGACCCAGAATATTTAGAATTTGAAGGAAAATACAACCTCGATGACTTAATGGACCCAAACAGTGATGCCCCATGGGGTAAGGTGGAAAAAGATAATGTATGAGTACTTTGATTTAGGATTAATCGCGATAAATCTATTATTTTGTGGACTCTTACTTCACAGGCAGAACAAAATCACCAATAAAGTTGAAAAAATAGAAAATTTGACCATTGCTAACATAAGAAACCCCAAATTAAGCCGAAAACTCTTAAACGAATTCACTAAATAACATATAATAGCTTTATATGCTTTTTTAAAGCCATTAAAATAAAGGAATTATTATGATTGCGGATGTTGTTGTGGATCTTCAGTATGGAGATTGTGGTAAGGGTAAAATTGCCCATGCATTGTGTAGGGATCGCGATTATACTCACGTTATTCGTTATAACGGAGGTTGCAATGCTGGACACACCATTTACCACGACGGTGTTAAATTTGTCACACATCATATCCCCTGTGGTGTATTTTTCGGTATCAAGTCTATTATCGGGCCCGGGTGCGTAGTGCATGTCGATACTTTTTTAAAAGAGATAAAAGAATTGGAAGAAAAAGGCGTCGACGCGGATGCCTTGGTATTTATATCTTCTAATACCCATGTTATAACAGACTTCCACAGGGCCCAAGACGCCCAAGACGAAGAGATTGGCACTACAAAGAAGGGTAATGGGCCGGCCTATCGTGATAAATACGCTAGAAAGGGAGTTAGAGCCATCGAAGACCCAAGATTGAGTAAATATATAATCAATTTATATCATGAATTATATGAAAATGAAGACCTTGAAGAAATTGAAATTTTATTTGAGGGTGCACAAGGTTTCGGATTAGATATAGACTGGGGCGATTATCCTTATGTGACGTCTTCGCATTGTACTGTTGGTTCAGCCATGTTAAATGGGGTCCCTCCTAGGGCAATAAGAGATGTTTGGGGTGTAGCGAAAATTTATGAAACATATGTTGGTGCCAAAGATTTTGAAGGCCCAGATGAAGAATTCGAAATGATTCGAGATATCGGCGAAGAATATGGCGCCACAACTGGTAGAGCCAGACAAATTAACTGGCTTGACTTCGATATGCTTAAAATGGCGGCGAGAATCAACGGGATTAACAAAATCGTCATCAATAAAATGGATGTTCTAGAGAAAGTGGGTAGATGGAGGGCTTTTAATGGTCCGCATGTTTTAGAATTTGACTCTCGAGAGGATATAGAGTTCTGGATTCAGACAAAATTACAAGTAGAAGTCTTCGAAGAAATGGAGACCTTTTTTTCCGGAGACAAAGAATACATTTAACCTATTTATATGTATGACTGATAAAACACAATATAACGATATTTTCGAAATGTGGAGAAAATACAACTTAAAAGAGACCTCTATATACTCTTACACTGGGACTGCAAAGGACCCTGATGACCCACTCAAGGTCTGGGATCCGGATTCTATTAAGAAAACTAGAGGATCTGATGAGAAAGGTTATCTACCCGGAGATGCAATAAAAGGTGTCATCGACCCGGGGAAGATCGAGTCGGAAGCCGTTAAATTCGGTATCAAGGCCGCGGCAGTCGCCGGCGTCACGATCGCGGGGTTTAAAGTGTTATCACTTATTAGAAAAACATGGCCATTTCTCAAGACTGTTTTTAAAGGCGGAAGGGCAGCTGGATTAGCGAGGTTAGCAGTAGGAGCAGCGGGTGCCCCTACAGCCATCATTGGTGCCATCATTGGTATTGGTATTAAAGCTGCGCTTGTTGGCGCGGTGGCATGGGCGTTATACGAAGGATATCAATACTTATCTAAAGAGATGCCGGACCATCCCGCAATTGCGACTGATCATTCTGCTGGACCTGGTACTGAAGAATTTGTTGGAGACATAAATGCCGGCACTCAAGCGCTGGGTGTAAGAAGTTGGCAAGCAGCTGATCTTTGGCTACGATGCTCTTGGTGTAAGAAGAATAGAGGGCGTCAGCACCCAGAGATCTATGGAGAAGAAGGATTCAATTCAGCTAGCAGCAGTGAGAAGTTAAAATTGAGAGCAGCATTTGACAAAGTCAAAAAAGAAGGACCTTTTTGTAAGAATATTTTAGAAAAGTGCGGAGATATGGGCCAGAATCCGCCGGGAATGACTCCGACTGAAGCTGATATCGACGCTTTAATGAGAATGTTGAAAGCTGAAACTAGTTGGGCGCGATCTGCAGACGAGATGAGTGCCATAGTACAAGTCGCGATCAATAGAAAAATGACCTGGGGTCGAAAGAATATTTTATCTGTTGTCGCTCCCACAGTGTCTGGATGGAACAACAAGTCTGAAGGTTATGCTAGAAACTTCAACAATGCTCACAAATCTTATAATACGACGCGAGCCAAAAAAGCTAGACAACTTATTAACAATATTTTTAAAAATGGATCCACTACCGGGGACTTAGGCGGCGCTCTGAATTGGCTCCATCCTAGGGGAATGCCAAAGACTGATAAACCTCACGGGGAAGTGTGGAAGAGAACATGGGACAATGGAAAAACATCTACATTTATATCTTATGATTTTAAGGGAAGTATAGGAAGGCGCCGCCTTCCACGTTGGGCTGTTAGTAGAAAGGAGGGAGGAACTTCCAGATCTACTCCTACTTTCGTTGGTAAGATGCTCTATTCCAACGCAGGAAGGGGTTTTAAATCTACCGTCGCTAAAAATCCGTCATCAAAAAGTAATGTTGGATCTAAAATAGTGGCAATCGGCGATAGCATTACTGCAGATAACAATTCTTGGGTGGATGTCTTAGGGGGTATAAAATACGCCCAAAAGAATTTAGGAAGTACAGCCATAAAGAACAATATTTTTAAAAAGCGTATTGTTTCTCAAGATGGCAAAACTTTAAGCAAACCGGAATTCCTAGTCATCCTAGCTGGTATAAACAATCACTTAAAAAGTAGTAAAGTCATCTCCGATCTTAAGTATATGGCTTTTAGGGCCCAAAGTAAAGGAATCAAAGTGAAGATTGTTACTCTCTTACCCTCTGCCGGATATTGGAACAGGAACAAAGATCGCTTTCCGGGTGGTGATGAGAGATCACTGGCCAAAATAAAAGAAATCAACGATTGGATCAAAAGTGAAGAGTGGAAAACAATAGAAGGATCCTCAGCAGTTGACACTTCTTCTCTAGCAGATTCAAAAGGCAGACTAAAACACAGCGGTGACAAATTGCACCCCGATGCCCGAGGTCAGAAGGTCTTAGCCTCATTGATCAATAGAAGCCTAAAGGTATAACAAATGAGTGATAGAATTTCCAACAATTATGATATTACAAATTTCTCTTCGGCGAAGGATGAGTTCGATCAAGTAGCTGGCGGCACAGTGAAAGTAGTGTCAGTTAAAGCATCAGTGACGTTTACCTTTGGGAATACTGAATTTGATGATACCAATAATGCATCAATTACGTTAGTAGATACAGATGGCCTCTCAAAGACATATGTTATCAAAAATGACTATGGGGCTTCAAGCGCTTTAGAATTTAACGCCGGCGGCAATGTTGGTGCAGCTGCTGAAAATTTTATCATTCTGGTTAACGGGTCAAATGGACACAACGGCACAATTGGAGCAACTAGGGTTGATGGAGCGATAACCCTTACTCAAGAGACGGCCGGATTGGGGGGAAATACCTCAATAACAGTGTCTAACTGGAACAATATTACTAGTGTCAATGTCTCTGCGGCTTTTTCCGGTGGCGTTGATGAGGTCATGGTCCCTTCTGCAATGCCAAACCGTGTTAGTGTCAAAGGTGCACCGAACATTCGCAAGCAAAGCATCACAAAGTACTACAAAACTTTTATTGGCGAACAAAGGCACTAAAACTATTTATTTATAGCCATTTGTCTTTATAGGAACTATAAACATGCAGAACCTGCAGTCTCTCATTGGTAGTCTTCAAAATTTCGCTCAAAAAAGGCTTAACTTCGAAAGGCCACCAAAACTATTTCTTAAACAAGATGAAGAAAATGCTCAAGATATGCTTGGTAGTACTGCACACTATGACCCACAAGAAGAAGCTATAACTATTTTTACCGCCGGCCGGCACCCAAAAGATATCCTTAGGTCATATGCTCATGAATTGGTACATCACACTCAAAATCTGCGTGGGGATCTAAGTAGTGAGAAGTGTGGCGAAATGGGAATGGGTTATGCCCAAGATAACCTCCATATGAGGGAAATGGAAAGACAAGCTTATGAACAAGGAAACATGTGCTTTCGCGATTGGGAAGACGGATTTAAACTGCAAATAACACAAATAAACATCGATTTAAAGGAGAACAAAAAGATGGCTATTAAAATTTCAAAGAAAGAACTTAAAGGGCTAATTGGAAAACTATTAGAAACTAGAAAGATCAAAAAGAAACCATTGGTTTCAGAGTCTTCGATCGACGAGATCGCCGGCGATTACGGAGTCGACTTTGGCGCCCTTGACAAAATGGCCCAAAGAAAGCAGGAACTAAATCTTAAAAAAATCGGATTAACAATGAAAGAAATGCAAAGGCTAGTAGGTGTAAAAGCCGACGGAGTCTACGGCAAGAATACTATTGCGGCCATCGAAAAGTTTCAGAAAAAGAATGGTCTCGCGGCTGATGGTGTTTTTGGTCCAAAAACATTTGCTGCCGCTACGGACCCTAGGGTTGGCGGTGAGGATCGTATGATGACCCAACTTGTCCCGGATCCGGGAGCTGAGTTCACACTTGGAGATGAAGAGGCTATGCGCGATGCACTTGATGATTATGACAAGGATATGGCGCCGATGGCCGGGATGATTGGAAAAGGAGACGCCGGCGTCAGTCCTCAGGCTGCAGAAGATGACCTTGTGGCCGCGGCCGGCGGGAAGCCAAGTGGTGCATTTGGCGCTACGACAGGTACTCCTGATGAACTTCTAGGCTTATCTAACATGAAGCCTGAGCCATTTGATTCATTAGATATTCCAGCACCAAAGGTGTCAAATATTAAAAGACCTGCAAGGAAGTCAACGCGGACTGCACAGGTCCCTACTAGAGAATCAAAGGCACAGACTCCAGAAAAAGAAAAAGCCCTCAATGAGAGTCTTTTTGGCAAAAAGAATAATGAAGTCTTCAATAGGCTTAAAGAACTCTGGACTAAGTAGGATATATCGTGAATAAAGGTCTCCTACTGGAAGGTGCTGTTGCTGGTCATATGAACCATATCTATGACAATGGTGAGATGACCTTCGGCGAACTCAAACAATTACTGCAAGCTGCAGTAGATGGTAAACTACGCGGATCGGAAAAGACCGATGGGCAGAACGTTTTTCTCTCCTTTGACGTTGCAACCCAAAAAGCTCGAGCGATACGCAATAAAACCCAAATACTTGCAGGTGGACTTGATATCGAACAATTTGATGAGTTCTTTTCTGGCCATGCAAACCAAGCACTGCGGTACAGTTTTGTAGAGGCCGTACAGGCATTTGAAGACGTAGTAAAAACTATAGATAAAGAAACTCAGTTAAAAATCTTCGGAACAAGAGAAGACAATATTTACTTTAATACTGAAGTAATGAACCCGGGCTCGCCGGGCCCCGAAGAAGACCCTAGATCACAAGGGACCACAAATGTTATTCCTTATGATAAAAAGACATTACTAATTCATCAAGTTGGTCATGATAAATTTCATCCTGAAACCGCTCTTTCCCTCACGGCAAGACATCTAGGTGTCGATGCTGTTGACTTAAGTTCAAATTATGATCTCTTAGAAAGGGCACTAACAGGCAAGAATACGGACGATCCGTCGATCTTTTCTGTTGAAACCCACCCACAAAGAAAACTCGAAAGCGCGGGCATGGATAAGGCATCAGAAGTAATGGGCCCTACATTTGAAGCTATTGACAACCTAGTTAGAGATTTTGGCTTAACTGATGAAAACACTATTCAAGACTTAGTTATGACTCAGATTACTCCAATTATTGATAATTTTGGTCTAACAGAGGATCGTAATAGATTGCTTGTTCGAAGGTTGATGGGTTTATGTGTGAGTCTAAAAGATCCCACACAACTTATACCTTGTGGCCTTAAGGATCCGATAACTAAGAGACCTTTACATGAACCAAGGCCTATGATGAAGGATATCACGGCCGGTATACCACAGGAACTCAAAGACCAAATTAAAGAGTTTGATAGTGGGTTCAAATACCAGAATTATACTGCAGCGCTGAGCAGTTCTCTATACGATTTCACTAACGCTATCCTTCAGGACTTTCATTCTTCATTTATCGCAGATAATGAAGGAACTATTAAGAAACTGCAAGATGAAATTTCAGACTCTGTGAGGAAAATACAAAATTCATCAAACGAAGCAGCGCAAAACGATCTAAAAAAACAACTGGCAAAGCTAAAAGATGTGCAGAACATTAACACGCCATCCGAAGGTTTTGTATTTGATTTCAATGGCACCACCTACAAGTTCACTGGATGGTTCGCTCCAAGCAATCAGATTTTAGGCACAGAGCGATATAACAGGTTTGGACCTATAGAACCTTCGGAAAGAACAGAACTCGGTGTAGAAGGCGAAACTCAGCCTTTAACGATAGCTTTGTTCCCTGGTTCTTTCAAGCCACCGCATAAAGGACACGTCCTTGCAGCAGAAGCCTTGGCTGAGAATGCAGATGTTATTTACATATTTGTTTCGGCGCCGCAGCTTTCTGGTAGGTCAATGAGATCTGGAAAGTCAATAAGTGCAGAACAAGCTGTGCAGTGCTGGGAAGTAATGTTGGATAAATCCAGTATCAAAAATAAAGCAAAAGTAATGATTGGACCTCCAGGGGTTGCCTCCTCAATGATGACCGCTATCGATTTCATCCAACACCCTGCTGATCCTAACAATGTTTATGCTGCCCCTGAAAACGCTACTATTATTCTTGGCGTCGGCGCGAAGGGTGAAGACGCTGGAAGATATAATGAAAAAGTCATCTCTAAAAGCCAAGAAAAGAGGCCGGACCTAAAGATAGAAACAAAAGCCGTCGGCCCTTTCTCTCACTCTCAAGAATATTTAAATCTCCTAAGCGAGAACCCAAGTATACTCCAGTCCCTAAACAAAGGAAAAGGAAGATCATCTTCGGAAGTAGGACTCTTTCACGCGTCAGATATGAGAGATTTTATTGATCTAGCATCAGAAGATCCGATTGGCTTGGCTTTATTGCAAGATTTTGTGCCCTTCCCGGAAGATACACTGGCTGTGATGGGGATCTTGGGACTCA
>Ga0209337_1003492_pt1 | contig 11121 bp, 13 predicted proteins | sample LinPmetageLP53_FD_184044 | JGI IMG/M metagenome (GOLD analysis project Ga0209337, IMG submission 184044) | Marine viral communities from the Pacific Ocean - LP-53 (SPAdes) (version 2) | ecosystem: Environmental > Aquatic > Marine > Oceanic | place: Pacific Ocean | collected 2010-02-08 | reverse complement strand
CCAGCGGATGATCGACCAGCAGACGACGACACGGTGCGTTTGGGTCTGATAGCGCAGGATGTGCAGACCGCGATGACTGAAGCCGGTGTTGAGTTCGACATTGTGAACGAGTCGCCGAACGGCAAGCTATCGTTGAAGTACGGCAACTTGGTGATGCCGCTGATCAAGGCGGTGCAGGAGTTGAGCGCGAGAGTGAAGACACTTGAGGGATAATTTATGCCAAGAGGAAAAGGAACATACGGAAGTAAAGTTGGTCGGCCATCAGGAAAGAAGCCAATCAAAAAACCCTCAATGAATAAGCGTAAGAAATAATTTGAGTAATGACCAACATAGTGGATCAGGCTGTAGTCCAGCATCTGGCCGAGAACGCAATAGGTCATTACGGCTGGTTGCTGCTGGCGGCGTTTGCAGCGTTGATGGGGAAGGACATACTTGTCAATTTTATCCAGGGATTACTAATTTACTGGGGAAGTTCGTTCATCGTAGACGAAGTGATGTACATCAGCGGGAGGCAGGCGCGAGTGATTCGATTAGGGATCACCAGTTGCACGTTTTTCATGGAAGATCGCAAAACGAAAATGATCGTGCCATGCGGCCAATTGAAGGAACTGACTATCGAAAAGAAATTACCGGTCAATGGAGGCGAGTGTTATCTGCCAGCAGGATCAGAGATGTTAAGGAAAAAATGAAAAGGTTGCTAACAGTAGCTGGAGTTGCAGCAGCGGTTATATGGATTGGTGCGGGCTGCAAGAGTATTTCTGGTGATTTAGAAATAGATACGCCGTTTTTCGACATTTCGTATGAAGGTAAAGCGGCTGAATGAATTTTGATGATTTTAAGGTTATATTTGCAAGTGCGACGGGGCTCGGAAACTGGCTCATCGACATGGATGTACTTGTTAAGTTGATACTCAGTTGTGCGTCTTTGGTTTATGTTATACTTAAAATAAAACAACTACTGGAAAACAAGAAATGAATTATATTAAATACTATGCTGTTATTGGGGTGTTACTGTTTTGCACGGTGAACGCTAAAGCTGACGGACTATTCGGGGCAGGGCTAAAACCAGCGCCGAACATTACCTTGTTTGGCCAAAAGCTGACGTGGCCAATTCCGAGTCTTTGTATTGGGGCTAAAGCGGGGGTTCTCCCTGACGCTGGCCTTAGTCCGGAAGGGATAAACTTTAAGATCCCTTATTTGTCAGTAGACATACCGTTTCCGGGTTTAACATTGAAAACCGGAAAAGATAAGCCAGCAGTGGAAATTAAGCTTGGGGCAGTAAATAAACAAAAGTAATAATATGTTAAAATCAAAAACGACGTGGACGTGCATTTTGGGGGCGCTTGGCGGTTTGGCCGGTATCCTCACATCAGAGGTTTCTATGGCTGAAGGTAGTCAAATAATACTGACAAGCCTCATCGGTTTGTTTTTGCGGCACGGAGTCTCTAAAGCAGAAAAGACGAACTCTGTTGCAGGCTAATGGGAATAGTCAGCGCCATCGTTGCGTTGATAAAAGCCTTTCCTTCGTTGGAGAGGCTGATCTCTGAATCATTAGATGGATACCGTAAGTGGGCAGCCGAGGAGCGTAGGGTTCAGAAGCATCGTGATATTGACGATGCTGTTGATTTCTTTGCCAAGCTGCCGAACGGTGAAACTGGAGGGGGTGCAGGAGATGATCAGCCACCCGCAGTTTCCGGTGGCAGCCAAGGCGGCCCCGGTTTGGACGCGAGCAGTGCTCAAGAAGTTGGCCGACACAGAAGCAAAAATTGAAGCAGAGTAATGCCGCAGAATTTATCAGATGGCGACTCCGGGTTTACCGGGGTCAACACGCGCCTTGATCCGGGCCAGTTGCAGGCCGGGAACGTGGCCAACGCCATCAACATGCGGTTTGAGCGAGGGGTGGCGGCGCCCCGATACGGCATCCGAAAGATGTCGTGGAGCAACAAGCGCACGGAAACTGGCGGGGCAAGCAGCACTATATCGGCGGCGGAGTTGACGAAGATTTCGCCTTTCGGCGGAACAATCTACGGCAGCGGCATGTTCAAAGACCCCAACGGGGAAGAATGGCTGCTGGTGGCAACTAGCACGGACATTTACCGGACGCGGGCAAACAACCACGCTGTCGCGCTACCTGACCCGGAGAGCATCACGCTGGCTGCTGATGTGGTTTTTGTGCAGTGCTTCCATGTGATGATCATGTTCCGTGGCGCTGACGCGGTGCCACTGGCGATGACCAACATCAACGAGGGGTTCAAGTCCATTGTACAGGTGCCCAGCGACACTGGGCTAGATGAGAACGACTCGGACGGCACCGAGAACATCCCAAATTCGTCTAATGGCATCTTCTTCGGGAACCGTCTGGTGGTGCCCTACGCGGGCGATCTGGTGGCGGTTTCTGATTACTTGAACTACACGCGCTTTCAGCCGGTGCTTTCGACATTCCGCATCAATCAAGGGAGCGACGATGATCTTGTTGCCCTCTGGAAGTTCGATGAGAACACAGTGCTCTGCTTTAAAGAGCGCTCAATCTATGCGGTGCGTAACCTCTATGGCAACTATGCTGACGCGATGCTGCAAGAGATCACCCGTGGCTACGGGCTTAAAGCAGCCAAAAGCCTGGCCAGCGTGGGTCGGGATGTGTGGTTCTTGAGCGATCAACGCGGCGTGTGCAGTTTGCGCGTGGCCGAGAGTGGCCGGGTTCAAGGGGTGGACGTGCCGGTAAGTGATCCGGTACAGAGTGTGATTGACCGGATTAACTGGGTGTATGCTGACGTGGCCACGGCGGCTTATCATCAAAACCGTTATTATCTGGCAGTGCCGCTAGATGGGGCGACCAAGAATAATGCGGTGATTGTGTATGACTTTATCAATCAGGCATGGAGTGGGTACGACACCAGCAACCAGATCGGCAAAGCGGGGAGTTGCAATGTTGCCGGTTACACCGCCAAGCAGAGCTGCATTAATGCCGGAGGAACGTGGACGGAAGAGATTGGCATCAAGGATTTTGTGATCATGCCGTACAACGGCGCGAACCGCCTAATGTTTTTGACCACTGAAGGTTTTATTAATTTGTACGATGACCGGCATCTGAGCGGGTTTGCTGATGAAAAGAGCACCAGCGGGGCAATCGCCCATGAGCAGATCAACCACGAAATGACTACACGCGGCTACGATTGTGAGACGAGCCAATACAAACGCTTTCGGCTTGGCCGCGTTCAACTTAATACATGGAACCCTACCATGACGGCTTCGGCCGATTACGACGGTCTCGGCGAGAGCGAAGACGTGTGGAGTGGCAGCAAAACATTTGACCGTACCAAGTACGACCGGCCATTTAACGCGGCCGACTACACCACCACGACAGCAGACCAGATAGCCACCGTAACAGTGACAGCCGGAGGAAGCGGATACGGCGCGCCACCGGCGGTGAGCTTCAGTGGCGGCGGCGGCGAGCCTGGCGCGGCGGCCACGGCGGTGCTTAAGGACGGGGCAGTGGTCAAGGTGCGCGTCACTAACGGGGGGAACGACTACACCAGCAATCCCACTGTGGCTATTGTGGGTGACGCCACGGCAACGGGTGTGGTCGTCACGACTCAAACTAATGGCGCAAACGATCATGCGACAGCGTTCCGACAGGATTACAGCGTGAACCCCTCGAGCGCTACGGAAGGTGTGGACATTGGCGCTGCCGGTATCGACTTTGATGCCCACCAAAAATTGACTTTGAAGGGCAACCTTCACAAGCACGGGCGATATGCCCAACTCAAAATCAGCGCCACCACAGGCCGCATGGAGGTCACAGGAACCTCGGTACAGGCTGCGCTGGCAGGAAACATAGCAAGTAAGAGAATGTAATATGCCATTAAGTATATCAGTCACACCGAGCGAGGCGTACCCGGATGGAACGCCGGTCACAAGGGCCATGCTGCGAAACGCAGCCAGCCCGACAGTCAACATAACAGGCACAGTGGCTTCGGGCGATATTGCCGCTGGCCAAATTAAAGCTTCGACGGCGGCGGCTGGGACGTGGTTTCACGCTACGGCAACCGGCAGTGGCAATGCTTATGTACTGAATCTTACGCCCGACGCTGAGACACCGGCGAACGGGACGATGATCCGGATGCGGGCTAACCACACCAACACTGGTACGGCGACAATAGCTTTGGACGGCGGCTCGGCATATGTCATCAAGAAGCTCTACAATCAAGTTTTGGTAGCGGGCGATATACGGTCTGGGCAAGAGTGCATCCTTGCTTACGACGCAACCGCCAGCCCGGATGTGTGGCAGTTGCTCAACCCGGTTGGTAATCCTTCATTTCAATATGTGACAGGGGCAACCACTGGCAGTGCAAAGCAATGGGACTTGACCGGGCTACCGCCCAATACGGCGTACCGGGATGGTATGCTGATAGGGTTTGAGGCACCGGCAGCCACAACGGATTTAAGTGACACTCTGACAGTGAATCTTGACGGCCTGGGAGTTAAGAATGTCCGAAAGGATAACGAGGCGGCAGTCATCAAAAATGACATTCTTTCCGGTCAGGTGGTAATGCTTATTTATGATTCCAGTGAAGGCCAATTCTGGCTAATCAGCCCGTATAATGTGCTCAACCGCTACGCCTTAACAAACCTTAGCGCCACAGCCACTTCTCTTGCGATTGACATGGATGTGCCGCATCAGAAGTTGACGATGACCGGCGCTGGGGCGCGGGCTTTAACGACCACCAACCGTAGTGCTGGCGCCACGGAAGTGAAGTCGGTGAGTTTGAAAATTTTGAACAGCACCGGCGGGGGGATTGTGCTTACACCTGACTCTAACTGGGTCTTCATTGGGGGCGCTAATGGGGCGCGCACCATTGCAAACGCCAAATCTGCCATTTTAAGTTTGAGCAGTTACAGCACAGGAGAAGCCGATATTATAGCCGCTTACGCGGTACAAGCATGATATTTGCACCTCTCCATACCGGTTACATTGGCCTGATGGGCGCGCTGGACAGCGTGGCTGTAGCGGTGGGCACAAGCCCGCCATCGTTCTCGGCCGAACCGGAATCAAACACGAACCTAAGCCGGGGTGATACTCTGACATTATCATGGACGGCAGCGGCGGGCACCGGTGCACTGACGAAGTATGAGCTGTTTAAGGGAGGAGTGGTAGAGTCTGAAACGTCAACGGCGGCGACAGTGTTTACAGTGGGGTTTGCAGATTTTAGTATTAAAGACGAGGACAACTATGTAGTGCGTGTTACGCAGGCCAACGGCGCTTACAAGGACAGCGCCAAGGTGGCGCTACGAATGCAGCATTTGGATTCTGGGGGTGATCGGCTTGATCCGGTTGACGGAACAGGGTTTAAGCCTCACTGGGAGAAAACAGATGCGATAAATTATTTTTGGTGGGAGGATGTATGGGCGCTTAATAGACCTGTTTCTCAGATAGAGAAAAGAGCCAAGGCAAAATTTGCGGTGCATTATCCGGATTTGGAGGCAAAGCGAGGGGTCAAGGAGGTTTGGGTATTTCACTTCAGGTCAACAGCGGAGGATTATGGGTTTGGTAGCACAACCCGATTTTGGAAACATACACCCTCGCCTGTTGACGCTGTACCGGGTGCGGTAGAGCCGGATGAACCAGATGAGTGGAGAATTTCAGGGCTAGAAGTTGGAGGATGATTTTTGCGCCATTACATACAGGGTTTATAGGTCTTATGGGCCTCCTTGATAGCGTGGTTGTTTCAGTAGGTACTGCTCCGCCAACGATTACGACGCAACCGGTGTCGAATACGAATTTAAACATAGGGGATGATGTGGACTTGTCCATTGTGGCGGCGGCGGGCAGTGCTCAGGCCATAGCAAAATATGAGTTATTCAAGAATGGCGCATTGGTGCGGGATTTGGCTACCACTGCGGTGACTCACACATTCCGATTCGTTGGTATTAGTGATGCGGACGAAGGAGTGTACATGATTCGCGTGACGCAAGGGAACGGGGCGTACATCGAGAGCTCTAAAGCGGTGTTAGGAGTGTTGCGGGTGGGGTTGGATGGAGAACGCCTGCCCGTCGAACCCACGACCGAGGAGGAGCTGGCAGTAGTTCCGCAAGATGAACCGACGAAGTGGGTTAGAGTGGATGCTTGGGCTTGGACGTATCACACGGTTTGGAGAAAGGTAAAATCTGAAAATATCTTATATGACCCGACTTTAGACGCTATTAGCGCGGCCTACGCAACGTATCCGTTCGGCGAACTGAACCGCTACTATAAATGGGTGACTGAGGAAGATTACAAAGCAGCGTCCCAAGGCGAACTGCGCATCCTGCAAGAAGATGGTACTTATTTTGTCATGCAAAACCTCTTTATTGGGCAATCCGGTCAGGGCTTGTATAGCGAAGAGATTGGCCCTGAATTTAAGTATGGGTTGGCCGCGCCTGCGGACGAGTGGCCGGATATAAATACTACAGAATTTATTTTACTTTCTGATATTGCAACTGGTGAAACAACGTCGATTTCGTGGGCTGAAGCTGAGAAGCAGTATCATTTTAAACATCCGGATGCGCCGGAACCTTAAAGATGATCACGAATGATCAACTTGCCGCAGGCGCGGTAACAACGACGAAGCTCTCAAAGAATCTGCGTCTGCCTCATGTGAATCTGGTCAAGGCGAACATGGGGGATGTGTTGGTGGCCGCCCCAAATGGTGATTTTGTGACGAAACAGCTCAAGGGGGCGGTGTTGATGGAGGATACGGGGATGGTGACGCTTGAGCTTGGGCATCTTTACAAACAATTAAAGAAGCTGGGCGTTGTGTTTCAGGAGGACTTCACCCGGCCCAACACGATGCTGTACGCGAAGAGGGCGGGACAACCGAAGGCGCTTGATTTGAACGAACTGAAGATTCAGCTTGGGATACCCAACACGTTCAGCTCGGCGGAACTGGACGTTGGCTACACAGGCACGACAGATCAAGTAAAGACCTACACGGCTGATTTAATTTGGAATACAGCAACCACAGGCGTCACTTATGCTGGGAGTGGTGGAAGCATTGTGGCAACTGTTACGCATGGGCTAGGAACCAGTAATCTCATCGCAAGCGTTTTGGATTTGAACAGTAGCACCAGCACCTATTTGCGGTTAATGGATATTGGTTTTGATACTTTTGTGAAAGTGATAAATGATGATACCATCACTATAAGTTTTGATTTTGATTCAAGCAGTTTGCCTACTTACAAACTGACCTTAATTAAAGTATCTTAAATAAAGCATGGGTGCACTCAAGACAGAGATGATCGAGAAGGTTAAGGGGTTTGCGCCCTTTGAGCAGATCGCGATGATCTACCATGACCGTGCCAAGTTCTATCAGGAGCTCAACAACTACATGCTCGGTGGGCTGGTGATTTCGTCGCCCAAGTTTTTCATGATGCTCAAGCCGGTGGATAGAACCCAGGAACCGAGTGGGCAATGGTGGGCAGAGAATCCGGACGCATGGTATGTGCGCTGGGGGGCCGGGCGACATGGAGTGAAAGCGTTTATGGATGCAGTTGAACCTCTGCCGTATGTGATGTTTCGGCGAATCTATCCCGGTGGGGAAACCAAACTGCGGACGTATGAATGGGACAAACTTTATAAGAAAGCAAAATAATATGGTAAACGGAAAAGGAGCAATTGGCAGTGGCGGCATTAAAGGCGAAGTTGAGTCGCCGCCAATGGGAAGGAGTCAAGGTGCGATGATGCCCGGAATGGGCGGTGGGAACGCGGCGCAAGCAGCGGGCACACTGAATCAGGCAGCGCCTCCGGGCGAGCGGTTGGCTTTTGTGAATCCGATGGAGGAGACAATGCTCAAAGCAGCCGGAGGCAGTGGTAAACCGGCAGCCGGAGATGTGCCCAGCTACAAGAAAGGCGATGTCGAAGCGCCACCAGAAGTGGATTATGGGGGTAAGATGTTTGACACGTTGATGGCGCAGATCAACACGATGGGCCCAATGGCCGAAGCTGAACGCAAGTGGGGCGGTGTCATGTCAGAGAATGAGCTGATGAAAATGCGCACTATGCTAATGGGCACGGAGGATACACCCGGGATGCTTGCCACCTACGAGGGCGACATTGACCCGTCGCTGCGCCGCATGGCAGCTGCTCAAAAGAAAGACACAGTGGCGGGTAATGTGTCGGCGATGGAAGAGTTCGGCCCTGCGATGCGCGAAGCTATCAGAGCACAAGACCCGGAGCGCGCGAAGCTTATGGACTCAATGATGGGTCACGCGCAGGAGGGCATGAATTTGGGGGGACAACTCTCACCCTACGAACAGCGTCAGGTATCCCAAAGCACGCGCTCAGGCCAATCAGCGCGCGGCATGGGTTACGGGCCGCGTGATGTGGCCTACGAGAACATTGCCCAGCTCGAAACCGGTCGTGCTGAGAAACAGAGGCGCTTTGCGACCGGGGCACAGGCGGCAGGCTTGAGTCAGGCACTCTATGGCGATCCGTTTATGCAAGTGTTGGGTCAATCCGGCGGCATGAGTCCGACTGCTGCGGCTGGTATTGGCGGTCAGGCGGCCGGTATGGCTCCCGGCCGAATCTTTAACCCGGAGAGCCCAACAGCGTTCGGGCTTTATAATCAGAACGCACAACGAACGTTGGCGGCAAATACGGCTAGTGCAGGAAATCGGACGGCAATGACCACTGGTGCAATGGGCATGGCAGCCGATATGGCGCCTTGGGGGTAAAAACAAAATATTATGGCATACGATAGTCCATTTAGTGGTTCATACGGCGGAGCAGGGCCAGCCCTACCGCCCGGGTACATGGAGACGGCCACCCAGCCCGGGCGTGACGTGCAGGGGTTGCTCAAGAGCATTGGCGAGAAGTTCAAGGAACGCCGCGAGAAGAAGAAACAGGCGGCCAAGGAGCTAAAAGCCACCCGCTCTCTGGCCAAGGCGCTCGGAGTGGATCGGATCGGCATGGATGAAGAGTCCATCGAGACAGCGGATGTTGATACGATCATGGGCAAGATTCAGGGGTGGCAGGCGAAGAACAAGGAACGCGAGCTGGCAGTCAAAGAGGCGCCCGGAAAGCAGGATAGGGCGTCGATGCAAATGATCCAGCAGGCGCTTGGCAGCGAGGCGGAGGGTTTGGCCACAAGGCGTGAAGCCCCTTTTGTTGCTCGGGGCGGCCCATTGGACGAGCAGGGTGAGGCCCGATTGCAGGGGCTTCAGAATCTGTTGCCTGCCATCGAGCAGAATCTCGGGGCGCACCCGGAGATGGTGGAAACCATCATGGCTTTGTCTCAAGGGGGAGGCAGCGGCGCTGGCTCGATTCGGCCGGGGCCGCTCGGTTCATTGCTTTTACAGAACAGCAAAAACGCATTCTCTGTTCTTAAGGGGGTGGATGAACCCCCGTCGCAAGTCGAGGTGGAGCGAGCGGGCTATTATAGAGCGCAAGCGGAGAAAGCTGAGTCTGGCACAGAAGCAAATGTATTGTATAATGAAATGCTTAGAGGGATTCAGGGGGATACCGATACCAGCAAGATGGATACGACTACCAAGAAAAAGGTCACTGACTTGGAGGATGAAATCAAGCTGGCGCAGGACAATCTCAAGAAGATCACGCAACTGGGTAATGACGCCCCGTTTGTCAATTATGATGACGGAGTGATAAACTTGAAGAAGAGCCGGGCGCAGCAATCGGGTTCGGAGTATTTTTCGTTTGGTGAAATGTCCAGAACGGATGCGAAGCTCGAGGAAGAGCAGAAGCTCGAAAGCCTACAAAAACAATTGAACAAGCTGCGTGGTGATAGTGGCGGGGCGGCTGTTCCCCGGCCGCCATTGGGCTTTGATGATAGTCCCGAAAACCTTTTTGCTGAGTGAGTGATGTAATCAAAAGTTGGCGGAAGAAATATCCGAACTACGGTCATGTCAGCGACGATGAGCTGACGTGGAGGATTGGCTCGAAGAACCCGAAGGCTCTCGAGCAGGACGCACAGTTCAAAAAGGATTTTCACCGGGTCAACCGCCCGATCAAGCGCGCCCGGCTCAAACAGGAGATGAGCGCTTTGCGCAAGGAGGCGATCTACAATGACGCCGCCTTTAAGCAGAAGTACGGCGAGCGCACCGAGGAGGGTAACTGGTACGACCAACTCACCTACGGCATGGCAGCCGGGTTCAACCGGGTGGGCGAAGCCGGGAACAAGGTGCTCGAGGCCGCAACCCGTGGCGTGGGCCTGACCGGGGTGGCCGATCATTTCAAGGGCGCCGCCGAGATCGCTGGTGAGGAGGCCAAGATGATCGACATGGTGGCGGGCGAAACCCAAGGCGCACCGTTTGCCAAGAAACTGGGCGAGGGCTCGATGAGCCTGATGCCGTCGCTGGCCGGTGGCCCGGCTGGTATCTGGGGCATGGCGGTGGGTGGTGGTCTGCACTCCTACGGCAGCGCCCTGGCTGAAGCGGAAAACGCCTACAAGGCGCAGGGATTCAGCGATGAAGAAGCGTTTGGTAAGGCACAAATTCCTGCGTTAACGCAGGGGCTAATCACGACTCTTGTTACCCGTGGATTTGGCAAGACCGGTGTGGAGGGAATCCTTGCGCCCGGAATGAAGGCCACCTTCAAAAACGTGGGTAAAGCATTCTTCAACGGGGCCAAGTACGAGGCCACCGAGGAGTGGTTGGATGAAGTATTTCAGTCGGCTGTGCGCAAGATGAGCTACCAGCCTGACCTGACCTTAACACAGGCGCTTGAACAGACGGCCGAAGCCGGTGTGCTAGGCGGCATACTGGGCGGCGGCGTCTCTGCGGTGAAGGCGGTTGAGGGTGAAACTAAGTCCAAGATGCTCGATTGGCAAATGGACAAGGCCATCACCGAGAGCGGCCGGGCCATAGCGCTCGAGGAGTCGTTGCCCGCCGGGTTTGCTGGTGAGCCGGAACCTAAGAACATCATGGACACGCGTCCGGCAATCCCCAATCTTGACGCGGACATACCGGACATAGTGGGTGAAGGCCAGAAGGTCACGATCAAGTACAAGGCACCGGGCGGCGCCGAGGGAGTGCTCGAAGCTGGTACGGGTACCACGCGGGAGACAATCCAACGGCTACTATTTAACGCCAAGGCCGGTGAAGTGACCGAGGTACAGATCGACGGCGCGCC
>Ga0209337_1003490_pt1 | contig 11123 bp, 26 predicted proteins | sample LinPmetageLP53_FD_184044 | JGI IMG/M metagenome (GOLD analysis project Ga0209337, IMG submission 184044) | Marine viral communities from the Pacific Ocean - LP-53 (SPAdes) (version 2) | ecosystem: Environmental > Aquatic > Marine > Oceanic | place: Pacific Ocean | collected 2010-02-08 | reverse complement strand
AGGTTCCTTGGTCGTTCACCTTTGGTTGGATCATTCGTTGCCTTCCAAGCTGAATCTGTTCGTAACGCTAAGAATACTGTGATGCTAGGTTTTGAAGAGATGGGTAGTGATAATTCAAAGATAAGAAGAATTGGTGCCACAAGAATAGCAGGTACCATTGCTACAATGACTTTAATGGAAGGTCTTCAGTTATATACAGCTCAATTCTTAGGTGAGTTCTTAGGTTTTGGCGGAGAAGATGATGATGATGTAGAGAGAAGAAAGATGCGTCTTTTACTTCCTGAGTGGGACGCACCAGGAAATATAGCCTACATGTTCAGAGGATTCTTAGAATCTAAACAATCTGAAGATCAAACTGAAAGAGATAGGTATTTTGACTATATAAACTTCTCTAGTATATCTGGTGTTGGTTATATGAAAGATATTATGAGACTAGCCTTTACAGATATAGATACACAGCTTGGTCAGGATAGTGCTTTAAATATTCTTGAAAAAATATACGCCCCATTCTTGGGTCAAGAGATGACCTCTATAGCTGTAACAGAGGCTCTAACAAATAAAGGTGGGAAAGTATTTAATCAGACTGATGGTCCACTTAAAGCTCTTGGAAAGATTATTATATACGTTGGTAATAAAGTTCAACCTGGTGCTGGTAGAGTACTTCAAAGAGGTGTTGAATCTTCAGGGTTTCAGTTTGATCCAGAATCTCCTTATTTTCATAACTGGGATGGAGACTCTGAATTAGTTCCAGGATACGAAGCGTTAGCTATATTTGGTATAAGGATTAATAGAGTTAATGTTAACAAAGGTTTAGCAATAAAATCTAACTTCTTACATAAAGATATGATAAGTAGAGTGGGTAAAGAAGTTTTAAAAGATCCTTTTGCACTAAGAGAAGAGGCAAGATCAAACTCTAGGTTTAACGAGGATCTAAATAGGTTAGCTGACCTTATAGCTGCAGCAAGATTAAATAGTATTAACGGAGAAAATGTTAAAGCTATTCTTTCTAGCTCTAGAGTATCTAGACCAGTTATAGATGAAGCTTATAATAGGTATCTCGACAGGTATTTAGAAGATGCTATAAGTGTTGACGATAAATAATTTGAAAACACTATATAATTAATTATTTAATTACTAAATTTGTAGTACTTTTCTAAGGCTCCATCCTGGAGCAGTTTGCTTTTTGTTCGCATTCATAGATTAGTTTTTTGGTTGTTTAAGGAGGAGGGGTAGTTCCCTCCTTTTTTTTTAGTATATTAGCTGTATGGAAATAGGTATACAATTACTTAATGGAGTTATGTTTGGATTTAGATTATTTGCTCCAACAGAATCTATACCGTACAGCGAACTCCAGATCTTTGCTGGAGTTATATGCTTCTATGTTATTTGGGATTAGTCCTCGCATGTAGAGCAATCATCTTGATCTCCACAGCATTCTTCTTCGGGGTCAACAAGATCTACTATCCAAGATTCAAACAAATTTTTTTTTGATTCATCAGATTTTTTTAAAGCTTCTCTTAAAGCTTCATCTCTGTCGTGTAACATTACTATTTTATTTTAAAAAGTATTGGGGGGTTGCATGGACGACCAAATCTCAACTTCCCCCCCGAATACAAGAACAACCTAGCCCGTATTGCTTGAGACTAGGATTTAGATATGCAGCACTCACGCAGCTTACTCTCGTTTTTTAGAACCCCTACCTAAGATGGTATCGACTGTAATATCGACCTCCTTTTGATTTGATGGGACATATACGTCTAATCTTTGATCAGTATCATAAAGATACTTTAAAAACAGCTTGAATCGCATCTTAAACTCAGGGGTTCTTATTCCTTTTGTTTCTATAATAAAACCCTCTTCTAAATTAATAAAGTCTGGCGTATAAGATATATTTCTTATGTTACCAGGCTTTTGTTTAAAGGTGGTTTTACCTTTTGTCTTACCCTTATCCATAAGGAGACCCTCGAACTTGAATTTTTCTACAAGCTCGAAGGTCTTTCCTTCATACTCGTGGGGGATTTTTGCTTTCTTTAGGGCTCTGTAGCAGTAAAGCTCTAGACCTGATGCAAATGTAATTCCATCTACAACGTGTTTCTTAGCTTTAGTTATCTGCCTGCCCTTTCTTCTCTTGAATCGCATTAAACTAAGGTACGAAAATAATTATTTCTTACCTCTATTCCTAGCCCTATTTTTAGATTGACTCTCTAATACAAGCTTACCAGATTTAGTATGAGAAGCATCCTTTTTATCACCTTTTTTACCATTCTTTCTATTGAATAGATTTAGCTTAACACGATACTTTTTTCTCTCTTCTGATGAAGAATATTCAGAGTCGTACTTTTTTTTCTTCTTATACGACTCCTTATTCTTTTTATAATGTTTAGTGCTTTTACTTGCCATATTGTAATTTTATGACATGCAAGATACGAATTATTTATTTTGTTTTGGTTGAGCTGGCATACCAAATACATACTTAGCTAGCTTCTCTGAGTTTTCCAAAAGAGATTTAGCATTTTTACTTGTTGGTAAAGCTGAGGCTATCTCTAATACTTTAGCTCTCATCTCGCAGTCAAACTTTAATATTCTAATCTGCTGTTCTTTGTTTTTCTGATCTTTGTTCATGTCTAAAATTTAATTATTGTTAAATCGTTAATATCAATATAGAATAATAACTCCCTATCCCATATAGATCCTGGTCGTGGGTTTTTCATGCCACCCCACTCAACTGTGGCTTTTGTTATTTCGTGCATCCAAATATAACCAATTCCATCGAGAAATCTCCAGGCTATACATAAAGGTAACTCCTTATGAAGAGCTTCCTTTTGACAATGTTGTACCTTTCTTACTGAAGTTCTAGCCCTCTTTACATCAGACATATTAAGACTCATAGTCTTAACCTCGCATAGAGATACAACCTTCATAGTTTTATTATCTATAATCTCAGCGTCTACTGGAGCATACTTACCTAGCTGCTCGAATGTTAGATCTTTTCCTTCAAGGAGAATCCTAAGAGTCTCAGCCTCTCTTTCTCTATCCTCTTGATTCTCAAATCTAGGTTCAAGTCTCATCTTTGCCATTACTCGATATTTCGTAGTCAAATGGAGTTTTCCCTTCTTCGTATGCCTCAGTAGATTTTATAGCTTCACTCATTCTTTTATCAACTTCATCCATATGTACTTGAAGTAATATTAAGTACCCAGTTAGATCTACCAGATCATTCTCACTCATGTACGCCTCTTTACTTTTTATTCTATTTAGCTTGTCGTTTATGCGAGCCTGAATAGCATACATGGGATCTACCTCAAACAAAACACCTTTGTCAAACACAGAGTTTCCATATGATTTGTTCTTTTCTACTAGTAGATCTCTTATTTTGTCACACTTGTCTTTAATCTTTTGTTGCATCTTTTCTATTTTTATTATACTTAATTGTCTCTAAGGTTACAAACAAAACTATTGCACAAATAACCCCTAAAAATACTTTAATCATTGTTTTAAAATTTAGTTACTATTATTTTTACTTGCTGTATCCCTAATGCTATATATAAAATCAGTTATAGCATCATTCAACTGCTCTATAACGTCTTGATTATCTTTTAACCAATCATCGTCTATTGTTTTTTCATAACTGTTTACATAATTCATAAGCATGTTAAACTTTTTCTTTACCAACCCTGAATGCTCATCCTTTAGGTTGTACATTTGCTCAGTAAAACTTTTAAACGTAGCCAGTAAGAGCAGTAAGTTTATTTGGTTTTCTTCTTTCATCATCTTTTCCCCCTTACTTTACCACCTGGTCTCTTTATGATACCGCCAAGCCCATTGTAAGTTGAAAGATCCTGCATTTGCTTACCACAACTGCATATTGACTCAGGTTTAACCACCTTATTATCAATAACTTTCATTGTAAATTTACTAACTTCAACGGTTTTATTACAATTTTTACAATATAATTTCATGTCTATATCTTTTAATGAACATCATGAGACATACATATAAACTCGTAATCAGTTACGCTATCTATCTTTATTTGTATGTCGTTAGTTGATTTATGTTTTATCTGTAAACCCCTTATAAAATACTTAACATTCTGTAATTTTTCAGGATCAAGCTCGCTAATACAAGTCCTGTGAGTAGCTTGTTTCCACTTCTTAGCAGGCTTCTCTACTCCTTTTACAAATCTTAGAGTTCTCCATCTGTAGTTAACTGTAGCGTGGTATATTTCTTTTCTCATAAATCTACTTCTTGTTTATAATCTTCTCTATAAACCAGAAAATAAATATGACACCCATTATAAAATCTGTTATGTTTTTAAAATTCCAGTCCATAGCTAAAAAGATTCTGATGGTTGAGCGGATATATATTTCTCAGTATAATCCTGAGGATCTATAAATTTAGTGTACTCCTTCTTAAACTTTAAAGGTAGCGTTCCAGTACCTATATTTCTACCCTTAGCAAAGATAAGGTCTACAAGTCCTTCGGTTGAACTTCCACTATCATCATTCATGATACCATAGTATTCAGGTCTATATACAAGCATTACTATGTCAGAGGCTTGCTCTATCTCACCACTCTCACGAAGATCAGAAAGAGTAGGTCTACAACCATCTCTCCTGTCTACACCTCTACTAAGCTGAGATAGTGCTACTATCGTTATATTTAACTCCTTAGCTAGATTCTTTAACTCACGAGCCACCATAGCCACCTCTTGTTCCCTGGAAGACCCAGTACCTTTAACTAACTGAAGGTAGTCAACCAGTACAAACTTAACCTCTTTAGTTATAACATACTGCCTTATCTTATTAAGAAGGTATCTAAGGGATGAGTCTTTACACTCGTCTATAAATAGACTAACGCCTTCAAGTTTACCTATAGCCTTATCAACCCTTTTAAGTTCTCCGTCTTCCAATGACCCCTTCATTATATACCTATTGTTGACTTCACTCTCTAAAGATACTAACCTCTGTAGTAGTTGGGTGTCCCCCATCTCATAAGAAAATACTGCAGTTGGTATACCTACCTTAGCACAATTATAACAAAAGGCTAAGCCAAGTGATGTCTTACCCATAGATGAAGCACCACCAATTACAATAAAGTCTGTCTCTTGCCACCCACCAGTAAACTTATCTACTGATTGAAATCCTGTAGGCAAACCTACCATGTTATCAGAATCCATTCTCTTTCTTATATCATCATGTAACACCTTCAATTGCTTCTTAATATCAGGTATATCACTACCTCTAATTTCAGAGATAGATTTCATCTGGTCCTCTACAAACTCTATAACACTAAACAGATCATCACCATTATCAATCTTCTTTGTAGTAAGTTCTGCTAACTTCTTAAGCCTTATCTTCTTGTCTTCTTGAGAGAGGTATAGGACCATGTTCTTTGTGATGTAAGCGTAATGATCAGAACTCATACACTCAGCTACCCTAAGATCTACAAGGGGATCTTTAACAGTAGAGGATATTATAATCATATCAGCCTTATCTCCTTTATCTAGTCTTTCTGATACCACTGCATATATCTTTCTATTTAAAGGATCAGTAAATATTTCCTTAGATATAAGGCTATGGCAGTCGTAATAATCTTGTGGATTAGACATAATCTTACCGATAAGCCTCTTCTCCATCTCCATATTATCTTTCATCTGAAATGTATTTAGGTTTAACGTATCGGTTTTCTTTTTTCTTATCTACCTTTATTTCGTTCTCCCAACTCCTAGCGTTAAGCCAAGTTCTAGGAAACTTCCTATATGTTCTGTCGGGTGTTGAATCAACATAAGCCTTCACTCCTTTTATTGCTTCACCCATTTGAGTTAAGGTTAAGTTCATAAAAGTCTTCCTTGTATTAGGCTTATCTTTCTTATTATCATATAGATTCCAGAACATATTAAATGCCTTCTCCTTTCTTTCAGATTCAGTCTCAGGCTTCTTGGGATCACTAAACCTAAGGTCTATAGTAGCAAAATGGTTAACAATATTATTGAAAACACAACTTGACTCCATCTCGTTATTATAAATAGATTGGTGTGTATTTGTTGAAGTATGGAAATTAATAGAACGACCATCGACCTCAACAAACTCTACCTTATCCATACTGATAATGTCTGTGTCTGATACTCTGTACTTCATAGTTTTTTTGGTTGTTTAAAAAAGGAGGGGATCACTCCCCTCCAATATTAAAATGGTAAATCGTCAGCTACTTTTTCTTTCTTAGCTTCTGGTTTGTACGTATCTACAGCAAGGTAGTGTGTCTTACCATACTCGTTCTCACCATCACGATTCTTGCATACGTTTAGTTTGATGAACTTGTCACCATTGTACTCAAACATAAAGTTTGAAGCCTCTTTCCCTAACTTAGTTAGGTTTACAGAAACAGTTACCATGTCTCCGTCAAATTTCTCTACTCCGTTTCCTACGTAGATTTTGTCAGTTGTTTTGTTACTCATAGCTTTCAGCTTTTATAAAATAATTAACTAATGCCTCCCTTTCTGTTGTTTCTAAATACTCAGCCATCCTTCTAAGGTGTTTAATCTTAAACTCGTCAGGTTTATCTAAGTACTTATCTAGGGTAGGTCGGCTTAACCCTAATCTTTCTGCAAGCCAAGGCTTGTATATTTTGTTTTCTTTTAATAATTCTCTTAACGTCATAGTGTTTCCATTATTAAATGTTGTTCAACGATCTCCTCGTTGTCTATAAAGAATCTTCTGTAAACATCTAGTAGGTACTTATACTCTTGTCTACCTCTCTCTATAAACTCATCTCCAGCATAGAATATGGAAACATTATAAGGTCTTTCTTTCTCCTGAGTTATAAACACAAACTCATCACAACCAAAGCCATCCATATAAAACGCAGACTGCCTGTCGTAACCATACTTTTTACAAGAGTTAGAGAAACCCCAGTGACTACCATCACCAGTAGTTTTAAGATCTATAAGGGTTGTACCATTCCTATAGTCAGCCTTACCCTTACAGAAAACGTTAGTATCCTCATCCTTCCAAGCGTTAGCTATCTCTCTTTCTCCTTCCTTTTGGAGTAAGTCTTTAACCTCGTCGTGAGAGAACAATACATCTTGCATGTACATAATCTTGTCGTATTCCTTTTGTAGAATTATAGTAGGTGCTTTAGGATTATCAGCCTTAAACTCTTTATATCCTTTAGTGGTCCTTGTAGCTGAGTTAAAAACCAACACCTTATCGTTAAACTCGTTAGGCTCTAGCATGGCTACATGGTATGCCCTACCAAAGATCATTGGCAGAGTCTCCTTCCTTAACTCAGGGTAGTCCCTCATCATCTTATAAGTCCTGACATCTTTCTTTATTAACCCTAACTGCGAGTTCGTTACAAACTCGTAGTCAGAGTAATAAAAAGAGTCATCGACTAACTTCTTTATAAAGCTATCTAAACTCATTACACTAAGGTCTTAGATAATTTAAGGACTTTACTAAGTTTATCTTCTTGAGTCTTAGTCATAGTGTAACCAGCCATCTTTTGCTCTACCACACTACCTTTACCATCCTCAATAGCCTTCATCATACTCTTATACTGAGATTCAGTTAGCTTAGGTTTAGATGTAGATTTTTTAGAACTAGTAGTAGGTGTTCCTTTAACTGCACCATTACCATCATCATCTCCAGTAACTACACCAACGAATGATGCTAGAGCATACCTCCTAGCGTAAGATATAGCAGATCCAACACCATGTGCATCTTCCTTTGCTGGTATATAGCAAGTTGATGCTAAGTATTCTCCACTGGAGTGTGATAAGATTGTTGTTACCCCACCTACATCTGTAGGCATTTGAACAATAGCAAGTTCGTTCTCTGCTAGTAGTTTACGAACAGAGTCCCACACTGCACCAAGATCAGCATAGCTTGACTTGAAAAAAGGGTTCTTTGAATTTTCTTTAGCAGGTCTTAATTGAGACTGCACTTTTGATAAGGCAAGGGTCAACTTGCCAATTGTTTCTGACTTTTCCATAGTTTTTGGTTTTTAAATTTAATTAACTTCTGATGCAAATATAGTAAATTATTTTACATATTACTATATTATTCCTAAAATATTATACGAGAGATCATCAGGTATTATTCTGTCTAAGCTTTGACTTATACCTTCCATAACTAACTCTAAATCAATATCATTGTTTACTACCATTAGTATACTTATACCTTCCTCTGAAGGCATCATAAGGGTGTGACATAAAGCGTTATGCTTTCCTATATCTACTTGTGTTACTGCCAGACTATCTGTGTGGTGAAAGTACATGTAGTTAACGCCATGTTTTTTTAGAGCAACCTCTAACCTTTTCATGTTTGGGTGTTTGTTAGGTCTTATTCTATTGTCTAAATGATGTTCAACACCAGACTCTTTAAGTAAGTTCTCCAGCATTTCTTTTTCGTATTGCATAAACCTTGTAGATAAATTCTATTAAAGATAACTCTTTTTCTAATAATTCTTCAAGGTCTTCATTGTTAAAAGACCGATCTACTACGTTTAATATGTTATGTATTTTACTTTTATTGGTTGACGTGTCAAAATTAAATAGCCTTTTACCTTTTAGATTAGACTCTATACTTTCCATATCGTTAATTATAGGATTAATATATCTTTTGTCTATCTTAGCGTATAAGATATACTTGGAGCAGGGATCTTTTTTACCCCTCATCCATACTTGATCGACATCAATTGTCTTTGCTTGGTTTCTCATCTTCTTTAAATTTATCTAGTTCTACCTCTAACTCAGTTACAATACCCCTATATCTTTCTCTCTCTAGGGTTAGTGTATCTTTAAGTTCTTTGTTTTTATCCTGCAAGTCTTGTATCTTTTGCATGTAAAATTGTTCTATCTGTATCATCATTCTAGTTTTTTTATTATGTCGTTAAACTCTTGATGAGTGTGTATAATTAATTTACTTAAACTTATTTCTATTCCAGACCTCAGTTTTTTGTTAGCTCTATATTCCATAGAGTTCATAATAAGATCTTTAGTCTGATTTAATAAATCTACTTCCCTTCTTTTTAAGTGAAAGTCTAACATTGATAAAGAGTTTAAATTTTTGAATTTAGAATCATCTATTTCTGACAACATCCAAGCCATTCTATTTATAAATTCTTTTCTTTTTTCCATATCTTTAATTATAATCTACACACCATATAGGTGTTTTTTCTCCAACATAACTATTAATAACATTGTAAGATAAATGTTCTATAGCATCAATAACTTCCATTCCTTCTTCTACTACTAATATTGCAATGCACTTAGCATAGGAGTATATCAGCCTTCTTGATAGGTGACATACCCCTATGACTGCATCATCAAAACCATCAGCCTTAAGGAACTCCTCATCATCGTATCTTTCAATTATTTGTGTTAAGGTGTTCATTACTATGTATGTTTAGTGTTTTATTTAAAATGGTTTCTACCTCGTCATACCTCTCGTTATAGAAGTCTTGTGCTTCATCTGTGAATACAATAGCCACACCATCAGACAGACCATCTTGAATCTCTATTGTAGCTTTATCTTTAAAAGCTATCTCCGTCATCTGTGTTGCAATCTCATCCACAAATTCCATAAAGGTTGAGTTATCTATATATATCTTAGCCATTACACATGCCCTCCATACATTTCACCATTAACATCATACCTTGTCTCTCTGTCTGCCATAGACTCGTTCATACCATCACAAGATGGATTATTAAAGCCAAGACCATAATCAAGTGTAGCATCATTAAACTTATTATCTAAGGATTGTTCCCACTTAGCCTTATTGTTATCTAACCATTCTTCAGTATCCCCTATTGGTAAGTCTTTAGGTAGTTCGATAGTTATCTTAGCCACCTTGTGATATACCCTACGTTCAGTTATAGTAACACTACGCATACCAAGATACTTTACTTCGTTAGTTAGTAAGGCTCTGTTAAGTTCAGCCATATCTTTGACATGATCTTTTTCTAGTCTATTCTTATTATACTCTTTGATTAAGAACGCTTGATGTTCTTTACTTCTCATGTTAGATGGGTTACCTTTCTCCCATCCCCACTGAATTGGTTTTTTGTTTTCCATTTTTATTTAATTTAAGGTTAGGTTAATTCTACTTTTACATATACATTAAACACATCGCTATACTCTCCCATATCAGAATGTATTGTACCATCCTCTCCCACACATACCATACACGCACCACTTGGCTCGTACTTCTCTACTATACTTGTTATCCCTTGAACATCATCATATTCCTCGTACCACTTAAGCCAAGTAGCTTCGTATATTACAAGTTCTCTTGACTTTTCATACCACTTACCATCAGCATTGAACTGCGTATAGGTTTGCTTGTGATCGTACTTTTCAAATCGTTTTTCGCCAAAGGTATCTTCCTCTAACAATTTATACTCATTCATTATCGTATCTATTTCTTTCTCTGCTTTTTTTGGTACTGCTATGTACACTTCGCTTCTATATCCCATAATTTCTAATTGTTTTGCTCTTTAATAAAATTTACTACTACTTGATATGCTTTATCTATATTACAAGTCATAACTGCATCTGCAATATGCTTACTCATGTGTTCTTGATAGCACTTATCAATTACTGGCATAAGCCAATCCCAAGACTCGTGATATTTTAATGATTTAGTTGGCGTAATTAATGCACCTATTGGTGCTTTCTCTACCATTAATGAATCATCATTAGGGATATAATAAGTCATCCCCATAAATTCTGCTATTAGTTTATTCGTCTTCTCCATAACTATTTTCCTCCATTGCTTGTTGTGTTTCTCTTACTATCTCCATGTGTTTCTCGTTGTCGGGATTGAACTCCTCCTCTTTCTTATTATATAAGGCGTAACGATACTCATCATCAGCCATTCTACCTCTGAGTTCTCTCTCTATGCTTAAGCCCTCTACGAAGCCTTGAGCCATCTGTATAAATAATTCTTTAGTCTTTCCCATAATTTTAGTCTTTTGAGTTGTTTATTATTGTTTGTTCCATATTGTTTGTGGAATCTGTGTTTAGGTAGTCGTATAGAAAGTCTGTAATATCTACTGCAGTCATTGTTTTTCTACAATGATACATGATAGTGTAAACTTCTAAGTCTTCGTTGGTAACGTAGGC
>Ga0209337_1003488_pt1 | contig 11127 bp, 10 predicted proteins | sample LinPmetageLP53_FD_184044 | JGI IMG/M metagenome (GOLD analysis project Ga0209337, IMG submission 184044) | Marine viral communities from the Pacific Ocean - LP-53 (SPAdes) (version 2) | ecosystem: Environmental > Aquatic > Marine > Oceanic | place: Pacific Ocean | collected 2010-02-08 | reverse complement strand
GGAAGCCACTTTAACGACAACTAGACAAGAGCTAGACAACGGTGTAAGAATTTTGACCGGAGAAGAAGTAGCATCAGACCCTATGGGCGCCGATGACACGATGGACATGGATAACACAGACGCAGACTTAGATGACTTAGGTGACGATGACCTAGAGACAGATGAGTTTGGCGCCTCTGATGCCGAAGCAGGTGGAACAGAACCAGAAGGCAGAGAACAAAGAGAATCCAAAGAAGTGTTTGAGACATCAAACAGATTGTTCAGCAAATTAGCAGGGAAGTAATCCTGTGAGATTTTTCGAATTTAACAAAAGCGACACAGACCTAGAGTCAGCACTTATCAACATCCTGTTGAACATGAAGGGCGACGCGGACGAGAAGGACCAAGCCAGTGACATCAGCATGGATGCAGTCAAACAGATCATGAGCAACACAGGTTACCCAGCATTCAACTACGATGTTTTCAAGAAGATCTATGACCAAGATGGTGATCTAAAGAATGTTGTGGCAGACTTTGACAATGACAAAATTGTTGTCAACACAGACCAGGAGGCAGAAAAAGAGCCTGCTATGGATTACGATGACCAGGGTAGCACAGACGTGGTGAAGAAGATGGCCAAGTCTGCGATGAACAGAAGAAAATAACTCCCACCCTTAAAAAAAAACAATAATTAATAGTATGCCCAAGACATACTGTTCCTTTCCATTCCAACATCAGTATGTTCACATGTCCGGATCTGTGAGACTTTGCTGTGCCACGCTAGAGAATGCCACAGACAAAAAAGGCAACAGAATACACATGAACAATGATTCTTTGCAGAAGGCATGGAACAGTGACTACATGAAACAAGCAAGACTTAAAATGAAGAATGGTGAAGTGCTAGAGGCCTGTACAAAATGTGTGGATCAAGAGGCACGTGGCTACAAATCTATGAGGAGTGATTATAATGAAGAAGAGAATCTCGAGAAAGTTAATGAGGATGGATCAATGGACACTATGCCAAACTCCATGGAGTTGCACTTTGGCAATGTGTGTAATTTAAAATGCAAGATGTGTGGGCAGGACTATTCAAATCAAATAGGCAAGGAAATATTACAGATCGGAGAGAAGGACAAAGACTTTCTATCTTGGGTCTACAAGCAGAGTGGCAATGTAAACAACTGGACCAACAACCTATCAGTTGAGTACACATGGTTCCAGAATGAAAGAACCAAGAACAGACTGATAGAGTATGTGAGTAAACATATAACATCGTTAACAATCATAGGCGGTGAGCCCACTGTGATACCAGAGTTCTATGAACTGCTAGACTACTGCTACAAGAACAACACACTCAAGGACAAAGACATAACCATAGTGACCAATCTCACTAACACCAATCCCAAGATGACACAGTGGCTACCCGAGATGAAGTCGTGGGTAATATGGGCAAGCCTAGACGGTATTGGTGACACAACAGAATACATACGATATCCCAGCAACTTCAAAAAAATTACAGAGAACCTAACCTACTACAAAGAAATGCTGACAGATCATGGCAATGGAGAAATCACATTTAGTCCTGCTGTACAACTGCTGAACATACATCAACTAGATGATATGATAAAATGGTTTATAGACTTCTCAGATGGAGCATGGGAAGATACATTTTTTATCTCGTGGATGTCTCAGGTGTGGTATCCTCGCATATGCAACTACGACATAGCACCCAGAGAATACCGATTAATAGTGGCAAATAAATTAGAGAAAAGTGCAGAATATTTCTCCAAGTACAAGGGCATCTCTTTCTTTTACAACAAACAAATAGAAAACTTACGGGCAGACCATCTTGATCAAGGTACACAAAAACATCTACAAACATCATTTATCCGATACAACGACACACAAGACAAACACAGAAAAGGTAAAACCTGGCGTGAGTTATTACCTGAGCTGGAAGAAACTTTGACAAAGGCACAAAAGTAATATACAATATGTCTATGAAAATACCAGCAGACGTCATTAAAGACAAGGGCATAGCCTACATACAGAAATATCCATATGGTGAGATGAGTAGGGTGACAAAGAATCACAAACGACACTATGAAACACCCGATGGTAGACAGGTGCCAAGTGTGACCACGGTATTGAGTGCAACCAAAGACATGACGCACCTACACGCATGGCGTAAAAGGATAGGTGTCGACAAGGCACAACAGATCACAACTGAGAGTGCAAACATTGGAACTGTGATGCACCGTAGCCTAGAGAAACACGTCAAGGGAGAAGATAGAACTCCAGGCTCAAACCTAATACAACAGAAAGCACACACGATGGCGAATGTTATAATAGATAATGGATTGAACCATGTCAGTGAGGTGTGGGGATCAGAGGTATCACTTTATTATCCAGAACTATACGCAGGCACAACTGATCTAGTTGGTGTGTATAAAGGACAGCCTGCCATAATGGACTTTAAACAAGCACGTAGATTGAAGAAGAAAGAATGGGTAGAAGATTACTACTTACAACTGGTTGCCTATTCCGAGGCACACAATAAGATGTACGATACACAGATAAAAACCGGCCGGATCTTTATATGCACACAGAACAACGAATATCAAACATTCGACATAGACAACTATGATCACTGGGTAGGACAATGGTACGGAAAGTTGGAACAATACTACAAGTCTATACTGTAATAAATAACAGCATATGCCGATAGTACAGATATCTAGAATACAACACAGACGTGGAAACCGCACAGATCTACCACAACTAGCGGCGGGAGAATTGGGTTGGGTGATCGATGAACAAAAACTTTTTATAGGTAATGGAACAGTTTCAGATGGTGCACCAGCGGTGGGCAACACAGAAATCGTTACATCAGGTAGTTCAGCATTTACAACAGCATTAAACCATACCTACAAAGGTTACCTTGGCGACTCTACTCCGGTAACAACTTCACAACAAAGAACAGTAGCACAAAGATTAGATGAGTATGTTTCTGTAAAAGACTTTGGAGCAAAAGGTGACGACAGTACAGCAGACATCACGGCCATACAAAATGCCATTGATGAGGTTTACAGGGACACAGACAAAGATGACACAAGGTCGAGAAGAGTCCTTTTCTTTCCTGCAGGAACTTACAGAATCAATGCGGCACTGAAGGTACCACCATACGCCCATTTAGTAGGCGAAGGCCCAGACAAGACTATAATAAAAAATTCAGGTAACAATGCAGTAATGGTGACAATGGACGACGAGGGCAACGTTGGTGCCGACATCGGTAACTCCGGTGCTACAACTCCTACACAGGTACAGGTATCAAGCATGACCCTTAGGAACACTGTTGCCTATGGCGGCGTGTCTCTAGATAGAGCCACAAATGTTTATTTCAACAACGTTAAATTTCAAGGATCATATGCATCAGGTGGCAGTGATGTGTCGACATCAAAAGGTGTCACAGTAAATCATTCCAGTGCAACGTACTCAACATCAAACGTGACTTTCAACCAATGCCAATTCATAAAGTTTGCTAGATTGGTAGACATCAGTTATAACGCAACGAATGTGAGATTCCAGGCCTGTGATTTTTCTACCGCATACTATGGAGCACTTATCGGTGCAGAGATGGACGGTAGTACAGCAGGACTAAATGATGGCCCAAGAGACATGCAATTTACAAGTTCAAGTTGGAGCACAATAGGACAGCAGGCTATCTTGGTTTCACCAAAAACAGGTTCCACAGATGGCGCCGGACCAAGGCACATTGTTTCACATGCCAACTTTTTTGCAAAAACCGTTGCTAATAATTTTGAAGGGACAGGCACATTCAGTGAAGTTCCAATCATACAATTTGATAACGACGAATGTACATCATCACAAGACTTCTTTGAAAGAACAGACCTAAGACAATCAGATGGTAGTTCAAACTTGAACGCCGCTCCGGAAGTTCAAGGAATAGGTGTTACAACTAAATTGATCAAATCACAGACTTTACCTGACAACACATCGTCGGCCACTACGATAAATGAATTTCCAGCACTTGCAGGCAAAGGAATATACATCAAGTATAAAATTGCAAGGGGTACACTTGACAGGACCGGTGAATTTGTTATCAGTGCATCTACCACAGCAGTAGGTTTCGATGACACCTTCACAGAAAGCGGTGCAGATGTTGGTGTAACTTTAACCGCCGTTCTAGATGATAAAGATTCTACGGCAGGCAATGAAACTGTTGCCTTTAAATTCACAACTACAAGCACTGGTACTGCCGCAACAATCGATTACCAGACAACTATCATAGCATAATAATCTATTAACAGATAGACAAAAAACTTTTTTTGTCGTAATATTAGTACATTATAAAATAACATAACGACGCTGTGATTTTATTCGTATGAACGGTAAGCAAAAAAGTAAAAAAAAGTTAAACACACGGATTTAGATAAATATGGATACAACAAAAACAAAAATCAAAACAAAAATTACAAAAAACTTAATGCCCAACACCAACTCTAGTACGATCAAAGTCCAAAAAAGAGATGGCAGGCTGGAAGACCTTGATATTAATAAAATTCATTTCGTCGTTGAAGAGGCGTGTGAAGGTCTGTCTGGAGTGTCGTCGTCGCAAATAGAAATGAATGCCAACATTCAGTTCTACGATGGCATGACTACTAAGGATATACAAAATGTTCTGGTGCGTTCAGCAAATGATTTAATTAGTTTAGAAGCACCCAACTATCAATACGCCGCGGCAAGACTACTTTCTTATGATGTAAGGAAGGAAGCACACGGACAGTATGAATATATTCCATTATTGAAATTAATTCTAAGAAATATTAGATCGGGTGTGTACGACAAAGGAATCCTTGACAAGTACACAAAGACAGATATAAAAAAATTCAACACATGGATACGTAGAGACAGAGATCTTAAATTCACATACGCAGGTCTGAGACAGATCTGTGACAAGTATCTTGTGCAGGACAGGAGCACAGGACAACTTTATGAGACTCCACAGGACATGTACATGATGATTGCGGCAACACTGTTCGCAGAGTATCCAACAAAGACAAGAATGAGTTATGTTAAAAAATATTACGATGCGATCTCACAGCACAAGATAAACATTCCAACGCCAGTGATGGCAGGTGTGAGAACTCCTATCAGACAATTTGCTTCTTGCGTTCTAGTTGACAGCGATGACACTCTTCCAAGTATCTTTTCAAGCGATATGGCAATTGGTTTATACGTTGCCAGAAGGGCGGGCATAGGAATCAATGCAGGACGTATCAGAGGTATCAATTCTAAGATCAGAGGAGGGGAGGTTCAACACACAGGAGTCATTCCGTTCCTAAAGAAATTTGAATCAACTGTGAGATGTTGCACACAGAATGGTGTGCGTGGCGGAAACGCAACAGTACACTTCCCAATATGGCATCCAGAGATAGAAGACATCCTTGTGCTAAAGAACAACAAAGGCACAGAGGACAACAGAGTTAGAAGAATGGATTATTCAATACAAATATCAAAACTGTTCTACGAGAGATTCATGAACGAAGAAGATATCACTCTTATTTCACCACACATGGCACCTGGACTCTACGATGCGTTTGGTACTGAGGAGTTCGATGACTTGTACTTGAAGTATGAAGCAGACAAAACTATTCCAAAGAAAACAGTTCCTGCACAGGATCTATTTTTTGACTTATTAAAAGAGAGAGCAGAGACAGGTCGTATCTATATCATGAACCTGGATCACTGTAACACACACAGTTCATTCAAAGACAAAGTGTCAATGAGTAACCTGTGCCAAGAAATCACACTGCCTACTACACCCATACAAGACATACACGACGAGCAGGGAGAGATTGCACTCTGTATTCTTTCAGCGGTTAATGTAGGTGGATTGAATGATTTAAGTGAACTAGAAAGTATTTGTGACCTTAGTGTTAGAGCACTAGAACAAATCATAGACTACCAAGACTATCCGGTTAAGGCCGCGGAGGTCTCAACAAAGAAAAGAAGAAGTTTAGGCATAGGTTACATTGGACTTGCACACTACCTAGCAAAAAACGGTGTTAAGTATTCCGATCCAAAAGCATGGGATCTAGTTGATAGACTCACAGAGGCTTTCCAATACAATCTTTTAAGAGCAAGTTGCAACATAGCAATGGAAAAAGGCAAGTGTGAAGGATTTGAAAGAACAAAATACGCAGATGGCCTGCTTCCAATAGATCACTACAAGAAAGAGATTGACGAGATCGTGCCACACAAACAGAGAATGGCATGGGAAAGTCTGAGGAAAGACATCGCCAAGCATGGACTAAGACACAGCACACTGTCAGCACAGATGCCAAGTGAGAGTAGTTCTGTAGTTTCAAATGAGACAAACGGCATAGAACCACCAAGAGCACTAATGGCCATCAAGAAAAGCAAGAAAGGTCCTCTGAAGCAGATAGCACCAGGGTTCCCTAAACTAAAAAATGATTACACACTGTTATGGGACATGCCAAACAACACAGGTTACATCAATGTTGTTGCCATGATGCAGAAGTATTTTGACCAAGCCATATCAGGCAACTGGAGTTACAATCCATTACATCATGAGAACAATGAAGTACCTCTTTCAGCAATGGCACAGGACATGCTTACAGCATACAAGTATGGTTGGAAGACAAGTTACTATCAGAACACATACGATTTTAAAGGGGAGGAAGAGGACGTACAACCGGCGGGTATCGCCACACAATTGGAAGACGATGGAGAGGATATTATCCTCGAACCTGAAAATCCGATTGAACAGATAAGTACAACCGCAGACGACGACGGTGAGTGCGACGCCTGTACAATCTAACATTGAAGAATTATTATGACGAAAACAGTTTTTAACCAGGGGAAAGTTGACTTCACTAAACAGCCTATGTTCTTTGGCGAGGACGGTGGCGTACAGAGATACGACAACTTCAAACATCCACAGTTCGACAAGTTGAACCAGACGATGATTGGTTACTTCTGGAGACCAGAAGAGGTAAGCCTACAGAAGGACAGAGCAGACTTCATGAACTTTAGACCTGAACAGAAACACATATTCACAAGTAACTTAAAATATCAAACACTATTAGACAGTGTACAGGGCAGAGGACCAAGCCTTATGTTCTTGCCATACGTCAGCAATCCAGAACTGGAAGGATGTATAGTCACTTGGGACTTCTTTGAAACAATACACTCAAGATCATACACACACATCATGAAGAATGTGTATGCAGATCCTAGTGAGGTGTTTGACACAATCCTAGATGACAAAGAGATCCTGAAGAGAGCAAAAAGTGTCACATATGAATATGACAAGTTTGGTAAGATGGCTTTGGATCATGCAGTAGGCAAGAAAGTGGACATGCTTGAACTGAAGAGACAACTATACCTAGCAATGAACACAGTGAACTTGTTGGAAGGCTTGAGGTTCTACATATCATTCGCTTGTACATTCGCATTTGGAGAGTTAAAATTAATGGAAGGTTCGGCAAAGATACTTTCACTGATCGCAAGGGACGAAGCAACACACTTGAACTTGTCAACACACGTGATCAAGGCATGGCAAAAAGGTGATGACGCTGAGATGACAAAGGCCATGAAAGGCACAGAGAAGACAGTGATACAGATGTTCAAGGATTGCGTTGAAGAAGAGAAAGCATGGGCCAAGTACTTGTTCAAGGATGGTTCTATCATTGGACTGAATGAGAAACTGTTGGGCAACTACGTCGAGTGGATAGCCAACAAGAGACTGAGAGCACTAGGATATGATCCCATATATGATGTGTCAGCATCAGCGAATCCACTGCCATGGACACAGCACTGGTTGAGTTCAAAAGGCATGCAGGTGGCACCACAGGAAACGGAAGTGGAATCATACATCGTTGGTGGTATTAAACAAGACGTCAAAAAAGGCCAATTCAGCAAATTTAAGTTATAATCACAGCGGTTTCTGGCATCCATAAATACTGCTATGCCAAGGATATCAAGAAACAAGGACAGATGTAGGACAGGTCACTTATGTTCAACTACCGCACCGGTGAATGCCTCACAGTTCACAGTGTTCGCAAATGACAAAGCAATACTAATAAGAGGCGACAGGGTGGGACGCCACACTATACTAATACCTGCCCCCCTGAGATGTGTAGGCCACCGAGCAAAACTGACAGGTAGTTCAAGAACAGTGTTCGTCAGAAACATAGGAGTTGGTAGAAAAGGCGACCGGGCAGACTTTGGTGCAATGATAGGAGCGTCATTTAACGTGTTCGCAGGATAGCAATGACAGTAAAAAAAGGATTATTATCACTTGTAGAGAATGAGCCTGACTTCTCCAACCAAGCACTAGAAAACGCAGTCAACACATTGAAAGTTGGCTGGGTGATAAAAAGTTCTCAGCTCGATACTGACATACAAAACAACACAGTGCTAACCACATCACAGAAGAATGATCTCAAAGACGACATTAATAACATAGCACATCTCAACTTAGGTAGAGTGCTAGGTGACCTAGTGAGGCACAGTGCGTCTATTGTTGATGGGACAATCATACCACTGGACGATGTAGGCAACCCTCACGCAACAACATTCCTAGAGATACTGCAACAAGTACAGTCGGTGCAAGGGTTGATCCCAGAACTTTATGGTGTACCCGCATCAGATAAAAAGAGGGCGGTCAACGATCACCTAGGCACTCTCAACAACATATTCGTCACAACGGAAGATAGTTCAGCACCGGTATTCACCTCGTTACTCGAATCAATTAATTTTGTTGTTACCGCTAACCTGGCAACCGAGACAGCATTGGAAACAGCATATGACAATCTGAGAGGTTTTATCAACAGTGTAGTTGGCGACTCAACAAACTTCCAACAAACGCTGGATACCTTTGCGACAGCAGTGGCCACAGCTCATACTAATTTGAACAACGCACTGGCGGCAGAGCCTTTGCTTACACACAAGAACAACCTCATCGCACAGAGAGAAAAGATCAATGTGCAGGTTTCCCTAGAGAATAGTAACTTACTTGGCATAGGTGCTTACATAACGTCATTGTCCGAAAATATCAGTTTTGCTTCATTGGCGGAAGACGAAACGTTAAGAAATTTATTAACTATAGTGCCACAAAACATCAATTGGCAAAACTACTTCAAGAACTATAAAAATGAGCAACAGAATCTAAATCCATTATACACCACAGATACAGACTCTGACAAGAGTAGTTTAATAGATCAAGTGCTGGCTGACAGCGGACTGCCTGATGTTACAGATCCAACAGACTTAAAAGCGGTGGCGGCCAAGGCACAGCGTGACACAAGAATCGACACCTTCAACTTTGATCGATTCACCGTGGAACAGCAAATAACCAAGAGTTGTGAACAGTTAGGCATAACCACAGCCAACAGGACTATTAGTAGTTTGAGCAACACACTGCTTAATAACATGAATAAACATGATCGTGATGAGATAGCCAGAGAACTGGATCTCAATGAATCAGCAAACACTTTAAGTTAATGTTCAATGATGTAATAGGTGACTGGCCCACACATGAAAAATTCATATTGACCTCATGTGACGAGGAATATTTTAACAGATACTTCCCAAGATTCTACAAGACCTTTACAGAAAAATGGCAACTTCCGATACATGTACACGTTATAGATCCCTCACAGCAGTCTAAGGAACACCTTAAAAGACTCAATGTGTCTCACACCTACTGTGTAACTGACGCCAGCATATTGAAATGGCCATACTCCTATGTGACATATTGTCAAGCACAGAGATTCATCCTATTGGGACACAGAATACTCCATACCCAGTCAGTAATAGTCGCTGATGTAGATGCATACGCTTTGAAGGAACCTAGTGAAGACCAACGCAAGACCCTGTTCAAAGATATGGCTTTCACCATACACAATGGTAGACTCATGGCTACATTCTGTCATTTCCATCCGAGTAGGAAAAAGTTAGCACAAATAGCCGCCGAAACAATGACCGATCATTTAACAAACACAGACATGATAGGTGTGGACCAGACAGTGATCAAACAATACTTTGGTGGGTTGCCGTACACAAGACTAAAAAACAATGAATGGATCCGACACCGGAATGTAAAGACAGAAAAAGACAAAGCATTTCATTTGAACTGCCTGGTTTATCATGAAAAAGGAACCAGGGGTAAAAACAAAACAGTGGAAACAACATGGACAGATATAGAGTAATAGCAAAATTCGCCAAGCAGAACGACTGGAAGCAAGGGTTGGAACTAGGTGTTTGGGTAGGAGTCACCACGTTCTACATGATGAGGGAAACTGCTGTGAAAATGTACTGTGTTGACTCATGGGAAGAACAACCAGATAATCCAGAGTATGATTGGCAGTTCAATAAAAAACCCAGATGGAAAGACGGGAAGTTGACTGTGGAAGAGTTCACTAATGACAACCAAGCATGGGATCACAACAAGAATGAGAAGCATTTCCGAGACAATGCCAAACAATGGGGAGACAGGATAACCATAATAAAAGGAAGATCCCTGGCAATCATAGACCAAATACCCAACGACTCCATGGACTTTATATTCCATGACTCTGATCATTCCTATCCTTTCGTTAAGAATGAGATAGAAGCGTACCTGCCTAAGTTAAAAAGTGGTGGGTATTCCATGGGCGATGATTACAATTGGGGAACAGTTGAAAAGTCAGTTAAAGAGGCCTTTGGTGGGAATCACAATGTCACAGGCAAAGGTGTTTGGTACGCTGTCAAAGGCTAGGAATCTTCACTGCCCTCGCAACCAATGGTGATCTGTTCAAATGGTATATTGTACTGTATAAATCCGTCCATCATCTCATAGAAGCGAGCTGAAGCGGCCTGTTCGCAGGCAATCTTGTTGTCGAAGATCTGCAGATGACTGTCACTGTATTGTGTGCATTGTGGTTCACCGTTTACCAGTAAACAAACTATTGCGAACATTTTAAACATAACATTATTTAAGGCCCGTTCTGTTGCAAGGTGGGCCAAACCCCTGAAATTATTGGTTATTACGCCGCTAATCTCAATTCAGACATACCAACTGTTAAGTCAGCAAATCCTAATGCTTTTTTGTTTGCATTT
>Ga0209337_1003487_pt1 | contig 11129 bp, 20 predicted proteins | sample LinPmetageLP53_FD_184044 | JGI IMG/M metagenome (GOLD analysis project Ga0209337, IMG submission 184044) | Marine viral communities from the Pacific Ocean - LP-53 (SPAdes) (version 2) | ecosystem: Environmental > Aquatic > Marine > Oceanic | place: Pacific Ocean | collected 2010-02-08 | reverse complement strand
TAGTGTTGACTCTGAAGAAGCTAAACAGATGATCGATGCAGAGGTACGCTTTCAGGAGAACGTCACAGAGCGTTGGAAAGCAGACATGGGTAGCGATGTTAAGCTGGCTAAACTTATACGCCCAGTAACTCTTATATGCCTTATGGCGATGTTTATGATCACTATGATGATTGATAGCATGGACAACGTAGCCTTTACAGTAAAGGACTCTTACGTATCTTTGTTGGAGCTACTAATGCTTACAGCATTCGGTGCATACTTTGCTGGTAGAACCATTGAGAAAAACAACAAGAAGTAACATTGCCACACATACCTGGACATAGAGTAGTAAAAGAAGGTGAACAAGAAGCATTAGATATACTATCAGCACTTGCTAATCAATATGATCTTTCAGGGCTTTCAGAAATAGATACCTCTGAAATTCCAGAGAGACTAGACAGGCTTACAAGTTACAGCCCGTCGCAATTAAACATCTTTGAACAGGATGCAAACTTACGTGCAGATCGTCAGAGGCTGTCTGAGGTAACACCTGGACAAGTTCTTACTGGTGCAAGCATGGTTCCTGGGGTTGGTGAAGTCTTGGATTTTGCTAACATACCTTACTCTGCTTTTACTGGCAAGGATATGTATAGCGGTCAGGAAATGACTCCTGCTGAAGCAAGTGCATGGGCTGTAGGTGGGTTGCTTATTCCTAACGTAATATCGGGGGTTGGTAAGCAAGTTGCTAAGAAGATTAAAGATATCCCTGGCGTAGATAAATTATTTAAAAATTTATCAGACCCACAAGTCGACATCAACAGTATAGTTCCTGATGATATAATATCTGCAGATCCAAAAACCAAACAAAGAGTCCTTGACAACTTAGAAGAAATGAGGGAGGAGGCTTTTTTTAGTGGTGATTTTGATGAAGATGAATTGTTCGCACTAGATCAACAGATTGGCAGCATTCAGAACAGAATATCAACTCCAGTTCGACCAACATTAAGATCTAATGTAGGTAAGTATGAATTAGTTACAGATCCGTCAAGATCGTTTGAGGAAGTAAGATATCAACAAACTATATTTGATGAGAATGATGCTGCTAGCGTATACGGGGCTAAACTTAATAGAAGTTTAGATAACCCAGATGTATGGGATTTAAGCTTGCAGGTTGAGCCAGGTAGCAGCAGGAGAGAGACCGCTGAACTTATTCAAGCTGTTACGGATAATATAATGGTAGGAGACAGATTTCAGTCTACATTTAGTACAGATTCTTACGATATGATGCTTAAGTTCCTCAAAAGAAGAGGTAAAGTTGTAGGAGCAATGGAATATCGAACATTAAATCGTATGGGTGGAGAGGGTGCATCTAGACAGCCTATGTTTGGATTGACGCAGGCGGAGACTGAAAGACTATTCAATGCTGGTAAAAGAGGTCCTGACGGAAAGGTTATAGATCATTACAGAACAAACCCAGAGATGCAGAAGATCAAAAATAAAGTTGACTCTTATCTTAAGGAGTATGGGTTACCTAAAAGTATTGATAACGGTGCTGGAATTCCATCATTTCCTAATCCTGTTATAGAGAGGATCCAAGCTAGACCAGAAGGGGCTCTATTTAAAAAGGGTGGTTATGCAACAAAGAAAAAACGCAAACAAGGTTACTCAATTAAGAGGTAGCCCCTTCAAACTGCTTTTTAATCTCATCTCTAGCTAACACTAGCTTCGTTATTTGACCTTCAAGTAAAGCTATTTTTTCCTTAACGTCAAAGTCAGCAAGAACATCTGTAACAGCTATTTGAGCTATATGGTACATTTCTTTGTAGCCATCCCAATGTTCCATATAATTATCGTGATTTTTTAAGTAATGATAAATGCAAGATCTGTGCCTATGAAGAACTTCACCTATTTCATACTGGTCACAGTATGGGTTCATCGCCATAGCTATAGCCATTCTTTTCTTCACGGTTCTATGTATTCTACTCTTACCTGGCTTAAACCCTAGGGCATCACAAGCTCGTTCCGCTGCTAGCGAGACAACTTCTTTTCTTTTCATTTTAATTTAAATTTATTAAAGCTATTGTTTTATAGCTAAAAGGGGTGTTCGTCTGATTCTTTACACATCTCTCTGATGAGATCTATTTCATTGTTTGCCCACTCTCTAAAAGATTTTATGTTAGACAAAACCTCTTCATAGTCACGGACAGCTTGAGTTCCTTCTTCGTTGTGTAATGATTCATAAAGCATGTCAGTCGCCCTGTGAATCCTTTCACAAGCATCAAAGTACGTCTGACTTACTATTTCATTACTCATTACTCATGGATTTTTTTATTTCAGATATAGCCTGATCAACTTGTTGTCGATTCTTTGCTAAATATACGTCATAATTTAGATCATTGTCCATGATGTGCTTTAAAAATATTTTCCATCTCATTGGGAAGTCATGATGAGAAGGTAAATACCCTTTGGTCTCAATGATCCAAGAGTGATCTTTACACACAAAATCTGGTGTATATCTTATAGGCTGTTGAATACTATTGCTCCTATCAGACATATCCTTACGCTTAGCAGTCATCTTAAAATACTTATTCTCAAACCTAAACTTATCCATAAGGAGAAACTCTTTTGACTCGTATGTAAAGGGTATCCCAGATTCACGCAGCCTATCAGAACAGTACTTCTCTATCGCAGAAGCAAATTTCCCTAGATGTTTTTTTTTGGACTTGCGTGTCCCTTTTCTTTTATTCCTTTTCATTAGTTGCTCTTTCGTTAAAACGAAGTTACACCCAAGATTACATATGAGTCAAGCATTTTACAGTTTAAATTCTGCAAAGTTAAGAGGGGATTGTTTAACTGCCTGGTAATCAATAGGCTTAAAAAGAGGATTTCTTGACAGCCAACAGTTAAATCCAGTGTGTGACAGATTCATTACCATTCTAAACGGATCCTCTATAGGTGTAGGTTGACCACCAGTTTCCGTTTCTCGAACTTTACGAACATGCAACTCACTCATCTTACGTATACTATGGTCTGCTGCTTGAATCTTTCGATGAAGCGTTAAGAAGCAGTCTGCTCTGTTAACAAACTTACCTCCTCCCTCTGTGTCCTCAGCGTATGGGGCTATAGGAAGACCATCATCACCTTTACGTCGCTGTGCTTCAGTAACTGCGTGCATGTTTAACCACACCGCTACATTATTTGTTTTAGCATACGTAAGGAACTCACTAGCAGCTTCGTAGTGGTATTCATGTGAACTAATCCTTGAAGCGTTAATTTCTATTTTAAGGCTATTGTATGGGTCAATAAACACAGCGTCTATCTCTGTTTGATTCTGTATCTTCTCTATAAATAAGATTAAATCAGAATAACTGTACACCTGATTGTTATTTATAATAGTAAAGTGATCCTTAACCCACTTATACGCATGTTTACGTTCAGCGTAGGTCATGTCTTCAATCTTTTTATCTTTAGCAAATTGCATTAACTGCATCTTTACTGAGGCAGTCCTATTCTCCGAAGAGTATATAATCCATTTCCAACCATGCCTTATTACTGCGTTAGCTATAAGGTACAATGCTGTAGTTGTTTTACCTACATTAGAATGTCCGTTTATGATCACAAACTCTCTCTTGTACCTAAAGTATTCATCTAGCAGTAGATCGCCAGTATCTAATCCTATTTCAACTTTACCTTGAGAGTAGTCATCTATCCATCTAAAGTCTTCGTCATCAGACGATATAAAAGACATATCCCCATCATTAATAAGCATATCCCTCTTGACTGACTTCTCGCTTTCAATAACATCTCTAATAGGCATGTTCTTACCTTGCTCAATTCCATCACGTATAGCGGTCTTAGCAGACTCCTCAGAGTCTATATCCCTCTTGTGAATCTCCCTGAGTAGTACTCGGACAGCTTCCTCTTCCTCCATTCTACCAGCAGATATGTATCCTCCGCATAGCTTTGATGCTTTTATTAAAACATGATGCTTCTCGCCATCCTCAGCATTGCGTATCATGCGTGCAGCTAGATTGAGCTTCATATAGTCGGTGTACTTATAAGTCTCGTTAACAGGGACTTGTGCCTCTGCCATCTCGCTTGAGAACGCACCAAATTTTCTTGATTCATCCTTAATTATTATGTCAGGATCATAAGACTCAAAGCAAGCACGAGATTCGTTGATGCCAGACTCATCTATCTCTAAGCAATATTGCTTTTGAAAGTAAGTCCTTAACGCTCTAAAATGATCTCTATGTCTTTCGGGGTTCGTTATTTGAACCAATGCTTTTATACCGTCTCCGCTTGGAGAGGTCCAGCAGGAATAAACGTATTCATCTGTAGCTATAGCTGTTTTTGCAGCACCTACATCTACGTGATCAAAGTCCAGGATTATGTATCCTGAGTGCTCAAATAGAGCGTCATCATTTCTAGTTGAAAATTCTCCACTAAAACAAACAATAGGGAGGTCTTGTTTTTTTAATTTATCACCTTCTCTAATCTTCTTGATAAGTGACTTTGACTTGCCCTCCTTGATGCGTCGAAGTGCTGTTGACATGTCCACATGAAACGGACTCTTTATATGCTTTACTGTCTTGAATATTGTTACCTTCATTATCTTTTGCAATCATTAGTAGGATCATGTAGCCAGCACAATCCATAAGTGTGTCTTCGGTCTCATCATTGACACCAACATTTTGTATTCTTTTAAGCTTGTCATCAAGCCTAATCTTAATAGCCTCACTAGCTTTTAACTTAGAAAATATACCCGCAGGGTTCAAAGCTGAATCCCCATATGCTTTATTCTTCTCTAACAGTAAAGTTTCGATCTGCTTACATTTTTGTTTTATTTTGTCTTTGGTGTTCATCTATACTTAAGTTTGAGTAGTTAAGAAAAATCTTATTTGTTATTTCTCTTATAATAATATGTTTGTTTTTGGCTTTGCTGTTCTTGCCATAAGCTTCTCTTATTAAGCGAGAAACAGTTCTTTTATCATGCTCCATTATATCTGTAGCATTATCATATATGGATACTATCCACGATGAACGCTCAGAAATACTTTTATTTTTCTTAAAAGCAAATCGAGCGTTCATATAGTAGATAGGAGCCTTCTTAGAAGGGCATGTCATCTGTTACAGCTTCAGCCTTAGCTTGCTTCTCAGCACGCTTTTCTTTAGCTGCTTCACTATTTGGATCCCAAACCGAACAGCATGCTTTGCCGTTCTTTGACATAAACATCTTCAGGTAGATGTTTCCACCCTTACCTTCGCTGTCACGCTTAGTTGCGTATTTGTCGATCATTTCCTTGAGATCACTGTCCTTAAAAGACACTGACCAGCTAGAAAGTTGTCCCTCGTAAAAACGAGGCTCTTCTGCGTACCCTACGAGTACTGAATCATACTTAGTATCACTCATGATTAAAATAATTTATAAATTAAATATATAATTGAAAGCAAACAATTTGCTTTTACAATTCTAAACAATAAACTCCGCATAACTCTCATTAGTTGGAGTTTCGTCCTTCAGCCATTCTTTTATATTTCCGACAGCTTCAGCAAACTTCATTTCACCCTTAAATAAAGTCTCTTCTGAGCACTTTACAAGAGCAGGGTAGTACGGGAAAGTTTTTTCTTGAACAACCCAATAGTAATCCTTAATGCCGAACACCTTGGTATATATGTAAGCCTGAATGTCATAGCTCCAGCTGTTGATATCATAGCGAAACTTACTTACGCTACGTGCACTTTTGCTGTCCGTGATAAATCCATCACCCAAACAATCAAGGAACCCCTTAACGGGTACGCCATCAATCTCTTCATTGAACTCAACTTGATACTCACCTGTTAAGTGGCTACCTAAAAGACCGCAGTCTTCTAGTCTCTGTATCATGTCATTAGCCATTTCCCAATCTTCAGGCGAGCACACTATACCGCCATTATCTTCGTGATCCTTAACTAACATAGCCTTTTGCTCCTTGTAGTCAGAGGTGAGTTGAGGCTTCTTAGAAGCTATAGTTTTCTCGCTACAGTTTTCTAATACTTTATTAGGATCTAATATCATGTAAGTATTCATAGCCTTCTCACGCTCAAACAAAAGCATGTCATATAAACTTCCAAAGCTTAAGGCGTATGATTCTCTTTTTAGTTGCCCTCTCATATACATTTCCCATAAACGCATATCTCCTAGTGCATACTTAATAGAGGAGTACGATAGATGACCTTTGCCTACTTTATCTGTTAATTGTTCTCTTAAAGTCATTTGTTATTTCTTTTAATTCGTTTATATTTTTAAATTGTTCAAGCCCTATGAATCCATAGAATCCAGATTTAACACCTCTAGATCTAAGACGTTCATCCATAATGAGTTCATCGTCTTGATATTTGTTTAGTGTATCTACCGAGGCTATTCCACATATGTACACCCATTTCTTTTTCCATAGCATACATATGATTTCAGGATGCGTGCTTTCTTTCCTTACAAGAGGAAACACTCCAAAGCTTACAGTCTTCACTCCTACATCTAGACCTACGTCTGCTAGGTCGGGGGTGTTATAGTTCTTGGATACTCCAACGGTCCAGTTCACAATGCCCTGCGTATCAAGCAATTTTTCTAAAGCTAACTCACCAGCTGTTCCAGTATAGAATCTTTTATGCATAGACCTATAGTCACGCTTATAGTGTGATTCCTTTTCTTTATGTTCGATTACACGCTCACAGAAATCATCTATACGTTTAACTTCCATGTCATCTAATTCTATTAAAATAAATTTAGATGCATGAGGTACTACGCTACGTTTATATGTCTTGCACATTTGCTGAATCTTTTATCATCTGCCTTAAAATTTTTTGTCTTGGTTTCATCCAGTCTTTACTTCCTTTCTTTCTTATTTTCATGGATCTTGCAGAAAGGTATGCTTGATTTCCACTGCTTGTTGTGATTAAGTACACACTACTAGTTATTTCATTAGATAGGTCTACATTCCATCTTACAAGCTTTTCCATATTCCTGTACCTGGTTAATTCAGATCTGTAAGTTTTATCGGAGCAAGTGCTTTCATGAAAACGTCCTTTGAATCTGTTTTCGACTAAATACTTTACACCGCCTTGCTCTTTCGTGTAATTAAACCACCAAAGTGTATCACGAAGCTCAACGGGTGTATTATCGTACAAACTTCTTGATCCCTGTGATTTGCTTCTCCGTAAGCTGTTCCCCATACTTTGAGGTGATCTGCTTAAAGGCTTTCTGCTTATCTGTAGCGGACTTTATATAAGCTATTGCTTTATCCATAATGTTTTCTACTGGAGCTGATTGCTCTGCAGGTTTTGATGATAGTGAGCTAGACTCTTGTTTAGCAATGGCATCCGTCACCTCATTTGCTGACGCAATAGAAGTGTCAATACCAATACCCATCATAGCAAGGGCTCTACCTATAGCTGATGTTTCACAGTTCTCTACATAGCTTGTCTTATTGATATGACTAGAAGATCTCTCCTCATGTGCATGACCTACCGATATTACACGCTGAGCTGTGTCAGCAATAATAGCTTTACATACACACATCTCCGAGTCCAACGCTGTGAATTCAGTTGAGATAGTCCAGTTCTTGTACTCTTCCTCTTGGCGGAAGAACTTAATACGCTCGTTTACTTCGACGTACTGCTTACCACGGATGTTCGTGGTCTTAAATTTATAGTTTGACATGTATTAAATTAAATTAGGGTTTACAAATATATATGTTATTAACTTGAGTTGCAAGTTTTGTGAATTAAAATCCATAGTTTTTGCATGATTCATAAAAAGGATCCAAAATCTCTGGTCTATAGTAAATGTTTCTATCCTCATAGCTTTGGACAAACGATTTAATTAAATGCAAGGCATCAAGGTGCTCAGGCTTTAATTGCCTAGAGGGATATGTAATGTGTTCTTTACTCATTTTGATTTTGTTTTTAATACGTATACTTCTCTCGGTGCAGATGGAAAGAATTTTAACAATGCGGGGCATAACCAAAATTCAAATCCATAAAGCTCATCGCATCCGTCTAGCTTCTCTACTACATATGTGTCACCCATCTCTTCTCCGAGATCCTCCACATGTACTACATGTGCATTGTACTTAGGTATAGGATTTTCAGAAAACACTACCGTGCATTCGCTAATTGTGTCATCTTTATCATACCCACTCATGACATCAAACATAATGTCTGCACCAGCCACGAAAGGTTCTTTTACTAATTGTCTGTCCTCATCATCAAAAACCCACAGACCGTTATACCTGTATGCTGTTAATGTATGTAAGGAGTTTTTTGTTTGCTGCGTTATTTCCATCTGTATTGTTCTATTTTAAGTATGTTGCGTGTAATCTCTGCAAAGTGTATAGCCAATTGTTTATTCTCTTCACCTAAAAGTGTAGCGTAAAAACACTTCATGACTTTCTCTGCATCAACTTTACTTGTAATTTTTGTGTAGTCCATGTGAATTAATTATCGTTCTTGTTGCACTGATATGTTAAATAGATAGCCCCTACTATATATAGCAGTGCTATTGGTATTAGTATTGTCATGTTTGCTATTTAATTTTTTTTTTATTGTGTGCAACCTTACTTAAAGCATCGCTATATATGTCTTTAAAGTATTCTAATTGATCATTCTCTTTGCTATAATTTTGTATATAGTTCTTTTGACACATCAGATTGATTGCATCATTGTTTAACCCATTTTTGTCGTGGTGTAACGCCTTAATAGATCTAGTTATTTTCTGAGTAAAGGGACTTGATTTCATTGGATGTTCGTTCATAACAATAAGGGTATCAAAAACTTCCGATCCTGATTTGTAGTCCATTTTGTATGTCATATTTTTTAGTTTTGATAACAAACCATTGTGTGATCTGCCCTCCATTAGAATTTCTAAACCACTAATTAAACTTAATTTATTTTTAGAGTCTTTTCTCCAACCCTTAGCAATCTTTATTGCTTCTTGAACGTCAAGACATCCGCTTTCAGATGCATAGTTTGCGAAATCCATAGCCGTCCACTTACAGCCAGTGTTATTTATAGCTATTGTATGCTGATCGTTTTTCCAAGCTTTACTTACAATGTATGGGACTACATATCCAAGTTGCCTCAAAGCCCAAAATCTGTGCTGTCCATCAACAATGTATTTCTCTTCATTAACAATTATAGGTATCTGAACACCTATCTGTTTAACGCTTTTAAGTAATCCGTTAATAATTTTTTGATTAGGCTCTCTGTTTGTATCGAGAAACTTAAACATGTCATAGTTTTTACTTTCGTGTGTTTTGAAGTTTTTAATTTCCATAATGTATTTATTTAATTAAATTAGTGTGAGTGGAGGGACTCGAACCCTCCTGCTAACCAAATCAAAGCAGTCCGCACAATGGAACATAGCCATTATCGGGGAACATCACCTCCCTTACGTGCATCCTGGACACTCACTGCGGTCAGCGTTCTGACCTATATGTTATCCTATATGTGCTAGTACTATTATCCAAAAAACTACCACAAGCATATAGAATATAGCCTCGCTATTAAATCTAGGTATATACTTCATAACCATTTAGTTACCGAAGTCTACATAAATCTTTGCTTTACTACAAAACGATTCTGTTACCCATGCAACAGCCTCATCGTCACGCATCTCGCTATACATTTCGTATGCACAAACAAGCTCGGATGTTGATAGGTTTCTAAAGGGATTAAGAATTTTCATGAAAGTCTTCATTGGCTAACTCTTGCATGTGTTCGCTAAAGTTTTTGTTTTCCAACAAGAAACCCATCTCATGTTTGTTTTTACCATACCCATAGTATACATGGTCTAAGTCTATCCCAAGTCCTTCGGGATATTGTACTGCGTAGTATACTAGCGTAGCTTCTACGTCACAATATAGTTCAAAGTTTACTTCTCTCATGATTCATCTGTATTTAACTCATCAAGCTTTTGCTTGTATTCATTAGCTATTAACTCCCACACAACTGCTTTCTCCAGCAATTCTTTTTTGCTATGCCCTTTGAGTAGGGACTTCACTTGATCCTTTGTGAATAGGTCTAGCGGATTTTTCTTTTCTGTTTGTTCGCTCATAATTTATTTTATTTTAGTGCATTACTAATCCCACTTTGTGTGATTGATTAAACCATTTTGTAGCCATAAGATCTGAGTCCATAGCATTAACGTACCCTTCATGATCCATAGCATCGTAGTCATTGAATATCCTAGCGTGTCTATGCTTATCGTAATCTATTAGATTATCACGAGTGCCGCCTTCGCTGAATATAATGTCGAAGTTGCTAGGTATATCTCTATCTAAGAATAGAGGGATAGACTTAGTGTAAGAGTAGAACCTTACATGAGGTAAAGCCTTTGCAATATGCATCCACTTATCTATGTATTCGTTAGAGTAGTAATCTCCAGAGTCATGCACCCTAAGTATATCCACTCGTTTCTTGACTATTTCTGCGGTCATCTTGTCTACAAATGAATCGCACTTAGTTGCTAGATATCTGAATTGAAAGGCGGGTGATACGTTACTCCATACATATGCACCTTTCTGTGCATAGCAGAACTTAGCACAAGCACCAGCAAAAGGACAGGTTCGTTTACCTTCTTCGTCTTGGAATGCAGGTATACCAAAATTGTATACCCTCATCCCAGTAATCTTACTGGTCTTCTTAAGTTTAGTGTTTTGTGTTATTAAATGTGGCATTGGTTTGATGTTTATTAGTTATGTATACACTCTTCATAAATGAAGAGAGTGTATACTATAACAATAGATTATTTTATTATGGTCTGTCTTTCATCGTTGTGTTCTTTAATAAATTCTACTACTGCTTGGTATCTTACCTCTATGTCATTACTAATCAAGCCATCGTCAAAGTACCCTACCTTACCTACATTATCGCTGAGGTAATCCTCTATCTTCTGTGCTACAGGCATCAACCAATCCCATGAGGTATGGAAAATGTTGAGCCAAACCTCTCCGCTATCTAACTCTAAGTTAGAAAGATGTAGGTTGCTTGGTATTGTGGTTGGGGATTCAATATCCCAACCCATAAATTCTGATATTAGTTTATTGTCTTTCATTGTTATATGCTTTAATAAATTCTACTACTGCTTGGTAAGTATCTCCTATGTGCCTCGT
>Ga0209337_1003486_pt1 | contig 11131 bp, 3 predicted proteins | sample LinPmetageLP53_FD_184044 | JGI IMG/M metagenome (GOLD analysis project Ga0209337, IMG submission 184044) | Marine viral communities from the Pacific Ocean - LP-53 (SPAdes) (version 2) | ecosystem: Environmental > Aquatic > Marine > Oceanic | place: Pacific Ocean | collected 2010-02-08 | reverse complement strand
CACACCACTTGATACTAATCTTGTGGCGGCAATTACTGGTCTGTATTTTGGTGGATCATTAGTTAAGAAATAGTTTATTAACAACCAACAAGGAGAACCACATGAGTGAACAACCAACCAATGAACAAATAATTGTGAATGATCTTGTAAATCAATTACAAGAAAAAGAAACTGCTATCATAGGATATCGAGTTACTATAACACAGTTAAAAGCACAAATAGCTGCACTACAAGTAAAAGAAGAAGCGGTCGAAACTGTAAAAGATAAAAAGAAAAAAGAATCTAAAGATTAATTCATTGTAACGCCGAACTGATCTTTCAGTTCTTGTTTACCTTTGAATGTTTTCTTACTCTTAAGCGCTCTAAGATTAAAGTTGGCTTGTAAGATTCCTTCTTTTCTTAGACGGCTTATGTCTGGTACATAAGTATAATTAGAGTCTACGTTATTATTAAATTTTTGTATTTCTCTCATAATCTCAAGTATCTTTAATTGTGCCGCATCAGCCATTGCTTTATCGTTTGTTAGATTATATCCAATATACATATCTCTAAACGCATTCTTGATTTGAGAGCTAAATCTTTTTGTTTCTCCTTGATATTTAGAATCAACTTGTCTCTCATAGTATAGAACATTTCTAGCCTTAGAAATTTTAGTTGGAGTAAATCCTATACCTTGCATCAATAAATCAAATCCATTTAAATCAGCAGTAATTAATGTGCCCCTTCTGGTATCTACATAACCTTGTTGTGGATACTTATAAGCCGCACGATATGCATTCTTAATAAATGTCGGAGCTGCTGCCATATATAAATCCATATCAGCTAATGCTCCTTTTCCTTCTCTACTAAATATATCAACTATTTCTCTACCACTTTGAAAGAATACAGCACCAGGTGCTCCTAAAAATTCTTCTGCTTTAGCTCCAGTTGGAAATCCTAATGCAGTTATAAGTGCACGAGCTTGTCCAGAGCCTGGCACTTCTCCTAAAGATAATCTTCTTTGTACATTTATATTACCAAAGGCCTCAATGCCTCCGTTCATAATGGCTTCAGTCATCTTCGGTCCAGTTAAATCTACTAATGCTTCTCGCATTACTGTACGCATGTCTTGATCTACACCTCCCATTTTTCTAGTCATTCTATATAAGAAATCTAAGTCGTCCGCTCCTGGCAATCCCATTAAACCACCAGTTAAAAATAACAACAACATAATGCGTGCAAACATTTTTCTACCCATAGCTGTAGATTGTGCATTGCCTTGGCCTACCAATAATCTTCTAAGCAAACCAAACATTTGACTGATGTAAGTTTGGAATAAGAAGAATATAGAACCAGCACCTCTCATCATCATTGGCCTGTTTATCTTAGAGTAATCACCAAAGGTATCGTCAATTAATATACGTGCAAAGTCTTGAGCATTAGCTATCCCACCTCTTTGTTTTTTCATTTCATTCCAAATAAAATTAGAACCAGAATACCAAGTGTCTGCATTCTGCATAGTTTTAGGGTCTTGTGCTAATCTATAAGCCGCAACATATGCAGTCATACGTGATATGGTTTCATAAGTATTAAATGTACCGCCCATTACACCTTGTTCAAGTTGTTTAATTCTGCCTCTAATTCTCATAGTTGTTTTGTCAGTAGGAGTTAAAGTAAATCCTGGAGCCTGTCCAGATTCATACAAAGCCTGTCCCTGTTTAATAATACCATTAGCAATATCTTCTAAAAGTGCATCGACTAATGCTTCATCTTTAAATATTTCAAGTAATCTAGATCTATCTAAATTTAAAAAGACATCACCAAATTGATTATCTGTAAATGATAGTAGTCTATTAACTTCGACAAACGCACGTGATAGTTGTGTTGCTGACTTTGCACTGTTAGCAAACTGAGCTAACATTGGGCCAGTAAACTGTACCATACTCATGGTCTGTAGAATACCAGAAGATAAATTGCCCCCTAAGAACCACCAGAAGCCTAAACGTCTAGGCATGGTCCACTCATGAGAATGCATATTATCAACACCATATGCTTTCATTTTTTCAACAGCTTCTCTCAAGTTAGGCATGTTATTTATGTCAGTAAAGTTTATAGCATCACTATAGCTATTGTTAACATCTTTTAAATATCTATTACGTGCTCCATATTCAGAAGCTATCATACCAAATTGAGATATACTTCTTAGTATATCACCATCAAATCCAGGTACACCACCTATCATTCTTCTGCCTCTTACAAATTTATCAAAGCCTACTACATTTTGTTTGCCAATTATTGTATCTAATTCACTTCTAACTTTGTCATATCTTTTAGCATTTTTATCAGACAAATGTTGTGCCATCGAGTCGATCATAGATAAATCTTTAGGCATTTTACTTCTGAAATTTTCACTAATCTCTTCAACTTCGGATACTGTGTATCCTTGTGATGCTGGGTATTCCGCAAGTAATCTAGATCTAACTTCATTAAATCTACGAGAAGTAGTCATGCCTGTTGCTTTTTCTTCTGTTAATGGTATGGATATATGTTCATACCTAATGACCTCTCCTGTTTCATCATCTTTAACTGTAATAGCGTGAGTGCCATATCTTTGTAATGGCACATAATCAAACTGTTTTAGTTCTTCGAAGTTTCTTAGTTCTTGTAATAACGCAGGTAAGTTAGTAGCATCTGTACCTATTAGTCCATTAATAATTTCTGAATCTTCTGCTAATGTTTCTACCATATTACTTAAATCATTAGGATTATTCATTGAAGCAGACATAGCTCTGTCTCTTAACAGTTGTGGAGCTCTGGCTAATCCATTAATAATTGCTACCAACTGTCCGTATTGTAAATTTTCTACAACATTACCATTAAAAATTTTAATATCAATGTTACCATTTGAATCTATCAACTCAGGCAATGCTTCAGCCAAGACTTCTGGGTTCATTCTAGATAAAATCTCTACTGCTTGTTTGAGCTGAGGTACAAACGTACTAGCAATGGTACCTTTTTTAACTTCTTCTAGTATACTTATGATAGCAATTTGAGAATCTTCATAGACATCCGCTAGTGCTCCATCCAATACAACAACTTCTCCCTGCAAAATTGTTATAGGATTGTTTCCGCCGGTGGTTATATTCTTAGGAGATACAAAAACTATCCGCCCTTCTGCATCTTTTCTATAACGAGCCTGTGCCCCTGCTTGTTGTGATATGATGTGAGCTTTAGCTAATATTTCTTTGGCGCCTTCCATTCTATTAATAACATCAAAGTAGTTACGCATTTGTGCTGTAAACTGTGTTTGCAATGATCTACCTTTTTGTTCTAAACCTTGTACCGCTCTGAACATTGTAGAAACTACTGGAAATCTAGCGGCCAAACCTCTAGCGTGCATCATGAACTTAGATACTTTGCTTATATCTTTTGTTGATACTTCCGGATCGTCAGTTGTTCCAGCTAATACTTTATCCTCAGCCTTACCTCCATCATCCATACCATTGTTAGCTTCTTTAGTTGCTGGTCTGTTTTCTTTAGAATCTGGTTGACTTATCTTATCATCAGATGAATCCGTTTGATATGAACCCTCAGATGATGCACTATAATTAATATCAGACATATCCAAGTTAGGATTATTTTCCACTAATTGTATTTGATTAGCATCAAACACTATGTAGGAATCCAGGCTTTCAATTGCCCCTCCATCTCCATTATAGTCTGTAGTAACTTCGTACTGATTACGATAAACAATACCATCATAACCTTTAGCTTTAATTGCATCTTGTAATATTTCTTGTCTTCTTCTTGATGAACTTACTCTTCTCGAACCAACAAACGAGTCACCTACTGCTTGCATTTTTCTACGTATTACTCCGCCTTCTTTAGGAGTAAAGATAATATCGGTTAACATTGCTGGAGCCATTTGTCTGCTCACATCTATGTCCATTCCGTATTGTCCAGTGGGATTATTAGCTGCCGCAGTTAATGCTTCTAAAGTTTGTTCTGCTGTCCAATAAGCTCCCATATCTTCCATACGTACAGGATTACGCATGTGCAATACAGCATGAAACAGTGCAGGACTAAGATCTAGCATTTTACCACGAATAACAGCTTGCTCTCTTGTACCAAAATGTATGCCCATAGAATCTGGGCCAGCTTTAAATCCTTCTTTACTAATAATATCTACTTTAATTTGTTCTGTACCATGGTGGACAATAAGGGGGCTTCCAGCAATTCTTATATCTGTTTCAGTTGGCATTTGTCTATTTAACATTTTAATTCTCATGTCAAATAAATTAGGTGCATTTATTAAGTCAAACAAAGCAAGGGTAGACCGTCCAGCTAAAGATTCTATATTTGATTTAAGTAATGCAGCACTAGTTACTTCACTAATAGCTTCTTGATTATTTTCTAGATAAGCAGCAGCTGTATTTAGTTCTTGATCAGTTAAAGAGTTTAATTGTTGTAGATAAAAGTTAGCCTGTTCTAAATTAACTACACCTGCCTCAGTTGTTAAACTTTCAAATAAATTAGATATGGCTGTTACAATTTTATTAGTTGTGGGATCTTGTCTTACTGCATAAAACTTAGGCAATACATTTATTACAAAAGATCTATACAATTGTTTATTAGTAATCACAGACCCCACTCTTTCACCACCAACTAAGACCACACTACGTCCTCTTTGATTAAAAAAGTTTTCAGCTTGTTCAATAGATATCTTACCAATCTTAGCAAGATTAATCATTTCAGTTCTGCTGATATCAACTTTATTCATAATATCACGACGAGCTTGCATTACTCCTTTGTCGATGTTATTAAATATTTGTGCTGTGCTTCTTAGTTGGTTGTTGGAAAGTGCATTACCTAATGCAATAATGTAATTTCTAATTCTGTTAAAGATCGATGCAATCATTCCTTTAGGGCTGTATAACGAGCCGTTAGATGTTGTTGCCATGTACTCAGCAAACGCATCTGATATTGATTCTTCTAGTAGTGCTTCTTCACTTAAATCAAAACCTTCATAACGTTTTCTAATATTGTATCGTTTTATATACGCAGTACGCGCCGCACTCTTTAAAGTAACTTGCTCTTCTGGTGTCAAAAGATTTTTAAATATGTAATGCATAGACTCGTGATGTAATGTAAACATACGAGAGTCTGCAGGATTCAACTTACTGCCATTAACGTTTTGCGTAGCATTCATGGCCACTTCCACTAAACCAAGACCGCCTAAGAATCTGCCATTTACCTGTGCCCCTTTTTCATTTGTAATACTATTGTAAATACGCAAGTCCAAGTTGTTAACACCAAGTCTATCTAATTCACTACGCAAATCTTCTAAAACCATAGGCATTTTATCTATAGCATCTTGTGACAATGCAGGACGATCTAATGAATCAGGATGATTTGACAAACTATAAAGCTCTAGAATTTGTTTTTCTTTTTCTACTTTTTCATAACCAAGTAATTCTTTAGCTACTTTATTAAATTCAGGTATAGACAATTTACCTTTTTGTTTATCCCAGTTTTGTATAGGTTCTATGCCATATTCTGTAAAAGTTTCTAGCAAACTATTTAGTTCAGCTCTTTTAGAATCTATAGTTTTAATTGCATTTAATCTTTTCTGTAAACTTCTTGTATATTGTCTATACAATATTTTTTGATCTTCTGTTAAATTTTTAAATGCTGTCTTAGTTAATCTTCCAGGTATTAATTTCTCTATACTTTTTTCTAATTCCCTAGCATCAAGTTCTAGTTGTTGTTTAGCTTTAGTAGTAAATAAATATACTAGAGTATTGTTAAACGTAAAGACATGTTGATTAGTTGGTTTGTATTCTTTAATTAAACTTTGATAATATCCGATGTCAGCTTCATTTTTATCTTTACGTGCTTGTTTTAATCCTTGTCTATAGTATTGTAACATATTAACTCTAAATCCAGAGTTATTCATGTGTGTAGTTATTTCTCTAATCTTAAGTATTCTTGTTAATGGATCAGATATTTCTTTAGCTACCGCTTGTTTCCTAGATTCAATAAAATTAATTTCGTTTTGTAACCGAACATTCTCTGCTTCTAGATTAGGAAGGTTAGGATCTAAAGTTTCTAATTCACTTTTTAATTGTTCTATTACTTCATCAGACTTAACTAGTTGCCAGGCATTTATTCTTTTTGCATTAGATAATCTTTCTAATTCAATGGCAGTATCTGGATCTAAATTTTCTACAGTTTCACCAAAACTTCTAGGAATTAAAGGGGGCACTTGAGTTCTTGATACCACCCTAGTGCTCTCTACAATCTGCGGAGTGTGTGCTGTTTGAGTAGCTATAATCTCTCTGATTTCTTGTAAACCTGTAGTTATTTTAGCTTTATCTTTTACATTAGTGTTGGCTAATTTTCTATTTATAAATTCTATACCACGTGGTCCTTTGTAATAGCCCAGCTTCTGCAATTCAGTCTTTTCTTGATCTGTTAATTGATTTTCACTAGCTAGTGTAGTGTTAATAAAATTTACAATGCCTTGCTTTCTTTCTTTTTGATATTGTTTTTCAGCAACTTTGTTAAAATCATCACCTTCTAATCCTTTATATTGTTTATACTTTGCAGGTAACGGTGAAATTTCTTTATCTTCTCTTTGAATTTTTTCTTGATTTTGCAATTCTTCCTGGTATGTCTCAAACTCATCCTCTAACCAATCCGGTAAAGGAGGCAATCCCACTACATCTTCTACAGTTTGATTCTCTAAAATTCCTCTAGTTTGTAATGCTTTTATCGCAGCTCTAACTTCTTTTGCTTTAGGTATTGCTGTGTCTGTTTCTGGTAAATATTGTTGATCATCTAAAGCGGCAATATCTTTTTCATTTAATTGACTCTTAGTAAGTTTACTAGCTTCGTTAAGTGGTACAAGAACAGGAGCGCCTCCTCCTCTAGGTGTCAATACATAAACCTCATCACCATTTGTTGCAACAGTAGTGCCTAATAAAACATATTCTTTAGGTTTAGCATTTTCTGTTTTGTCTTCTGTGTCATTAACTAGTCCAGTGTAGACAAACGTATCTCCAAATTCACCACCAGTTGCATTCATAGCTTCTGTGTTATCTGTATTTATTTTATCAGATAAAGCTGCAGTCGCATCTATGTTTTTGTTTCCAGCTTTTCTAATGTATTGAATTGGACCACCGACTACACCACCAATAGTTCCCCCTGCCACCGCACCAGCTGCTGCTGCGTTTCCTAATTGCACCCAAAAATCTTTTGACGAATACAATTCGGCAAGACTAGCACCTTCATTTATTTCTGCTGCTGTAGAAGTAATAGCTTCTTGTATTGCCTCTGTTACGCCCTCGCCTGCAAACTCTCTACCAAATCCTTTAGCAACTTCTTTTACAATACTATTTTTTATTTTCTTTTCAGATAATTTTTTTATAGTTGTGTCTTTAACTACTTTCTTATATACTTCTGCCCCATAACGCTTGGCAAATATACGATTAAGCATCATTGAAGTACCAAACAATCTTTCAGCTGCTGCATATGGAATACCAGCCGCTAATGCTATTGCTGCATTTGAGTCTCCTGATCTGTCCAATTGCGCACCTGTTGCATCACCAACACCAAAAGAATATGCTGCTAGCAATGCACCAATGCTTGAACCAGATAGTCCTAAACTAGCTCCTCCTGTAAATGGAGCAGCCGCAGCGCTAGCTACAGCACCAGCAGCACTGGCCATTACAATTGGAATCATAGTAGTAGCACCTGCTCCTACATTAAACGCTGCCCAATCAAGAAATGCTTCTAATTTTTTTCCATCTTCGTAAATTTCAGATGGAGTAGCAATACGTGATTCAACTCCGCCTGGTCCTTCGCCTTCTTTATATGTATGCACTGCAGCATCTTGATTATATTGTTTAATCATAGTTGCAAGTTTGTCCATGTTTTCTTTATCATCAAAAACATCAGCAACTGTATATAGTGCCCCTGTTCCGACAGCTTTAAGATTATCATAACCAGATTTAATACCAGCAGTTAATGCCCAGTCATCTAAATTACTGTTGTCTTGATAGTAAGAAGGTTGTAATCCAAACTTATACAGGTAACCTTGATCATACATTTGAGCTTCAACTTCTTCACTCTTCATATAGTCTTGTACTTGCTCTGGAGTGAACTCTTCAGGCACAGCAATACGAGGAGCTTTCGGATCATCAAAAGCTACATACTTAACTTTTCTTTTTGGTGGTGTTCTGTCTCTTGGTATATATAGATCTGCTCCAGGTAAGCTTGCACCTTGTTGTGGCACTTGGTAAGAACCAACTCCTGCATCTGCAAGAATTTGAGCTACTGCTGTTTTAGCTTGGGTGTTAGCGCTAGGTATTACTGTCCCGTCTTGATCAGGGATAATAAGTTCTGGACCATCTTCACCCACAAGATATGGTTGACCAGCATTGACTGGCCCCCCTTCTTCCTTTGCTTCGACAGGTCTGCGTATAGGTATCTGATTTTCTAAACCTAAGTCTGCGTCTTTGTTAAGAAAGTTTGCTTCTTTGTTTCTGCGAGTAGAGTAGCGATCTTCAAAATTTCTTAGATTGGCGTAAGCTCCTTTCCAATCATTGGAAGTAACTTGTTTCCAGTAGTCCATCTTTTTAATACCGTCAACACCATATTGAAACGCAACTGAAGCAACTGCTGTTGCTTTGCTCTCTGGTAATTCAGAAAAATCTTGACCAGTTTTGGCCTTCCATTTTTTTGCAAGCTGGTTAGTTGAGTCTGCTTGTACAGCCCGAGTAATATATCGAGCCTCTTCTGAGCTAAGATTTAATGGATTTTTCTCAAGGTAATCTTTAGCTCCTGTGCTTTTTCTACCAAGATAAGGTTTTAATTTAGTTATTAATTCTTCAGATATATTTAATTTTTTTAAATCATTAACGCTTCTTGCACCCAAGTCAATGCCTGAGCCAATGGTTACGCCCGACTTAGATTTTAAAGGATCTGGTACTACGCCAGTAGTAGTAAAGCCTTCTAGACTTTCAATAAAGTCATAATTAATATTCGTCACTTCTAATTTCCTTACTTAAAGTATTCAGAGAGCGGACTCTCTTAGTTATGTTTTTATTGGTTTATCCCGTATTGGTCCGTTACTTGTTCTGGTGCATAGTCGCTATCTAAAGTAGTACCTCTTGAACGTTGTTCCATTTCGGCAATATCTCTTTCTATTACTGCACGTTCAGGACTACCCTCTGGAAGAATTTGCAATTTTTGTCGCAAATCTATAAGTTTTGTATAAACATTAGCTTGTCCTTCGGTAATAGCTGATGATAAAATTGAATCAACCTCTGCGTTGTATTCTGGAGTGTTTGGTTTAAAGCCTCTCAGGGCTGCAAGTTCCATAGCTTCTTGAGTTGCTTTAGTGTAATCAGTTTGCATTACTTCAGCAATATTTTTTATAGCTTCACTATCTATTTTCTTTATTTCATATGCAGTTTTTTCATTCTTTAAAAGTTGTTCAACTGCTGCTGCTTTTTTGGTTTCACCTTTTTCTCTAAGAGCAATAGCTTCATCTTCTAAAAGTTCTATTTCTTCCATACCTGCTCTGACTCCACCACTTGGTCCTAAGATTCTACTTAAGGTATCAGTGCCTTCTTTGCCACCAACTAAACGACGCTCTAATAAATTGTCACTAATGTTTCTAAGCATAGCAGAAGTTTTATCAGCGTTAGATATTTCTTCACCTGATTTGACACGCTTGTCAAATATTCTACCAAGCAAAGTATCTCTAGGTACAAACTTTTCACTTTCTTTAGCAACTTTAACTGCAGCTTCTTCAGCTTTTTTTCGTTTGTCTTTAGATTTCTTAGTTGCTTTATCAAAATTTTGCGTTCTAGATTTTTCCATGTTAACTAAAGCCTTTTCATCTTTAGCATCTTTAAGCTTTTTAGCTCGCATCATATCTATTAATTGCGAAGGAGTAAGTTCTGGTTCAACATCACCTGACATGTCTGCTATATTAAAAGATCTAGGTGTTCCATATTTTTCCCTATTGTAATCATCTTTATTTTTTAATATACCGTCTTGGAAATATGTATAGTCTTCATTAATAACTCCTTTTTCATAAGGCTTTGGTCGAATGTCTTTCCCTTTATCATCTATATCCATTGGATCTAATCCACGATCTATTCTGTATGCATCTTGGAATGCGTCTAGACTAGGGTCTACACTATCTAATCTCTTTAAATATTCTTCAAAATAATTTGCCATAATTTACTCCTCCTTAAACTGGTTATAAATATCTGCCAACTGCGCACCATAGCCAATTGCTTTCTGAAGTTTACTTGGATTATCATATATTTCAGGTGGTGTTCCATATGCACCTGCTGGTGCGCCTGTTATTGTGTTACTTAAAAAATTAATCTGTTCTCTAGGATACGCTTGTTCTCTAAGGAAATCAGCATAAGCAGTATCCATAGATCTTTGATCTATGCCTTGTTGCAATCCAGCTACGCCTAATTGAGAAACAACATCTGCTTGTCCAATTGCTTGTTTTCTTTGCGCTGCTGTAATTTGGTCCATGCCTAATCCTCGTTGAGAGTCTCCTAGTAATCTAGTTGAATCCATTAATTGTCTTTGTTGTCCGCCTAGTTGTCTTTCCTCTGCACCAATTGCTCTCATCTCACCAGTTGCAGATCTTGCTAGATTACCAGCCGCAGTACTTTGGCCTGCTGCTTGGCTTTGTGCTTGTGCCCCTTGAAGCTGACGTGTACGGCCTTGTTGAGCTGCAGCTAATGCAGACTCGTAAGCACTTGATAAACCTTTAGAATATAAATCACCAATACCTTCTTGTTGTGTACGGCTCTGCATGCCAGATAATATAGCTGCACGACTACCTCCAAAACCACCAGACATAGCAGCCTGTGACCCTAAACGAGTTTGTTCTGTAGCACCTTCTTCTCTAAATTTTCTAGCCGCTGCATCAATCACGTTAGTTGTATAAGGATTCATAAACCCTTGTATTTCAGCACCAGAAATTCCTTGTGCTCCTTGACCTGCTAAACCATAACCACCTTCAGCCATAGCTCTAGATCTTTGCGCTGCATCAAATGATGAGCCTAAAGTTCCGAGTGCTCCTGCTTGAGTTCCTGCCGCACCAACCAAATAACCT
>Ga0209337_1003485_pt1 | contig 11132 bp, 16 predicted proteins | sample LinPmetageLP53_FD_184044 | JGI IMG/M metagenome (GOLD analysis project Ga0209337, IMG submission 184044) | Marine viral communities from the Pacific Ocean - LP-53 (SPAdes) (version 2) | ecosystem: Environmental > Aquatic > Marine > Oceanic | place: Pacific Ocean | collected 2010-02-08 | reverse complement strand
CTCAGACACGATTTAAAGAGTATAAGTAAGAATCTTTCTACTTATGAAAGTGGAGGTCATAATAAATGCTCAGTTTGTAGTGAATGGGTTTGGGAGCATAATGACCATAGAGTTGCAGGACACGGAGTTATGTGTCAAGATTGTTGGCATCTTTCAACTATAACCTGTTATGGCTGTGAGAATGTATTTAAAATCAGAAATATAAATCATCATTATCATCAGAACAATGATTACTGTGGCTCTTGTTACGATAATAAAGTATTTAAATGTTCTGATTGTTGTAATACATTTGAGGACATTAAGCCTTTTATTTATGATGATTGCAGATACTGTGAAAAATGTTATGAAGGAAGAGCTTATGGTATTATGTCTCACCCTCCAAGAATGTTATCAAGAAGTAGTATCAGTAAACTTTTATTGCCACCAGACAAATTTTATAATCGTAATAAAAGCAAGACAGCAGTTGCTATTGAGATAGAAGCTATAAATGATGAGTATGAAGATATAGATGAAGCTGTCTATCAAATTCCAAGAGGTTGGAATAATGCCTATGATGGTTCTATCAGCTCAAGTATGGGTAGGGAATTTATTATGCTTCCAGAAGTTGGTGATGCAGCTCTTAATCAAGTAAAAACATTTTGTAGTTGGCTTACCAGAAAGGGTTGGTATACTGATAGTAGCTGTGGTATTCACGTTCATACAGATGCATTTTATTTAGGAGTTAATGAATTAAAAGGAATACTATTAACTGCCAGAGCATTAGAGCCACTTATATATAATATGTTGCCTAAGTCTCGATCCGAGTCAAGATACTCAAAACCTATGGAAACTATAGACTCTCAAGTTATACTAGATGTGAAAAGTGTATCAGATTTATGCCAACTATGGTATGAGGCAATGAATGGTACTCACGCATCATCTGAAAAGTACAATGATTCAAGATATAGAGGATTTAATTTACACTCAAGATTTTTACATGGAACAATAGAATACAGATATCATCACGGAACTATCAGTGATTATTATATTAATAATTGGATATTGTTCTGCCTTGCTATATCAGATTTTGGAACTACATTACTATCTAAAGATAAGAAAGCAGTCAATCTTTTTGTAGAGGCTGGTGATGGTTCTGTAGATAAATATCCTGACTTATTAGAAGCTATGGGGATATCTAATCTTATCCCCTATATAGAGGAAATGGTAGACAGAAGTTCTTCTGCACCTAATGAAATAAATGGCGAGGTTGCAAACTGGAGATCAGCGCAGAGTATGTAATAAAAGAATTTTTTAATAACAAATAAACAAGGAGAAACGTATGTGTGGAATATTTGGATTTGCTAAGCGTGAAGGCTGGCAGTCTGAATCACAAATGGATAGAATAGAGGATGTTATCAGCAACCTCACCTTTGAATCCGTAATTAGAGGAAACCATTCAACTGGTTTTGCTATTGCTTCAAAGACTGATAAGCTGGTATACAAAACACTTAAACCTTCTGATGAGCTTGTGTGCGATAAGGAATGGCACAACATATTAGAGAAGGTTGATGTTGATACCACTATTTTTCTCGGACACGTTAGATTTGCCACCACTGGAGCTAAGATTAAAGAAAATGCTCACCCATTTGTTATGGGTAGTGTTATTGGAGCTCACAATGGTATTATTTACAATCATAAAGAGATTGCTAGTAAGATTGGTAAAAATGTCCAAGTTGATTCAGAAGTCATCTTTGGTCTGCTTAACAAAAAAGACAAGTACCAAGAGGTATTTGATTTAATTGAGGGCGATTATGCCTTAAGCTGGATTGATGATGACTATAAAGTCCTAAAGCTAATGCACGAAGAGGGTAGACCTCTTCACATAGCTTATTGGAAAAAAGCAAGATGTCTTTTCTGGGCATCGACTGCTGAGATACTAGGTACAGCGTTAAGTGACGCTGGTCTTAGTATAAGTGGAAGTATAAATACTTTACCTATAGATAAAGTCTATGAGTTTGATACTTCTAATTTCTGGAATAATCATGAAGCTACATTTACAGAAGTAAAAACCAATTCTAATTGGACTGGTTATAGCTCTTATAGTAGTGGATATGGTGGGTATGGAGGTACAAACTATTTTAGTAGCAACACAGCATACCATTGTAAGTTCTGTCAATCAACTACATATAAGTCTGATCGAGTGTGCTTTAAATGTGTAGGTAAGACATCAGATACTCTTCATATGGATAACGATGGTAAGTGGACTGCTGAATGTCTAGATTGTAGTAATGTAGAGGAGTATGATAACCTAGTATACACAGGAAGTGGATATGTGTGTATAACTTGCAATGCTGACACCAGTCGTTATGTGAGTTCGTTTACTAGTCAATGTGATTATTGTGGAGACTATGAACCTGCTCCAGACTTATATAGTCATCAAGGTTATAATCTGTGCCAGCATTGTTATGATGCTGATAAAAAAGCATCTAAGAAATCAAATCTTCCTGCTCCTATGCATGGAGGTTTTGGTATATGAAAAAAGCTAAGAAAAAAGCTGTCTTTGTAGGTATAGCCGACAAGATACAGATTAAATCTAAAAAGTATGTAATGAGTATGCTTTATAAACGAGCTAAAAAGAATCCTTTTATGGCTGATAAGTCTTATGAGGAGTATCTTGATTACATAAAAGCTCAAGTTAAGCTACTTGAGGGTATCGAGATTAAAGCTGACAATGAAGAAGAATTGTATAATGCTCTTAAAAGACTTGGTTGGCTTAAAGAGATTAGCGTTCTTGCTATTTACATAATAACAGCTAACTATGGTATAGCATAGGAGTATAAAATGCCAACAGAAAACGATGGAACTACTACAGAGGTAGAGGAAAAAGTTGAAACTTTTGAGTGTTTAAACTGTCAAAATGATTTTGATAAAGATGATTCTCTATCTAATGATGATGGCGATTTATACTGTTATGATTGTTATTATGAAGTTTGGGGTCATTGCAGTGAGTGTGATGCAGAGGTTTCACACGATTACATTCAGTGGAGTGAGCGGAACGAAGAATATTACTGTGAAGACTGCTATCCACAAGAAGGAGAAGATGTAGACCTTGACTCATACAATTCAAACGTAGATATAATGATGCCAGATGGCAACACGTATGTAAATAATAAGTTTGAAAGAGCCGTTGGTGTAGAAATAGAAACCACTGGATACGAGCACAGGATAGATGACTTTGATTCCTCTCAGTTTGACTTTAGAAAAGCATATGATGGGAGTGTAAATGCCTACGATGAAGATTACAAGGGTGTAGAGTATATATCTAAACCTATGACTGGAGATTATTTGTTTAGACAAATAGATAATATAGGCAACTACCTGTTAGATAATGATTTTAAGGTAAATAAAAGCTGTGGATTACATATACATATAGATGCTAGAGATTTATTCTACGAGCAACTAAAAGGTATATTAATAGTAGCAAAGACCTTTGAGGATATTATATTTAGAATAGTTCCTCGTTCAAGAAGTAAGTCTAGGTGGTGTAGGAAAGTACCTATGGAGAAACATCACATTACAAGAATAGAATCTAACTCTGATCTTATACAATCTTGGTACGAAAGTTCTGATACCTATCCAGATTTTGATAAGTATAATGACTCTAGATATCACGGATTAAACTTACACGCAAGAGTATATCTTGGAACTATTGAATTTAGATATCATTCTGGAACTAATAACCCTACTAAGATAAAGAACTGGATTACTATATGTCAGTCTATTGTATCTAAAGGAATAGAGCTTGGTAATGAAATAAGCCATGCTAAGACAGGGTTTGAGTATAGCGATGAAGCAGTGTGGCTAACATCGGTTGAAGAGAAAAAAGTAACCATAGAAGATTTTATAAAAGTTCTTGGTCTTGAAGAGTTACGTGGATATATACTAAGAAGAATACATAAGCTCAATGGTGATAATTTAAATGTAATAGATGATGTATATATACAGGACTACTTAAATGCTGTATAATATATATATAGTATATATGAACCAATGGACAGGAGGTATTAATAATATAAGCGTTAAACAACAGTTTGTCAAGTAAAAAATTATTTTATTTAATTGTTGATTGGTTTATACATAAGAGTTATATTTATTAGTAATAAATAGTTAAGAAAGGAACAGATGCCAGCAATAGGATTTAAATACCCAGACGGAGAACACATATCTTTTGAAGATGTATTTGAGAATGGGAAGCTAGAACTTGAAAGAATGGGAATAGTTATGCCAATGTTAAAAGAGTTGGCTAAACAAAGAGACCCAGATAGGAAACCATCGGTAACTGAGTGTCTTATAGGTACTTGTGAGGCTTACCTTAAAAGAACAGAAGATTATTATATCGACCCACAAGAGCACGCATTTGCATTAGCAGGAACACTTCATCACTCAAGACTTGAAGGTAATGCCGATAAAGACTTAGCTGAAATAGCTATGGAAGGTATGAGTATAACTGGTATAGTCGATCTCTATGACGAAGATACTAAATCTCTTATAGACTACAAGAACGTAGGCTCTTATAAGGTTGCCCAGGTACTTGGATTAGATTTTTACTTAGAAGATGACCCAACTGGGGCTGTATACTTACGTAATGGAAAGTGGGGTAATAAAGGAGAACCTAAGAAGGTAAAAAGATATTGGGCAAACCCTGAAAAAGCAGACCTTGGTGATTGGGAGTGGCAAATAAATTGTTATAGATACATGCTTGAGAAACAAGGTAAAGAAATAAATAATATGTATGTACAGATAACCGTACGTGATGGTGGTATACAAGCGTCAAGAGATAGAGGTGTTGAGCATAAGATATATCTAATAGATGTACCATATATACACAATGACCATATCATAGAGAAGTTTACCACTAAAAGAGATGCATTGCTTGAAGCTATAAAACTTAGTAAGCTACCAGAAATGTGTAGCGAAGAAGAAACGTGGGGAGGCAAGAAGTGTAAAAGCTATTGTGATGCTAGAGATGTATGCCCATATGTTAATAATAAATCTAAGGAGCTAGAATTTGGCTAATAAAAAAAATAAGATTGTAAAAATAGAGGAATATACTTTAGAGCAATCGCTTGTTAAAAAGCATAAAGATATTTCTCAACGAACTACACCTAAGGCTTATGTAAAGACGAGACCAGATGGTTTTGATTATGTAGAAGAAGCCTATATGCGTAATGAGTTGTCGAAAGAATACCCTGGGTGGTCTTGGTCAGCTGCAGGGAATAATCCAGTACAGTTCTTAGGAGCTGAGTGGGTTATAGTAACTGGTGTTTTAAGATTTGAAGACAATGGTGTAGGAAGGGAGTTCTTTTCTCCTGGCTCTGCAAGAGTTCAATTCAAACGTGGAAAACCACACACCGCTGAACACGTTATTGACATAGATAAAAACTTAGCGAGTGCTAATACTAATGGATTAAAACGTGCTATAAACAGGCTTGGTAATATAGCTGATGATGTTTATAGAAAGCAAGACCTTACCTTATCTGATGAAGATATAGAAAAGCTAGAAGAAAAGATGGAAGGACTTTCCGATGAGTGGAAAGATAAGATAATGCAAAGCGTTTTAAATGGTGATGTGGTTAGACCAGACCTAGAAAAAGTAATGAGTAGAATCGATCAATTAATAAAAGAAGAACAGGAGAATAAAAATGGCTGATGTCGGAACAATACTCGACAGTGCTAAGAGTCAAGACTCTTGGTATGACCCAAGGCAAGACTTCTCTGGTATTATGCCAGAAGGTGAGTACAAAGCTCACGTTAAGTCCTTAAATATAAAAAGAAATGTAAAAGTTAAAAACAAATTTCTTTCAGATATTTATGAAGTGGTCTTTACTGTAGCCGAAGAGAATGTTGATATGGAATACCTAGACGACAAAGGAAATGATGTAACTGGAGCTGCTTTTGTCGGCAGGGACTTTCGTTCAAAAGGTGTCTTTAGATTTAAGAAGCCTAACAAAAAAGAATACCCTAATCTAAGCGAAAACATGGGTTCTAATAGGTCTTATATGGAACTTATTAATTCCTTTGGATTAACTATGGAAGAAGTTGACGGAAAGTTTTTTCTTCCAGAGTTAGACTCAAGTGATATAGAAGGTTTGCCTGTAGTAGCAAAAGTTTATCACGAAAAATGGACTACCCGTGATGGTGAAGATAAAACAACGGCTAAAGCATCTATGATATTTAGCTGGGAAGATGGTGTTAAAAAAGAGGATGAGCTACCCTTTTAGTTAGTTGCTAGTTAATAAGGGCTTGGATGCTCTGATATAAATCCTATCAAGATGGGCGAATAGGTCTCCTAACTTTTGTTATTTGTAGTTAGGTATGTTAATCCTTTATCAGATATGTTACATTCAAGCCCTTTTTTTAGAAAGAGGAACAAATGGTTTTTAAAGATATAAAAGATTCAGACCCTATGTTAAAAAGAATAAGTATAGAAAAAGCAGATGATATGACAGAAAAAGATGTAGACGATTTTTGTGAATGGGTCTGTGCAAAAGCAACAAGGCTTGGATTTGATGTGAGAATTATAGATGAAGATAAAAGAGTGGATTAAGATAGAGGAATCTATGACTGATCTTATGGGTTGGGATGATGGTATAAATTCTATGTGTGAAGCTCATAGAGAAGTAGCACCAAAAAAACCTATATATGAATTGAGTAAACGTGAAGATAAAAAGATTATATTTAGATTAAGAAAAAGATATTCACAGTACAGAGGTAAATCAGACATATGATATTATTAAACTTAGATAAGAAAGGATTCCTTTTTTATGTGGAGGTGATAATTGTTAATCTGATAATTCAAAAGGTTGGTTTCTTTTATCCTCTGTGTCTGGTGGGCTGAGGCTCTAGTGTCTAGCTATCCTCAGCCTTTTGTTTTATTAAAGGAGAATAAATGGCTAAAGTAAAAAAGAATAAAAAAACATATAAGGAGTTGATAAAAGATATAGAACTTCTTGAGTCAATAGTTATGTACTACAGGGACTACCTTGAACGTATGGGATTATTAATAGAAAATTACATAGAGATGAATAAAGACACTGAAAAATTAGTTAAATACATAGAAGAGAAGGGAAAGAAACTTGAAAATAAATGGAATGAAAAAACATAATTTTGATAGCAAATGCTCGTTATGTGATGAAGAAAAAGATAAGTACACTGCTATTCTATCAGCTACTCATAATTATATATTATGTCTAGCCTGTTATCCTAAGTATGATAAGTTAGATAACGTAGGAAAGAAATGGATGGAAGCAGAATTTATGAATGGTACTTCATTAGAAGATAGGTATATGAAAGGAGAATAATATGGCTGAATTTCTTTTAGGGTTGATATTAGGTTCAATCCTTACATTAGTAGGTTTATATTGGTATTCTGAATGGAGATAAAAAAACTTAAAAAACAGGTTATGCTTTGTGGTCATAAAGAATACTACACTAAGCGTGAAGTACCAGAAGACATATGTGTAAGCTGTGAAAAAACTCTTAGAAAAAAAGTAAGGAGGTATTACTATTCCAAGTAAAAGTAAGGCAAAGGGAAATAGATTCGAGAGATTGTGTGTTAAAATAGCTACATCTTTTGGATTAGAAGCTCAACGAGCTTGGGGTTCTGATGGTAGGTCTATGGGTGAGCATCAAGAAGTTGATATTAAAATAGAGCATTATAAAGTACAATGCAAAACAAGAAAGAGGATAGCAGAATGGTTGAAACCAGGGAAAGAAGTAGATATACAGGTCGTAAAAGAGGACGCAGGGGAGGTTTTCGTGATCCAGCCTTTAGAGAAATGGTGCGAAATGGTGAAATCTCTCCAAGCGCAGAAATAACTCCAGAAAGTTTAATAAGGGTAAGTAGCTCTTCAGAAAATTCTGGTGTGATTGAATATAGAAGAAAAAAATATGCTCAAATGGAGACACATATTAATTATTTCAGTGAAGATTGGTTTGATTTTGATGGGATTATAAAAGATGAAGATGAAAAGTCTCATAGAAAGCAAGCTGGAATGTCAAGTAAAATGTTTAAATGTGTTACTTGTGATAGACCTTGGTCTCCAGGATTAAAAGTAAAATCAGAGTATTACGATAAGTCTTTATTTAAGAACATACCTATGGAGAAAAAGATATGCCGAAAATGCGACGATGTCCTACCTGTGGAAGCAGGTTAAAACACGAAGACTATACTAAAAGAATAGAGAAGAAAAGGATGTCAAGGGATAAAATTACTCTTGAATCTATAGATGATATGTTTGAAAATACATCATTTTATTTTGAGGTTGCTGACTTAGATAAGTATTCTTTTTTATCTGATGTAGAAGATATACAGGATATAGTTATTAGGAAAATGATCAGACAATACATACACGAAAAATATTACAAGCGTGGGTATGGTATTAAGTATCTCATAGGTATGATTAAGAATGAGAACTCAGCTTACGGATTAAAAAAAGAATATGAAAGGAAGTCACTTGACAGAATCCCACCAAAAATCGATTAAGATATACAATGAGAATTGTATGAAAACAATGGGAAGAATGGAAGATAAATCTATTGACCTTATAATAACAGACCCACCTTATGGTATGAAGTTTAGAAGTAATCATAGAGCCAAGAGGTACGAGGGAATACATTGGGATGATAATCTCGACTGGGTTGAAGATTGGTCTTCTGAGTCTTACAGGGTTTTAAAAGACAATACTAATATGTATGTGTTCTGCTCTTTCCACAATGTAGATATATTTAAGCAAGCTCTTCAAAGGGATTTTGCAATTAAAAATATATTAATATGGGAAAAGAATAATACAAGTATGGGCGATTTAAAAGGCGACTATGCCCCTAAATATGAAATGATATTGTTTGTTTCAAAGGGAAGAAGGTTATTGAATGGTGGTAGAGACCCTAACATATTTAAATTTGCAAGGACAGGAAACAAGTTGCATCCAACACAGAAACCAGTTGAGCTTATATCTTATCTTATTAGTAAAAGTTCTGATAAGAATGATTTAATATACGACCCATTCATTGGTTCTGGTACTACAGCTGAAGCTGCTTACACTAATGAAAGAAGATGTATAGGATCAGAAATAGATGATGCTTATTATGAAGTATCATTAACGAGGATTGAACACCTAGAAAGACAGGGTACATTGTTTGTTTAGTGAATCAACAGAGAAGTCATTACTTGCATCTGTAATAATGAAGCCTAATAATATAGACTTAGTACAGAAGTGGATAGAAGAGCCAAGCGTATTTTATAATGATTTTCATAGAAACATATGGAAGACTATCCTATCTTTAAATGATAAGAAAGAGGATATAGATATAGTTAGCGTTGTTCATAATTACCCACAAAAAAAATATGTTGGTAATCAGTTATCTTACGAGATAACTCAGATAGCTACTTCGGAAGCCACATCGTCAAGAGCAGAATACTATGCTAAGATGTTACACGGATATTGGCTTAGGCGAGAGCTTGGAAATTACTCTAAAAAACTTGGTGGTTTAACAGAAGATAACTCAAATGATATAAGTGATTTACTTAATGAATCACATACTCTTATCGGTAATCTTATAAAACTTCAACCAACAAAAGAGTTTAGTATGGATGATCTCCTTGAAGAGACCAGGGAATCTATATTCAATAGAAAAACAAACATTAAAACTGGTATAAGTAAGTTTGATAAAGTTATATCTGGTATGACAAGAGGTGAGATAACTATTATAGCTGGTAGACCAGCGAATGGTAAGACTACAGTCGCAGCTAATATAGCTAGAAACCTTGTTATGAGTGGATATAAAGTTGCTATGTTTAATAGAGAAATGCCTAACACGGAAATGATGAAGAAGTTTATAGCTATGGAAGGAGATAATATATCCTATAGAAACTTAAGGCACGGCATACCATCTAGTAAAACAAAAGTGCATGAGGCTATGGATTTTATACATGATAACTATAAAGATAAACTTTATATGTATGATGATATAAGAACTTTAGCTGATAGCTTTCATGAAATTAAGAATATTAAACCAGATGTAGTTATAGATGACCACATAGGTCTTATAGAATACCCATCTAATGATAGAAGAGATTTAAGGCATAAGATAGGTGACACTACTAAGCAATATAAATGGTTAGCTAAAGCAGAAAACATGTGCGTATTACTTGTATCACAGTTAAATAGAAATATAGAATATAGAACAGATTCAGTTCCAAGATTATCTGACCTTGCTGAATCTGGAAATCTAGAGCAAGATGCTGAGATAGTAGCATTCACACACTACCCATATATATCAAGATATGGAGAAGAGGACACTGATGGTAGAATATGGACTGAGAATGAAATGCAGTTAGTAGTATCTAAGAATAGATATGGAACTACAGGATCTGTTGAAGTAGGTTACGCTGGTGATAGTTGTAAATTGTTTGAAGATTTACAATCAGCTATAAGCCACGAAGAAAAAAAGAAACAATTTGAAATGGAGATAATAGGATGAGTTTATTTTTAGTAACAGGAGTTCATTATATAGAAGTTGAAGCTAATGATAAAGAAGAAGCTTTAGTTAAGTATGAGAATAATGTCAAAGTAAAAAAGAAGGAAAGTTTTAATTCTGGTAGGGTAGGATTTATAGATGACTACTATCTATCAGCCGAAGATTGGATTGAAGATAGTGTATATAGTCTTTTAAAAGAGTGTAAAAGTAAGGAGAAATACCTTAAAAGTAAGGAGAAATAAAGATGGGTTATTGGAAAGAAGCAAGGGCAGAGCTAGATGATATAGGAGATCCTACGGATGGAATTGATATTGAAAAAGAGATGAAGGAAGCAATGATGAATGAATACACAATAAAAGGTACTAGTTATTCCCAGGTTGAGGCTAGAAGCGAAGAAGAGGCAATCCAAAAATATAAAGAAAATATTCTTGAATATATATGTGATGATTGGGAAGTAGAGGTAATAGATGATGAGGAGGATTACGATAAACAAAGAGGCATTGTAATATGAAATTGGAAACTTTACAAGCCAAGCCAATAGAAGTAACCCCAAAGAAAAATGAAAGCGTACAACGGCTAATTTCACGCTTTAAAAAAGTATTTAGTGAAAGTGG
>Ga0209337_1003484_pt1 | contig 11132 bp, 7 predicted proteins | sample LinPmetageLP53_FD_184044 | JGI IMG/M metagenome (GOLD analysis project Ga0209337, IMG submission 184044) | Marine viral communities from the Pacific Ocean - LP-53 (SPAdes) (version 2) | ecosystem: Environmental > Aquatic > Marine > Oceanic | place: Pacific Ocean | collected 2010-02-08 | reverse complement strand
AATGGTATAGATATAGAGCAAGCGCTAAAAGATGGATTTCCGGAATTAGCTGCTGAATGGGAAATTGTTAAAGACGGTTTAAATAAAGAGGTTGATCAAATTCAAGCGGATATAGAGGCTATAAAAAACACAGCCAACGAAAGACTTATAGACGCTGGAATTAAAAAAGCAAATAATAAAGGTAACAGTATAACGGTATTTAAAAGCGCTGAGGAGTTAGAAGCTTGGTTATCTGTAAATGAAAAAACACTTAAGTACCCAAAAGAAAAATATAGAAATGGTAGTGGTTGGGAAATAGATGGAAATGTTTTTATAAACAAACCTAGAGCAATTGAGGTGGGGGCTGTTTCTATTGCTGAACACGAGGTTGCTCACATTTTATTTGGAAAAATGCTTAGAAGGAATGGAGATTTAACCGTAGATGGAATTAAGTTTATTGATGACTTTAAAGCTACGCTGCCAAATAAGGTTATCGCGATTATAACAAAAAGACTTGTAGATGCTGGTTACAATATGAGTGACCCAAATGTTCAAGAGGAATATTTAACACATTACATTGATGGTGTTATAGCGGGAGAATGGGGCACTAATAGAAAAAGCCTTAAGCTTTTAGGTGACGAAGTAACTAGTTTAATGAAAGACAATGGTTACTCTAACATTGAGTTCACTACAATTCAAGATATACTCGATTGGTTAACTAGCTATGTTAGAGATAAAGATAGTGGTAAAAGTACTATTGAAAGAAACGAACCTGTTGAAGGTGGCGCTAACGTTACAAATCTTTCAACAACTGATCTAAAACCACCTGTAGATAAACTCGGTGAAGTTGATCAAGCAACTTGGGATAAATCAGGGGCAACAAAAGCTTTTGAATATATTTATAATAAGTTAGATGGCTTCATATGGAAATATGTTAGTGAAGAGGCAAAAAACAACGATGATTTTGATAAAGAAAATCACATGCAAGATACTTATTTTGAGCTATTACCTCATATTAGAAACTTTATACCTGCACAATATAACGAGGATGGTAGTAGAAAGCTAGATGAAGAAGGTAAACCAATTGGAAATGATAGTCTTTGGGGTTGGATAATACCTTATATCAAATTTAAAGGTTTGAACGCTATTAAAAAAATAAAATGGACTCCAACTGCTATTCCAATGGACGATGCGGACTCTTATATTACAGATATTCCAGCTGATGATTATTTTGATTTAAATTTGGCAATAGAAGAAGACGTTACATTTACTATATTACGTAGGTTACTAGGTATAAAAAAAGACGGAAAACTTCATAATAAAATAAAAGAAGGTATTAAAAAAATAATACCATTTGAGTTAGATAAATTAGACACCAAAGAATTTAAAATAGCTATTCAAACATATTTTAAAGCAAGTTTGTTTGATGATCTTAAAAAGATAATAGGTACGGCTGGATCTGATAAATATAAAGCTTGGATTATAACAAACGCAGAGGCTCTATATAACTTATTTCCACAAGCTGTGTTTAACAAGCAATTTCAAGATTTTATAGTTCAAGGAAAAAGATTAACTGTGCCTGAAACTAGAAAAGCCATTGCTGACGGTTTACTACCCAAGGGAACTGATGTTAACGATGAGGCGGGGAATTATCTTTACACCAAAATGCCTTATGCTGAAATAGAGCAATTGTGGATTGATAGTTTTATAAAAAAAGACAGAACAGGTTTAAAAGGTAGACCTGGATCTAAACAAAATTCTCTACTAGACTTAATGTCATGGTTTTTAGGTTTCGACGCAACTATGGAAGTTATTAATACCAAAGAGTTTAAAGATAAAAATGGTATAGCACAATCAACTATAGCTACTATTGGTTTAAAGATTAATAGAGGAGCTAATGTTAGGTTTAATACTGGAACAGAAACTTATGCTATTAACGAAAATAACTTTAATGTTCAAGCGGCAATGAAAATCGCTAGATGGGTTGAAAATAATCTTAGTTTTGATGAGATAGATCCTAAAGGGTTAACTTATATTTTAGAAACTGAATTTCCTGGAGACTTTGAACTAGAAAGAGCTTTAATTGTTAAAATGTCTGACACTGGTACTATAATAAATACTGATAGTCAAAGGTTCAAAAAGACTATCGCTAATGATCCAGATATATCTCCAGAAATAAAGAAGCAGATAAAAGATGATGGAGCTATTAAGAATAACAAGGACGCTTTAAACAAGATATACAAAGCCGCTGAGCTTATAGCTCCAAAACTAGGGCCAAAAATTATGAATATACTTGGTTTTGATATTTTTGGGTTTATAAACAAAGCTTTAAACTCGGCGGAGAGACAACAAGACCCTAATTGGGATGGAAAAGATAAAAACAACAAATGGTTAACAGATGACGATGGTAACTATATAAGCGCCCCTTGGTATGACAAACTAGAAGCTTTAAAACTAAAGGTTAAAAATAAAGAAGTAGAACTTCCAGATGGCTTAATTCTTTCTGACTTAAGGTTAATGAATAAAAAGTTTGCTATATTTAAAAAAATAGAAAAAATACTTTTTGATGGTGATAGTAATATCGATGGTAGTAATATTAAGTGGAAAAAAGCTCAGATAGCTAAGTTATCAGCCGAGATCGATGCTGCTGGAAAAGCTAATCTTATTTTAGCAAAACATATAGCTAAAGTTATGATTGAATCTGGTGTAGATCAAGCCACAATTATACACTTGCTACAAGTGCAAACAAACATTGTGTCTGGCTTTAGAGCATTAACATCATTAGATCTTATAACTATATTAGAAGGTTCTCAAGAACCTGGTACTGGTCACCCCTATTTTCAAGCTGAATTAGAACTTGCTAGAAAAGCGATATATGGGCCAAAGCATAAGAAAGCTGGTGAATTAAAGTATCCTACAGAAGAACTTGCTATTAAAGCAGCTATTGAAGCAACAGGCACAAAAGGAGAGCACGCGGCGGCAAACGCCAACACAATGGCTAAAATAGCTAATCTACACGCTAAGTATTTAGATGATCCAAATATCGATTTAGACACAGAGCTAAATATTATATTTGCTGACCACGGGCAAATACATGGTACAAAGGGAACGTTTAACATTATAGATGATATAGGTGGAACAACAAATGCCGCTGATTGGCTTAGAATAATGCTTTCTCCTAGAAGAAAAGATATGTTTAGTCCAAATGGATTAACATCAGAAGAGGTTGTTGTACAAAAAACAGCACCTAAAACTAGATTTAGCAATACAGATTTAAATAGTGATTTCAATGTAATATTAGAAGAAAACGAGGGTGTTAGAAGAGAAACTGTATATTCTGATGCAAAAGGAAAAATAGAAGGTGGTAGTAAAAAGAACTTTTGGGATTTAATATTTCCCCCATCAGCTTATGATTTTGAATTATTTTTATATAGAATAATTGGAAAAAAAGATAAAGGTAAAGAAGATTTAGCTTGGTTTAAAAAACACTTATTTGATCCCTATGATGTTGCTTATAAAAACATGCAAGATGATGCTCAAAGAGTTACCGATGCATATAAAGATTTAATCAAGAAACTTCCTAAAGTTAAGAAAAATTTAAAAAATACTATTCCAGGAACAAAGTTCACATACGAACAAGCCTTAAGGGTTTCTATATGGACCGACATGGGGTTAAGCATACCTGGTTTGTCAAAGACAGATTTAGCAAAGCTATTAAAAGCAATTGATAGCGATCCTGGTTTAATTGAATTCAAAGAAGAGTTGAAAAACGTTTTAGCTGATGGTTATCCGCCTCCAACAGAGTACTGGACAATTGAAAGCGTTGCTTATGATATAGAGAGATCTATAAACGCAATATCCAGAGCTAAACACTTAGAACTTTGGAAGAAAAATAAGGATATAATATTTTCTAAAAAAAATAGAGCTAAGTTAGAGGCTATTTACGGTGAAAGATATGTTGAATCACTAGATAACATGCTTTATAGAATGGAGTTTGGTGGTAATAAGAAAAAAGTTTCTAGGATAGAGTCTAATTGGAATACTTGGGTAAACAACTCAGTTGGTGCTATTATGTTCTTTAACTTTAGATCCGCTACGCTACAAACTATTTCAGCGTTAAATTTTGTTGATTGGGATAACAACACTCCATATAAAGCCGCAAAAGCATTTGGTAACGTAAATCAATACCGAAAAGATTTTGTTAAGATATTGTTTTCTAACTACTTAAAACAAAGAAGAAGTGGTAGTAAAAGAACTTTAAATGAAGCTGAACTTACTGAATATTTAAAAGGAAAGAAAAACCCATTAAAAGCAGCTATAGCTTGGATGTTAGACAAGGGTTTTACACCTACCTCAGCAGCAGATAGTCTTGCGATAGCAGTAGGTGGAGCTACTTTTTATAGAAATCAAGTTAACTTTTATCTAGAGCAGAATTACTCTTTAGAAGCAGCGGAAGCTCAAGCGTGGGTTGATTTTCAAAGTAAGGCTGAGAAAGGCCAACAGTCAGCTAGACCTGATCTTTTGTCAGAGCAACAAGCTGGTGGCTTGGGTAGATTGATTTTAGCGTTTAAAAATACTCAGCAACAGTATTTCCGTATAATGACGAAAGCTGTTTTAGATATAAAGAACAAGCGAGGTAGTTTGAAAGCTAACGTGTCTAAGATTGCTTACTACGCCGTATTGCAGAATGCTTTATTTGCATCATTACAAACAGCCTTGTTTGCTGCGTTTGATGATGACGAAGAGTGGGATGAAAAAACGGATAGAATGGCTCAAACCATGATAGATAGTGTTCTTGCTGGTTTAGGTTTAACGGGCGCTGTGATAATTACCGTTAAAAATGGAATACTAACATATGTAGAACAAAGAGAAAGAGGTTTTAACGCTGATCATACTAGAACTATATTACAGTTTGCAAACCTATCTCCAACAATAGGTTCTAAACTTAGAAAACTGTATAGCGCTATAAGAACAGAGCAATTAAACCAAGATGCTATTGATAAAATGGGTCTTGATATTAATAGTCCAGCGGTAAACTCTATTGCTAGTTTAATATCAGCTGCTACTAATATACCTGTGGATAAAGCCGTTACAATAACTCAAAACCTAATACTCGCGTCCACTGACGAAGCTAATTTCAATCAATCCTTAGCACTTATTCTAGGTTGGAGTTCTTGGGATATAGGTATGGAGCCGGTTTCTAGAAAAATACAAGAAGAAGCCAAAGAAGAGAGAAAGAAGTTGATGGACAAGCTTAAGCTAATGGAAAAGGAAAAAGAAAACCTAAAAAAACAAAAAGAGTTAGACAAAAGAGGCGAAGAAGGTTTTTGTGCTGGCGCTAAAGCGGATGGAAAAGATTGTGGTCTTCCCGTGGAAGAAGGTACTAGTTTTTGTACTGTTCACCAAAAAGTTGAACAAAGAAAAGACGGAAAAAAAGTACAGTGCACAGAGATTAAATCTAATAAAAAACAATGTGGTGTTATGACGGCTAATAAATCTGGCTTATGTTATTACCACGATTAAGTAAAGAATTCAAAAAATAAGTGACTATATAAAAATGGTGAAAAGACTAATAATACTGCTACTACTAGTATCGAATATAGTGGTAGCTCAAACATATGGAATAAAGGATGTTAAGAAGCTTTTAAAGTACTCTACGTTTTATGCCGCAGTTAACGGTGGAACGTCGCTTTCTGACGTTGATATTTTTTCTGTAAACAATGGTTTGTCTACACAAACTATTTCAACTCCTTATGATTACAATTTTACCATAGGTTTACGTAAAATAGCTAGGTTTGGTTATGAAAATAAAGCTCAAACGTTTTACGATGGAACAGAGTCTAATTACAGTGATGCGGCAACTGTAGGTAAGGTTAAGGGGTTGGAATATTTATTTGAAGTAAATCACAAGAGACAAGAAGGTATTGACTACATGGATCAACATCATTTTATTAGATATAGCTCTGATGATGGTTGTCCAGACAAGCTATGTGTTAATTTCTTTGCCTTTAAAGTAGAATATTTAGAAGATGGATTTGCTGACATTAGATACTTTGAAGCATCAGAAAGATATAGACATCGTAAAAATAAAAACTTATCCTGGAATATAGGTGCCGCACACCGCTTAGCTGAGCCATATGGTTATGATCCTTTAGCTGAGTGGGTATTAGATAATGGTAATTTACACTACACCTACCTAGCGCTACAAGAAGGTTATAATGTTGACGTAGCAAGTTCTACGTATACAAATCCATCAGGAGAGGTTGTTGCTACTAGCGCTGAGGTTTGGGAAGCCGTGGTTATACCAGAAGTGCTGGCTGAGTATTCTGAAAAAGAAAGAAATAAATTAAAAAAAGTAATACAACACTCTATAGTTTTGGGTTTTGACTATTACAAATACAGTAAGAAAAACTGGTTACATGCTTGGGCAAGTTTATTACCTTATCACTACGATGATGGAAGTGAATTCTCTTATCACAATTTTAACAATGGAGAACAATGGATGGATTACTCTTGTGGATTGATTTATGGGATAAAACAAAACAAGCAATTAGGTTATTTTGTAGAAGGAAAATACAATAAGTATTGGAATCGAGAATGGTATGATTTCAAATTAGGATTAAATTACGCAATATTTTAAAATAAAAACAATGGGATTTAAAATGAGATCAGGTAATAAGCCTGGATTTAAGAAAATGGGGGCTACAGAAGCTATTAAGCAAGTAGATACTGAGAAAGCAGCTAAAGGCAAGGGTAGTGAAAGAGAAATATACAAAGCTAAGTTAAGAGGTGATTATATGGATCTAACTGGTGATAAGCTTAAAAAAGCTAGTTATGATGATCCAAGTGGAACCGTTGTAAGTAGAGATCCACACTATCTTGATTCTCCAAACAAACAAAAAGTTGATCCAGATGCACCTGGTACTCCAGGAAAACCTGGATATGAACCACCAGTTAAACGTTCTGACCTAGACGCAAAAGGTAAAGCTATTTGGGACGCGCATAGAGCTAAGAGAAAAAGCCATACTAAGAAACCTAAGCAAAGATCTCCAAAAAATGGCTTAGATGATAAAAGTAAAGCTGTTAAGAACTTTTTTGAGAAAAATAAGGGCAGCAAAACTGTCACGGAAAAAGAATTTAAAGAAACTTTGAAAAGGCAAGATGGGAAAAGATTTACTTCTCCGGCTAAACAAAAAGATTTTAACAAAACAGGAAGTAAAGCAAGTACAACGCCTGGTTATAGTACTACAAAAGCGGCTAACAAAGGTTTACCAAAAAACTTTAATGCAACAGGAAGTAGTAAAGCTGGAAAATTTGCTAAAGTTTCCAAAAAACCAACTTCAACGTTAGGTAGAGTAACTAAAACGTTTCAAAATACACCTAGGCAGTTCGCTAGACAAGGGAAAGAAATTTTAAAAACAACTAATAGAAATTTAATTTCTGGAGGAAAACAGATTTTAAAAAAAGGTACTAAAAATATTGTAAAAGCAATAGGTTTGTTACCGACTCTTATGCTTACTCCAATGTCTGCAAGTGCAAACGATCAACCAACAAAAGGAAAAGGGAAAAGAGAATATCCAGGTGGAAAAATAGATTTTACTAAGAAAAAATAATGGCTAAAGAATTAAACGAGGACACGGGGTTTAGCGTAAGTATAAAAACTTTAATAGGAATAGGAGCTGCAATGGCTACTGTGATTAGTATGTGGTTTATGTTGCAGGCTGATATTGCTGAAGCAAAAACATTACCTGAAGCACCAGATCCTGAGGTTACTAGAATGGAATTTGACATGAAAGATCAAATGATTCGACAGACTATTATGGATACAAAAACTGACGTTGATGAGATTAAAAAAACTCTTGAAAAAATAGAAGATAAACTTTACTCAAGATAATGGAGAAAATAGATACCACTTGGAGAATATTTATTACATACATGCTATTGTTAGTATTTGTATTGTTTTGTGGTAATGCTTTTGGTCAAATCAAGGTAATACAATTTAATGCTGGGTGGAATAAAGCAAACGGAGTTGAGTGGGTTATGAAGCTTGAAGATTGTCAAACTATTGGCTACGTAGATATAGGTACCGACAAGGAAGCTCAAAAAGAACATAAAATTGCAGTTATACCAACTATTGTAATATTTAAAGACGGAGAAGAAGTTGCTAGGTTTCAAGCTGATTTAAGTTTTAAAATGGTAGCTACAAGAGAGGAAATACAAGAAGAAATAGATAATCAACTAATGAGCGACTTTTAATTATGCCAGGAACTGAGAAACAAAATAGTATGTTTGGAAAAACTAGAGGGTATGTCCAAAAGGGTAATCCTTTCCCTGTTACTAGTTGTGGTAGAAGAAGAAATGATGGATCGCCATTAATGATGCGTAAAACAACCAAAGGACCTGGAAGAACGTTTAGAACACCAGAAGAAGGCGCAGGGATGACCTCTAAAGGAGTTTCTGATTATAAAAGAGAAAACCCAGGGAGTAAGTTAAAAACAGCTGTAACTGGAAAAGTTAAACCTGGAAGTAAGGCTGCTGGTAGAAGAAAATCATTTTGCGCTAGGTCTAGAGGTTGGACTGGTGAAAGAGGTAAAGCCGCTAGAGCGCGGTGGAAATGTTAAAACAATAATTATGAAAGGAGTAAAACATTATACAAAAGACGGTAAAGAGTGGAAGGATGGCACTCATAAAATGGACGACGGCACACTGCATACTGGTAAAACTCACAATGAAGGCAGTAAAAAATTAGTACACAAAAAAGAACTTAAAAAAAGAAGTGCTTTTAAATTAAGAGAAGTTAATTCTCCTATGAAGTGTTGGAAAACACATAAAAGAAAGCCAGGTACAAAAGAATTTTCTAAAGGAAGCTGTATACCAAAATAAAATATGGGATATAAAATGAAAGGGTTTTCGGGATTTAAGTCGCCTTTAAAGCAAGGATACAAACCACCAACAGTTATTCACGACACAAGGTATAGTACTGAGGCTAGTTATAACCCAGAGTCTGGTACTATAAGAATGGGAGGTGGAACTTACGGCATTTTAAGTCAAGAGGAATTAGATAAGATATCAAGACACGAAACTAAACACCATCATCAAGTTTATAAAAGAGGAGTAAAAGGACATAGAAGAAAAGATGATTTAGATTTTGAAAAATGGTTTAGAAAAAATACTGATTTTAAAAAAACAACTAAGATGTCAGGTAAAGAGTTTGCAACTGTAAGGTCAAACGCAAGCCATAAATGGCGTAAAGAGCAATATAACACACCTGGTAGTAATGAACACGAAGCTAGACAAGCAGAAAAGAATGCTAGTCCTGGATTATTTAGAAAAAACTAAGAAATGAAGAAATTATTACTATTATTATTATTATTACCGATATTTAGCTTCGCGCAAAATTGTGTACCAACTACTATTGTTATAAATTTAGATCAATATCAAAGTGAAACATCCTGGGGTGTATATGACTCTACAGGCGCTTTGCTTACTTATGGTTATAACTATGGATCACAACCTGATTATGCTATTGTTATAGAACAAAGATGTTTACCTGTTGGTCCTTTAACGTTTACAATATATGATTCTTATGGTGATGGTTTAAATGGATCTTTATGGGGTGGTTTAGATGGTTCTTATTACTTAATACAGTGTAATGATACTTTAATATATGGAGACGATCCTGCTTTTGGCAATGATTCAATACATGTTTTTGTATCTGATGGTTGTCCTCCCGTCTTTGGGTGTATGGACCCAGCTTACGTAGAGTTTAATCCTTTAGCTGATACGGATGATGGTTCATGCAATACTTTAAAAGTATTTGGTTGTATAGATTCTAGTATGTATAACTGGGATCCTTACGCGAATACAATGGCTCTAATACCTAATTGCGATTATGTATTAACCTTGTATGATCTAGTAGGAGATGGTTGGACTGATTCTGAGCTAGAAGTAAAACAAGACACAAACGTTTGGTACTTTTCTTTAGACACAGCTTTGTTTCAAAATGACTATGTAATAAACTTAAACTCACCACAACCCGTAACATTTAAATTCACAGTATCATCGCAAGCTTCTTTAACAGCTTCTCATTGTGGTTTTAAATTAACAAATCCAGATGGTGTAGTTATGAAGGAGGTTTTACCTCCATTTATAAATCCTGGTTTTACACACGTATCACAAACATATTGTGGTAACTTATGTGTTGAAAAAATATTTGGATGTACATATCCAACCGCTATCAATTATGATAGTTTAGCAAACACTGATGATGTTAGTTGTTATTATGATCCAGGTTGTACTAACCCAGCATACTTAGAGTATGATGCTAATTATGATTATGATGATGGTTCATGTAGCACTTTAGTTGTTTTAGGATGTATGGATTCTACAGCTTTCAATTACAATCCTCTAGCTAACACAGAGCTTAATGGTTCTTGCATAACGGTAGTTACAGGATGTATGCAGCCTCTAGCTTTTAACTATAATCCTAACGCTAACACTGCTGATACTTGTATTGCTATTGTTTATGGTTGTATGAGCTCAATAGCCTTAAATTACGATTCACTTGCTAATACAGACGATGGTAGTTGTGTGGGAGTTTTTTATGGTTGTACTGATACAACTATGTGGAACTACGCTCCATTAGCAAACGTTGATGACGGAGGCTGTGTCCCTTATATATACGGGTGTATGGATGTAACTCAGTGGAACTATAATCCATTGGCAAACACAGATAATGGGGCGTGTATAGCATTTGCTTACGGCTGCATGGATTCAACTATGTTTAATTACGACCCGCTAGCCAATACTAGTAATGATAATTGTATACCTTATATTTACGGGTGTATAAACCCTTTAGCTTTAAATTACGATCCACTAGCTAACACCGACGATTTTAGCTGCGTACTACCTATATATGGTTGTACAGACAGTATTATGTTTAATTATAACCCCTTAGCAAATGTTGACAATAGCAGCTGTGTTCCTTTTATATTTGGTTGTACGGATCCTTCTATGCTCAACTACGATGCTCTGGCGAACACGGAAGACTTTAGTTGCATTGCTTTTATATATGGTTGTATGGATCCCGTTGCTCTTAATTATGACTCGCTTGCGAACACGGATAACGAAAGCTGTATCGCGATTGTGCAAGG
>Ga0209337_1003483_pt1 | contig 11132 bp, 17 predicted proteins | sample LinPmetageLP53_FD_184044 | JGI IMG/M metagenome (GOLD analysis project Ga0209337, IMG submission 184044) | Marine viral communities from the Pacific Ocean - LP-53 (SPAdes) (version 2) | ecosystem: Environmental > Aquatic > Marine > Oceanic | place: Pacific Ocean | collected 2010-02-08 | reverse complement strand
AATCAACAGGTACGGTAGTCAACACCCTTACGGCATCAGATAGTGTTACAAGGAATATTGATATATCTTTACCTACTTGTATTATGACAGATGTTAGTTTTTCAGAAGAAGATGCAATGTTTTTATCTATGAGTAGTAAAGCTGTTGCTTCTACATCAGGAAATATATTATTAATTACATTACAATCTAGTTAATCAAAAAACGAGGAATAAACAATGACTAAAAAAATAACGCTTAAGAGTGGCAAGAAAGCTACGCTTATAGACATGAGTGTGGACACGTTCGATCAATGTATGGACTCTGTTAGCATTGAAACAAAAACTATAGACGGAAAAGAAGAAACTATTGTTAAAAATCAATTTTCTTTAAGCACTATGTGGATCAGAAATGGTTGCAAAGAAGGAAACGATAAGTTTATAAAATCTCTATCCATCCAAGACAGAACTGAACTCCAAATTGCTATTCAGGAGTACAATGGCTTGGGGGAATAGATACCCTCTCACTTGAACTAAACATACTAATAGATGATTGGTGTGAGGGTTGTCAATATTCTACCTTTCCATACAAAGCTAAGTTACCTCTTAAAAAGAATAACAGCATTCACACCTTTACATCTATGGACGACGTTTGGTATGTCATAGATCTGCTTAAAGAAGAATTAAAAGAACACAATGCTACAAGTAAGAAAAAATTTACCTTACATCAGGCAGTTAAGTCCCATCTACCTTTTTTTGCTTGCCCCAATCACTTCTTAAATAAAGAATATCAGCGAGATATACAAAGATATATTTATTGTACAAAGATGAAAGTTTCTCCATTTGAGGGGGATTATGGAAAACATCCAAAAAAATGGATTGATAAGTGCAATGTTATAGAAAAAATGTTAAATTATATCCAATCAGAACAATATAATAAAATGCAAAATGGCTAAAAATTTACAAGTAAGAATAGATTTCACGGGAGATTCAACCGCATTAGTAGATGCAGTTAAGAAACTTAAGGCAGAACTTAAAGGTTTAGATATCTCTACAAACCAAGTAGCGCAAGCTAGCAAAAAGCAAGAAAAAGCTACAAAACAAGTAACTAAAGCTACAAAAGAAAACTCTACCGCTACCAATAAAAATAGCTCAAAGAAGAAAAAGAATGCAAGAGATGGACAGCTAGCAACTAAATCAAATAGATTATTAAAAAGAAGTTTTGCTACGCTTCGTAGTGAAATATTGCTTGCTTCTTTTGCTTTCGGTACTATCGGTTCATTAGTAGGTAAGTTTATATCATTATCAAATACTCAAGAAGATGCAGAAAAAAGATTATCTACTGCACTAGGATTCCGTTCGCAAAAATTATTAGATTCCGCTTCCGCCATGCAAGAACTTACTCGTTTTGGCGATGAAGAAATTATACAAGCGCAGGCATTAATTGCATCATTTGTTGAAGAAGAAGATGCGATCATAAGAGCAACGGAAGCAACATTAGACTTAGCTAGCGCTAAAAACATGGATTTAAGAGCAGCTGCTGACTTAGTTTCAAAGTCTGTTGGTTCGTCCACCAATGCGCTAACTCGTTACGGAATACAGGTAAGTGGCGCAGTAGGCTCTACAGAAAGATTAGAAACTGCTGTAAATGGTATTTCTAAAGCATTTGGAGATACTGCAACAGAGGATGCTAAAACATTTGGCGGGCAAGTAGATCAGTTGGGTAATAGACTTGGTGATTTTGGAGAAGATATTGGAGATGTACAAAAAACAAAACTAAAACCTTTATTAGAGAGATTGAACGAGGGTAGTAAATCTTTAATAGGAAACGACAAGGCTGCAAAAGGCGCTGCTAGTGCATTAATAATACTAGCGGGTGCGTTTACAATGATGATGAGTGGCGGAATAGTCAGAGTTTTAATTTCGTCTATTGCTACTCTTGGTGCAAATCTTGGTGTTGTCGCTAGGACTGCAAAAGTTGCTTTTGGGACTGTAGGTAAATTATTTACTAGGGTGTTTGGTAAAAAAGGAGCAAAAGCAGTTAAAGAGGTTTCTGATAAAGTAGTTCCTTTTTCTACTAAATTGCAAACATTTGCAAAAAGTTTTTTAAATGTCGCCTCTTCTAGTATTATTGCTACTCAAATGTTTAAAATATTAGGCACTACAGCTGAGGACAACGCTGTCAAACTTACGAAACAAGAAGAAGCTCAGGAAAAACTAGATCAAAGAAATAATGCTGCTTTTTTAGCGCTTAAGCCTTTAGTAGAGGAGCAATTAAAACAGAGTATTATTTTAGGTTCTAGCACTAAAATGCAAGAAACAAACAATAAAGCATTATTTAAAACAATGACACAAGTAGAAAAAGCTACTGGGCAAGATATAATTTTAACAGCAGACAAGATTGAACAACTCGGTTTACATGGAGCAATGGTTGAAGGGTTAACAGAAAAAGAAAAAGAATTATTTAATACAAGATTAGCTCTTAACGAACAAAGCATTGCAGGATCTATTAGTGATAAAAAAGCTATAGAATTAAGAGTTGCTGCATTGTCGCAACTTGGACAAACTATGGCAGGATTAGCTCCAGAAAGTAAATCTGCTGCTTTACTTGCCATAAGATTACAACAAATACAAGCAGTAGCAAACGCTTACGCATCTTTCAATTCTTTCATGGGAATGACACCCCCTCGTCCTGGATTAGCTACTCTTTCCTTAGCTCAGGGTTTAGCAAATGCTGCTATGATAGAAAAGCAGTCGTCTAAAGTTCAGTCAGCTGCTCTTGGTGCAGACTTTATTGCAGATAGTCCACAACTACTAAAAGTTGGAGATAATCCTCAGATGAGAGAACGAGTAACCGTAACTCCATTAGGCTCTCCTAATGTTAGAGGCGGAGAAGGAGCATCTGAAATTAATATTAATTTAAATGGCAATATATTGGGTACTGAAGAATTTGTTAGAGATACTCTTATACCAGAAATAGAAAACACCGTTAAACGAAATCTAGCATAATGGCTTTATCAGCATCAACCGCTTACAAGAACGCACTGACAAGCGCTATTACAGAAAATTGGATATTTGAATTTAGGAACAATACTTACGATCCAGACGTTTCTAATAATACGCAGTTTTTTAGATTGGCTATGACGGAATCTGGTAGTGGCGACGCAAAATATCATTCATTTATAACAAACACTCCGTCAATGAGAGAGTCTATAAATTTATCAGACTCTACAGCAAGTGCAAGTAATATATCTATAACTTGCTCAAATGGAACTCTTTCTAATCATAGCGCAACTTTAGCAGCAGAAATATATGGCGGAACAAGAAGGTATATAAATCACGATGTAATAATTACATCTAAGATAGGAACTGCGACACAACAAATATTTAAAGGAAGATTAAAAGATGTTAAGATAAATGATATAAATAGCATTAGCTTAACTATAGCAGTTACTAACCCAATAGAAAATATTAATATCCTTCAACATCAAAGTAAGTCAGGTAATTTTTATCCAGTATTTTATGGGACAGGATCGCCAGAAACATCGACAGATTCTAGTGCAGATTTTGTAACAAATGCTAGAGTGTTTCCAGTAGAGATTGATTCTCTAAATAATGATGTATATAATGGATTGGCTCATAGAGAGGTTTCTGACGGAAGATTGCATTATCCCGTAAAAGATATGTATGACGCAACCAACTTTCCTATGTTCGTTCCTTTGGACGATGTACAAAATGCTTCCGATGATAGCTACGAAGGTGCAGATGATGATTCGAATAGAAATGTATTGTCTACAGATTTAGACTTAGAAAGAAAATATAAAATTCGTCCACAGACTGTAAGCACAGAAACTACTAGTAATGCTGGTTTAGTTGTTGCTAATCTAGGTAACGCTTATGACGCAACTGGAGCTGGAACAGTTGCTACTTTAACTTTTGGTTCAGATGTTAGTGTAGCACCAGTTCAAAGATGGGTGCTAACAGATTTACCAAAAGAAGAACATAATATCTCTGTACTTTCTTTTACTTACACGCATCAAACTGCAAGTTTTACAGATAATAATGGCTCTCTAACTGTTCGCTTTCAAGTTGCTGCAACCTGGAATGGCTCAACAACATCTACGAACATAGAAAGAACTGCAAACGCTTCATCAACACCTACTACGGTAGATTTATTAGACACAAGCGTATTTAGTTCATCTTTAAAAACTATGCCAGACGAAATAAGATTAAATGTATTTTTTATAAATAATCCATCTAACGCACTTAGTGGAACAAACAATACGGCAGTAGCAACTGTTAAGGATATGTTCTTAACCATAAAAACAAAGATAGATCAACCAACTGCTTCAGATGGTACTGCTGAAAAGTTATCTAAATCTACATCAGTAACATCGATTAAAAAACTTTATACAGGAGCAGACGGATTAACTAAATCTTGGAGTACAAGCACGGTTATTACAGACGTTCTTAATATGCACAGAGATTTGTTATATAGGTTTGCAGGGGTAACTGCTACACCAGTAGTAAATAATGGAAAAAGTTTATCTGACTTAGAAACAGATAGAGCTAATTGGTTTTGCAAATATTACACAAACAAGCAAGTTCAATTAAAAGATTTGTCGAAGAAAGTACAGTTCGAGGGTGGTTTTATACATAGATTTCGTCCCGCAGATCAATCTTCTCAATATATTTACATTGATGACTCTATGACTACCTTACACACTATAACTAAAGACGATATATCTAACATGACAATATCAATTACCCCCATAGATACTCTAGTAACTAAAAGAGAAATTAAATACGAGGTAAATCCCATTAACGATAAAACATTTTTAACGCAAACTTGTGAAGATACATCAACAAGTCCAACAGTTAGAGCAAAATACAATATTGCTACAAAAGAAAATGTAGCAACTCATGAATTAATGGTACTAAGGAATAAGATAGGCGATGCAAATATGGGAGGAACTAGAAATAATGGTTTTGCTAATTATTACAATGCCATTGAAGGGAATCCAAAATTAATTATTAGTACAGAAATTATAAATCCAGGTAGCTCTGGCGGTAGTTCGTATTTTTATTTAATGGAAGTTGGAGATGTTTGCGCATTCAGTCACACTAATCAAGTAATAGCTCCATTTGGAGAATCATTTAATGGAAAACAATTTATTGTTATTTCTATTACCAGGAAAGTAGGAAGTTTAAAAGTAACTTTGAGAGAGATATAAAAAGAGGTAAATTAAATTATGGCAATTTCAAGAATTAGATTCAGAGTTGATACAACACCAGATACAGATAGCACATCTGATTTGAATGGTGCAATTACAGATGCCAATGCAACATCTATTGTAGTTGATGACGGAACAGACTTTGAAGTAGGGCAAAATATTTTAATTGGTAGCGAAGAAATGACTATTACTAATATTAGTACACACACACTTACAGTAATTAGAGGAGTCAAAGGGACAACAAAAGCAACGCATAGTAATAGTGCTAATGTTTTTAAAGATGATAGTCCAACTTATACGCCAACTATAAACCCACAAATCGGTACAGACGTTTCAAAACAATATGATGGTGTAGTTGCGAGAAAGTCTTTAGGCGGAAAAACTTTTGCTACCGCAAATCACAATACATCAAGGATCGTAAGAAAATTAATTTATGAAAATTTAAGCGAATCGGATAAAGACAGATTGGTGGCATTAATTGATTACACTAAAGGACAGCTAAATAGTTTTCAATATAGTGAAGATGGCAACACTTGGTACACTGTTAGATTTACAAATAATAAACTTCCGGTATCTGAAACTGCTTATAATGCATATTCTGCTGAGATCCAAATTGAAGAACAATTATAAGAAATTTTTCTCGTTAGAATACCTCAAAATTCGATTTAAATTGATGTCAATAGGTTGTCGTAAGAAAAAGCGCACAAAGTGGCATAGAACCCCAAGATAGTGCTTTATTTAGATCTGTTGTTAATCTTGTCCTCAATTTCTTGAAAAATCATAGGATTTACTCCCCAGCCTACAATCATACTAGGAAATGGTGCTGGATTAGACATTTTGCCACTTGAATCTCCAAAAGTCAATCTTCCCTTTATTAAAATAATTTCTGCTTTTTTGTATATATAATCGTGAAACCATCTAGTGTCGGTTCTGGATGGAACTAACGCAACAGTAACATGATCGTTTTTAATATGCTCTTCGTATGCTTTTTTTAAGTATACATCCATACCTCTACCGTATGGAGGATTCATATAATTAAAACAATACCATTCTTGATCAAGGCAACTGTTTTCTCTTGTGAAGTAGTTATCACACAAAGCATTTACTTCGTCCGCTGCTACATCGCATTGGAAATCAAAATATTCATTTAGTAATTCATATATCCAATAAGGTGTTTCCCAATCATCTTTTTCTGATCTAAATGCAACATCCTGGAAATATCTACCTTTAGCTTTCTTGTTATTTTTTTTCACTAAATACGTCCTTTACGATTTTGTCTATTAATTGTGAATGTTCTTTTCGTGAAATAAATCTTATGTTTATTTCTTTTATTAAATCTATGACTTTATTCCACTTGCTAGTATTGTAATGTAATTCTTGTTGCGTCTTTAATAATAATTTATTCATTTTTTTTCTCCTGGTTTTTATGGGGTAATGCTGCCAAGCCAAGTATTTTCTAACAATCCCTCAAAGAGAATAAGGGTTAAATATATTGCTCCTTTAAGTTTTCTGTTATTGTATACAATTACCCCAATTTATTAGGGTGGAAATTAGTGTTATTATTTATGTTAATATATCATACGGAAAATAACCAATCCACCCTAAAGTTTAAAATGGTAAGTCGCCACTATCCTTTTTAATAGGTAGTTGTACTTTTAATCCAAAATACTTTTTACCAGACTTAGCCTCATTGTTCCAGGCAGAAATCTGATAGAGAGTTCCATCTATGTTTAATGTGCCAGTATAATCCGGTTGCGTATCTTTTTCTTTTTTATTATTAGTGAATAGCGATCCACTATTTTGTTTATGTTCAAAAGCCATTATTCCTCCATTAGTTTGTTTAGCTTTAAAATTCTTTTTCCGATAATATATGGGATTTGTGGTACGACTGCATTCCCAAGTCCTTTGATTCTGTCTTTATATCTGTCCACTTTTTGGGATATCCCATAAGCCACTCTATCCAATCTGGGTTCATCTTTAAGGATGCTAAAGGTTTTGATTTTAAATTCTTTAACCTGTCTATTCTTTCCGGAAGGTTCGCTTTGGTTTCTTCTTCTGTTCTTTCTGGGAACATCCCTAGGTGGTTTGATAGCTGTATTCCCCTGTATGTTTTTTTCTTGGCTGCTTTCACCGCTATTTTCCTCAATCTGCTTGGATGCAATGTTGCGTCTATTGCTGCCGGAGTCGGAAAGTTTAATATCGCATCTCTTAGCTTTACTCCCCATCTCTGTCCCTTTTTGTTCGTCCTGCTGTAAACTCCATTCTTTCGAGTTACGTTCGAAGCTATTCCACCCTCTATGTCTGATGCTCTCGGAGTTGGAAACTTCTCTTTTGTATGCAATGATCCAAATTCTTCTTCTGAGGTGTCTTGCTCCAACATCTCTTGCTGATATAATTTGCCATTCCGCATCATACCCGATTTTGGCAAGATCGTGCAACACTCTACATCCTCCTTTAGCAGTGAGATTTGCGACGTTTTCAATAAGAACCCATCTTGGCTGTAACTCGCCAATAACTCTCCACATTTCAAACCATAAGCCACTCCTCTTTCCATTTAACCCTTCTCCTTTTCCTGCCAGAGATATATCTTGACAAGGAAAACCTCCAGATATAATATCAACTCTTTCCAGATTGTTTTTATTAATTTTAACAATATCTTTATAATGTTTTGCACTAGGAAACCTCTCTTTCAATATGCTGTTTGCCCATTCATCTATTTCACAAGTCCAGGAAGTTTTTATCCCAGCCATTTCAAAGCCTAAGTCTATTCCACCTATACCGCTAAAAAGCGATCCATGTGTCATTTTAAAACCCAAGTATATGTTTTTCTTCCGGCGCTACCTAAAACTTTTTTATCTGTTTTAACAAGTCTTTCCTGTTTTGTTAAATCAGTAATTGCTCTACGGATAGATGTTATTGGTGTTTTTGTATCTATTGATTGGTTGTCCATTAAAAATGTCCAAACTTGATCTGCTGATAAATAATCGTTTGGATACGTTTGGAAAACTGCCAACGTTAAATACGTTTGATTGTTTGCTTTCTCTAGGTTTGCTTTAAGCTGCACACCTGTTTCATTTGTTGTATTGTAATACATTTGCTCTCCCTTGTTGTTATATTTTAGACACAACGATACTACTACGTTATAAACGTAACGATATAATCCGATAAATTTCACTATCGTTTATTCATCACAGTTTTCACAATTTTTCCAAGCAGGATTTAAAGCGTGAACGCTATATTCTTTTATACCTACCTTGTTTGGATTATGGACAACTCTCTTAATTTCTAGAGCAACGTCTTTAATCGCAGGTGGTAAGTCGTTAATACGTTCATCTTTAAACATAAACTTTAAAACCTGTTCTTCTTCATTGTTTAGTTTAAGTATCATATTGTTACCTCAAATATGGTTTTCTTTGGTTTTAATTTGTTAGAGGATTTAGCATTATAACTTTCCAATCTCTCGTCAATGTCATAACTATCTTCTCCAACATATTGTAAATCTATTTTCATAGCGTCTATATTTTTATCTTCGTGGAAAATATAAATATTCTGACTTGCTCGTCCAGATAGATTTAATCCTTTTTCGCTATACTCATTAGCACCAACTAATGATGAGGATCTACTAGCGATATCTCCAATTCTTGCAGAGTGTATATGCCCAGATATAATATAATCTATTTGCACACCTCTACCAGAAAATCTTCCTTTAATCTGATTTACACTTTTTTCGTATTGCGTTGTAAAACTTCCGTTTCCGTGTAGCAATAATAAGTTTTGTCCTGCAACATTGACTACTACTTCGCTTGGATCATCTTGTATGAAATTAACATTACTTGTTAAGAACATACTGCGTAGCATTTCAAAGATAACAAAGTCATAGTTATCACTAGCCATAAAGTCTGTCCAACCCCACTCTTGTTTTAATCTACTTTCGTTACCTGTAACACAAGCCACACTAACTGCATAATCTTCGCCAATGTCGTGAATTACTTGTTGTAGTAAATCTACTGCTAGGAATACTGCTTGTGAACGATTAACAGACATATTAAGCATTTCATCTAAGCGTCTATCAGAATTAATTAAGTCGCCTGTAATAGCAATGAATACATTGTGAATATCATATGTCTTAAATATACGCTTGGCTTTAGTTATATAGTGTTTTAAACGCCTTGCAGCAATCTTAAAATCGTAGGAATTATGAGGTAAGGAAACAAGTTCGTTAAAATGTGTATCAGATATTTGAAGAACACCCACAGATTTCCCCTGCTTAACTTTCTTAAACTTTTGTTTTGAAAAATTACGCTTTTGCAATAATTCGTGTATGTTAAATAATAGATTAGTAACTGCATTTTCGTATCTGGCGTGTTCTCTAAATGACTTTCTTTCAATTCTGTTTACGTCTTGCGCTGATTGCTTTTGCTTTGCTAATTGAATATTGGATCTGACTATATCTGCGTCTAATAATTGAGGATTTACTGTTCTGACGCCACAATTCTTACACATGTAGCGCTGCTTGTAAGTTCCGTCATAATTCTTTTGTCTAGACTTTTTTATTAAGTCTTTACTATCACAACTGGGACACGCTAAAATATAACCATCTTCATTAATCTTCATTTAGTAAATCTCCTGGATCGTTAATATTGTTTAGTAAATCTAACAAATGTTTAAATTCAAAGCAAACCATAGTTTTTGAATTGTTTTTAGAAAATATTAGTAGTGGCTCAAGATCCTCTGAATTTTCAGTAGCTTGTTCGTAGCACTTCCAGATATTAATTTTCTCTACCTTTTTACACTCTACAGCATAACCAAACTTATCTCTAGCAGCACTAGATAGCTTTATATCCATACCACTCTCTCCCATTACTGCTGTCTTGATGTCGTGTTCATTTATATCAAGATGTTCCATTATCATCAATCTTACTTTGTTTTGGAAATTTCTACCCTTGGCTTTTGCGCTACTTGGTTTCATGCTGCTCCTCAATTTTAACTAATTCTATTTTTATACCGTCCGTGTAATCAATTTTTAATTGATAATTAAAATTCTCCAGATCCAAGATGTCGCTATGTATAGATTCTACGATCCTGTCCAATATTTGAGATTTTGATAAATTATAATATTTACTTACTTTCATTGCGTTCTCCTAGTTTTTGAATAATTCATTTTAATATACCTGCCAAATGGTTTTTGTCTTGCGTGGTAATGCCAACTATATCCGTGTTCATCTATACACTCTTGAACAAAACTATGCCATTTAGGATCAACTGATAATTCATCTGATGTTTTAGTCATAAGATAGCTTTGCTTAGTTCTTTCTTTACTCTCGTAGTTATTTTTCTGTTCTCTCATTTTACCCCTTTGGTTTTTTTATAAAATCATTATATTTTTTAAGTTTTGACACTATTCGTTGATATTTATTAGTATGGAAAATAATATTATTACGATTAAGTTTACCCTCAACATTTATATCCCACGTTGTATCTATTTTTGGTTTTAGACTTTTACTGGACATTATAAATCCTCATACTCAAAGTCGCAATGATCTTTACAACTAGTACATAAACCATAATGCTCTCCGTCAAACTCGTGAATATTACCTAATCCTCCTGCTCCACAGCAAGTAGACAATAATTCCTTGTCGTCATCGCACAGACTATTAATGTATGCTATGTTGTCTTGTTCTGTTTGCTTTGATAATTCTGACATCTTACTCATTTGTATTCCTTTCTTGGTTGTGTTTGTTCGTCGCAACAGGATATATACATATCTCTATATGGCGACTTGTCTTTTACTTTATTACAAATCTTACACTCGTATATATAAATTGGTTCTTCTGGTTGCACATCTAATACAACTTCATCTTCCCATCTTTCCTGGTTTAAGTAGGTTTCTGGATTAGGTATGTATTGTTGTGTCTGCCATTGA
>Ga0209337_1003482_pt1 | contig 11133 bp, 11 predicted proteins | sample LinPmetageLP53_FD_184044 | JGI IMG/M metagenome (GOLD analysis project Ga0209337, IMG submission 184044) | Marine viral communities from the Pacific Ocean - LP-53 (SPAdes) (version 2) | ecosystem: Environmental > Aquatic > Marine > Oceanic | place: Pacific Ocean | collected 2010-02-08 | reverse complement strand
AGAGGTATAATTAGTTTATCTAAACCGCCGTGGGCAAATGGAGAACAACATGGAAATGAATATGTCGAAGAAAGAAGAGAAGGTATGGAATTATCTTCTAAAGAACAGGCAAGCCGAAAACGCCGAGGTAGCAAGCGCGTGTGACGTAGATATACACTTTGTAAAAAATCTTATATCACGGATTAGTTCAGAAAACTGGAGGGAAGAAGTCTCCACAGAGCAAACGTGGGATCGTGCAAAGGTATTAGACACAGCTAAAGGTTACGTCACAAAAGATCGTGCAGCAGACCACGGCGACATGGAAGATAACTTTCAGCGCATTGCTCTATACTGGAACACACATCTTGGGTTGATTGATTTCATAAAGACAGAAGATGTTGCAGCAATGATGGCGTTACTCAAGATCGCTCGCATACATTCTAACCCCACACACATGGACAACTGGGTAGACGCCTGTGGGTATATGGCTTGTGGCGGCGAAGTCGTGAGTAAGTAATGGACATATACACTCTAGACTTTGAAACTTACTACGATCAACACTATTCATTGTCTAAGCTGACAACAGAGGAGTATGTGCGTGATGAACAGTTTGAGGCTATTGGATTAGCTATCAAAAAGAACAATGGTTCTACGGTATGGCTAGATTGCCCAGGAAAAGTTAAACGTCTGTTATCACACATAGACTTCTCTGCGTGTGGTATACTCTGTCACAATACTATGTTTGACGGAGCAATACTGAAGTGGCGATACGGTGTTAATCCGAAAATATGGTTTGATACTATGTATATGTCACGTGCGCTACATGGCGTAGAGAAGAGCGCATCACTTAAAGCAGTAGCAGAACGCTACGGTGTAGGGATCAAAGGCAATGAAGTGCAGAACGCTAAAGGTAAGCACCGAGCCGACTTCACCGCCGAAGAGATAAAAAGATACGGACAGTATGCTAAGAACGATGTTAATCTAACATTTAAACTGTTTAAGAGTATGGGAGTCAAGTTTCCGCAACAAGAGTTAAAGCTGATAGACTTGTCTCTGCGTATGTTTATTGAACCCACACTCGAACTAGATCTTGGGTTGTTGCAGCAGCATCTTGAAGATACGAAGGCACGCAAAGAAAAATTGTTAGAAGATGCCAACATCACTGACAAAAAAGATCTGATGTCAAATCAGAAATTTGCTGATATGTTACGTGGGTTTGATATTGAACCACCGATAAAGGTAAGCCCTACAACAGGTAAAGACACGTATGCTTTTGCCAAGTCCGATGAAGGGTTTAAGGAATTACTTGAGCATGCCGATGATCGTGTGCAAACTTTGGTTTCGGCACGACTAGGTAACAAATCCACACTAGAAGAGACACGTACAGACAGGTTTATCGGTATAGCTCAACGTGGTAAGCTCCCTGTACCTGTGAGATATTACGCAGCGCATACAGGTAGATGGGGTGGGGCTGACAAGATTAATCTACAGAATTTACCAAGTCGTGGGGTCAACGCGAAGAAGTTAAAGAAGGCTATTGTTGCGCCTAAAGGTTACACAATAGTCGAAGCTGATAGCGCACAGATCGAAGCGCGAGTACTTGCATGGCTATCGGGACAAGATGATCTTGTTAGCCAGTTCGCTAACGGAGAGGACGTGTACGTTAAAATGGCAGCGCGTATCTACGGCTGTCAAGAAAATGATGTTACAAAGGATCAACGTTTTGTCGGTAAGACTACAATACTTGGCGCAGGTTATGGCATGGGTGCTGAGAAGTTTGCGACACAGCTAAAGACGTTTGGGTATGAAGTGTCACCCGATGAGGCTAGACGTATAATTAGTATCTATCGCCAATCGAACTTTAAGATAAGTAAACTATGGCGAGATGCACAGTATATGGTTAGCCAACTGACTAACAGAAGAGCCGTAGCGTTTGGACGCAGAAACGTTATTGGTATTGATGCCAGTAACAAGGCTTTGCTTTTACCCTCTGGGCTTCCATTATTTTACGAAGATTTAAATTATGACGGTGACGAATACACATACAAGGTGCGGCGAGGCCGAAACAAAATATATGGTGGGAAGGTAATAGAGAATGTTTGCCAAGCCATAGCACGTTGCATAATTGGTGAACAAATGTTAAAGATAGCTAAGAATTATAAAGTTGTGCTGACTGTTCACGATAGTATTGTATGTTGTGTAGAAGATAACAAAGTAGCTGAAGCGCAAGCATTCGTGGAGACGTGTATGCGTTGGACACCTGACTGGGCGGCAGGACTCCCAGTGGATTGCGAAAGCGGAACAGCTAAGTCATATGGGGATTGTGAGTGAGTATATCACCTTGGTCATTTAGTAAAGCGAAGGCATTTGAGACGTGCCCGAAACAGTTTTACCACGAAAAAATTCTTAAAGAATACCCTTTTGAACAAACAGAAGCTATGCGTTATGGCACTGAACTCCACAAAGTTTGTGAAGATTATATAGGCAGCGATGTGCCAGTACCAAAAAGATTTGAGTTTGTTCAAGGCATGCTTGATAATCTAAACTCAAGGCGTGGTGTAAAGGTATGCGAGAAAAAGATGGGGTTGACCGCTGACCTAGAACCATGTGGATTCTTCGATAAACGTGTGTGGTTTCGCGGGATAGCTGACCTAATAATCATAGACGTATTAGCAGGTGTTGCATACGTCATAGATTACAAGACTGGTAAGTCGGCTAGATACGCTGACAAAGGACAGTTAGAACTAATGGCGCTAACTGTGTTTAAACATTACCCCGATATAAAGAAGGTAAAAGCAGGTCTTTTGTTTGTGGTTGCAAACAATCTTGTCAAAGCAGAATACGAGATTGACTCAGAACCAAATCTTTGGGAGAAATGGTTAGGGATATATGGTAAGATGGAGAAAGCGTTTGAATCAAATGTATGGAATCCACGCCCATCTGGGTTATGTAAACGCCACTGTCCAGTGCTTGAGTGCGCCCACAATGGGAGAAATTAATGCCTTATAAAAACAAACCTCGACCTTACAAGAAAGAATACAAACAACAAAAATCCAGAGGCGAACATGAAGATCGTATGGAACGCCAACGTGCTAGGCGTAAAATGGATAAGAAAAGTGTAGATAAAAACAAAAACGGTAAAGCAGATAAACGAGAAGGCAAGGACATTGCCCACAAAAAACCACTAAGTAAAGGTGGAAAAAACAAAGACGGTGTAAAGATACAAAGCCGCAAGAAAAATCGTGCAGCAGGGGGTGCGATGAGCAGCCCTAAGAAGAAGCGGTAGTGTCTCACTACCACGGAGAACAACATGAAGATAATTAGGGACAAGGCAATATTGCTGAAAGTCCGTAATCCTAAACAGATTACGACTGTGATCCCGAAGAGCAAGGAGTTGTCGATGAACGAAGTAGTAGTTAAATGGGGCATGTTTGAAGCCCTAAAATTAAAAAGTCTAAATATAAGCGTACCCTCACCTATTAGTAAACGTTACAAATGGGTTGGACAGTACAAACCTTACGAACATCAAAAGAAAACAGCAGAGTTTCTAACGATGAATAAACGTGCTTTTTGTTTTAATGAACAGGGCACAGGAAAAACCGCATCTGCAATATGGGCGGCTGACTACCTGATAAAACAAAAGCAGATAAGGCGCGTGTTAGTGATTTGCCCGCTCTCGATCATGGATAGCGCATGGCGTGCAGACTTGTTCTCCTTTGCTATGCATCGTTCTGTAGATGTAGCTTATGGTAGCAAAAAGAAACGCGCAGACATAATCAATAGCGGTGCAGAGTTTGTGATTATAAATTATGATGGTGTCGATATTGTCAAAGAAGATATAATAAACGGTGGGTTTGATTGTATTATTGTAGACGAAGCTACGCATTATAAGAACGCACAAACTAAAAGATGGAAGACACTTAAGAAGCTTATCTCTGATGATACTTGGCTGTGGATGATGACAGGCACGCCTGCCGCACAGTCTCCTTTAGATGCTTACGGTCTAGCAAAGTTAATTAACCCACTAAACGTTCCAAAGTTTTTTGGTTCTTTTAGAGACATGGTTATGTGGAAAGTTACACAGTTTAAATGGATGCCAAAAGAAAATGCTAGTCAGGTAGTACACGAAGTGTTGCAGCCTGCTATTCGTTTTACAAAAGACGAGTGCCTTGATTTGCCAGACATGGTTTATGTCAAACGTAAAGTAGAGATGACCAAGCAACAAACAAAATACTATGAAGAGCTACGCAAAAAGATGGTCATGCGTGTAGAAGAGGAAAGTATAACAGCCGTTAATGCAGCAATTGTGCTTAATAAGCTTTTACAAATATCATCGGGTGCAGTGTATACTGATGACAGTGAGACATTAGAGTTTGACATATCTAACCGCTATAATGTTTTAAAAGAAGCTATAGACGAGAGCAGTCAGAAGGTTCTGGTGTTTGTTCCATTTAAACATGCTATTAACCTGCTTACTGCAAGGCTTACTCGTGACGGGGTGACGTGTGGTGTCATACGAGGAGACGTCTCTGCGCCCAAAAGGACTGAGTTGTTTGACAGGTTTCAAACTACGCCTAACCCTCAAGTATTGATAATACAGCCACAAGCCGCAGCACACGGTGTTACGTTGACCGCTGCAAACACAGTTGTGTGGTGGGGACCGACATCATCATTAGAAACATATGCACAAGCAAACGCACGTGTCCATCGATCTGGGCAGAAACATAAATGTACTGTCATTCAGCTTTATGGTTCAGCCGCAGAGCAACGTATATATAGATTGTTGGATAGCAGAATTGATGTGCATACAAAAATTATAGATTTGTACAAAGAACTACTTGACTAAAGTAAGTTTAAGTACTATCTACTAAATATAAATAGTAATGGAGATATAAATGAGCGTTTCAATAGAGAAGCTCGTAAAAGCGTACATAAAGATACGTGATAAGCGTAGTGAGCTTTCCACTAAGTTCAAAGAAGAAGACGATGTACTTAGCAAGAAAGTAAACAAAATAAAGAGTGCGTTGCTAGAGCATTGTAAAGAACACAATGCCGAATCTGTACGCACATCTGAAGGGATATTCTTTAGATCTGTCAAACAACGTTATTGGACAAGCGATTGGGAGAACATGTTTAAGTTTATACGAGAGCATGATGTGCCCGAGCTTTTTGAAAAACGTTTGAACCAAACAAATGTTCGTCAGTTTCTAACAGAAAATCCTGATATCATACCGAAAGGTCTTAACGTGGATTCGGAATACACAATATCAGTGAGGAAGAAATGACAGAAAAAACATATGTAGAAATAGGTAAGGTTGCCGATTACTTTGGTATATCTGTATCAACAACTAGGAAGTGGTTGCATGAAGGGCACATCCCAAGAGAGACTTATATAAAGGCAGGTGATACGTATCGCTTTAATGTAGAGGCGATAGAGAAAGCGTTGACTAGCCGTAAGGAACTCAATTCACGCGATAGTGAAAAACCCACAGAACTTAGTGATCGTTAGCATAGGGAGAGGCTAATGATACAAGTAGCGTTGACTGAACATAAACCAAACCAAATCTCTATTGGGGGTGGACGATTTTCTAAGTCCGTCAATGGAGAACATGTAGGTATGGTTAATGGGTCATTAAACATGGTAATAGTTAACGCTGCAAAACTGGCTCGTACTTATTACAAAGATACGTATGACTCAGAAAATCCATCTGCCCCTACCTGTTGGTCGCCAGACACGCAGAAACCATCATCTGATGTTCCAGTAGAACAGAAACAAGCAGCTCGCTGCATGGACTGTCCGAAAAACATTAGAGGGTCAGGCGAGGGGGGTGGACGTGCCTGTAGGTTTTCGCAACGTTTAGCGATTGTGCTAGAGGGGCAGATGGACACTGTTTACCAAATACGTATTCCTGCGACTTCTATTTTTGGGAGACCCGAAAATGGTAACATGGGAGTACAGTCTTATGCTAAGTATTTACAGAAGCACAAGACTCCGTCTATTGCTGTTGTCACACAGATGTATTTTGACAGTAGTGTAGACATGCCGAAACTTTTCTTTAAGGCCGTTCGTGCTCTTGATGAACAAGAACTTGAAGTAGCGTTGAAGCAAAAAAGCAGCCATGCGGCAAGCATTGCTGTACTACAAACCACAGTGATACAAGACAAAACTGCTGTGGATAAATCGCCATTTACTGAAGTAGATGGTTTTGAATATAACAAAGGAGAAGACTAATGGCAGAAGCCAAACCCATACACCTAATTGAAAATGTTGAAGCTATGTATCCACGTTTGGATCAAACTTATAGATACGACAGAAGCATCCCACCAAGGGGTAAGACTGTGCCTTGTGGCCCAACAGAGGAGAATGCGAAGTTTGAAATGGACTTTCGTATGACTAAGCCACAAGCAGAAAAACTTTATAAATCTATGGCAACTGCTTATAAGGAAGCAGCTTCATCTGATTGGCCTTCTATGCCCAAAGCCACTGAAGTGTTTGAGAAAGATCAAGAGGGTATGTATATCGGATCAGTGCAGTTAAAAGGTCAGTATAAAGGAAAGATTACTGAACCGCCTCTGCATGTGGATGCAAAAAACAAAAAGTTACCGCCAGAGTTTAAGCTTACTCACGGTAGCACCATAAATATTGGCGTAGTTTTTGTGCCTTATAGCATGAGTTCGCACGGAGTATCATTAAGGATTAAGGCGGTACAAGTTTTATCAGTCGCTGAGAAGAAACAATACTCTCCGTTTGAAACGCAAGATGGTTTTTCTGTAGAAGAAGATGATGCTTCATCTGTGTTTGAAGATGTGATTGATACTGCTCCTGTTGAAGCAGATGAGATACCATCACCGAAAAAGGTCACTAAAAAGAAAGAGGTAACTGCTCCCTCTTCTGGCGATGACCTTGAAGCTATCGTGGGTGATTTGTTCGACGACGAAGATGACGAATAGCATCTAACGATAGTCTTGTCGTGGTGGGTATACTCCTCCGTTGCTCACCACGACATCTAATTTGGAGCAGAGCAGTGAATACAATAAACTTTTTAAAAAGTGTATTAGGTGATGAGGGGTACTCATGCTTAATTACTATAGATTTAGATCAGCAAAAGCCTGTGCCGAAACACTATTGGTTCGCTACAGTAGAAGAACTTATAGCTACAGCTACAGAGCTAGATACGTTTCCACATAATGTTTACTTTGCTACGAGCACTTACAACGAAGAAGGCTCTCAGTGGGGCGGTAGGTCAAAAGCAAATGTAAAAAATGTTAAAGCGTTCTGGTTAGATCTGGATTGTGGAGAAGGTAAGGACTTTCCAACACAGGTAGACGCCTTACAAGCACTTAGGAAATTTAAAAAAGATGTGGGCTTGCCTACACCAACAACTGTAAACAGTGGTAACGGCATCCATGTGTACTGGCCTATAACAGAGCCTGTGACGCGAGAAGAGTGGGAGCCTGTTGCTTCTAAGCTAGGACAGCTTTGCAGAGAACACAACTTCCCTGCGGATGCTTCTCGTACCACAGATGCAGCCAGTATTTTAAGACTACCTAGCACACACAACTATAAGAGAGACCCACCGCTACCTGTAGATCTCTTGGGTAAAGACTTAGCCACACCTGTAGAGATGTCTGAGTTTGTCAACAGGATTGGTGGTATAGAGATTAAACTACCTGCGCTAGACCTTGGTCCAGATGCGTTGCAAGAAGCCTTGAACGAAAACAAAGAGTTTTCTTTCGGCAGTATAATGAAAAAAACATCAGTAGGTAATGGATGTGAGCAGCTACGAAACATAGCTGTAAATCAGAACGAAGTAGAAGAGCCACTATGGAGAGCAGGGTTATCTATTACAAAGTTCTGCAAAGAAGGTGAGAAAGCCGCGATTGCAATATCAAATCGGCATACCGAATACGATCAAGAATTTACACTCAAAAAGTTTGACGAGATAAAAGGTCCGTACCTCTGCGCTAAGTTTGATGAGCTTAACCCAGACGTGTGTGCGGAGTGCCCACATTGGGAGCAAATAAAAACTCCTTTAATATTAGGTCAACGTATTAAGGCAGCGTCTGGTCCACAAGTAGTTTCCGAAAAAGCCGCTAACAGTCCTAGTAGCGTTAAGCGTGAATACGTCATACCAGAAATGCCGAAACCGTATTTTGGTGGGCAGCATGGAGGCGTGTATGTGCGTACTAAAGAAGATGGCGAACTAGTCGATAAAGTTATTTATAGACATACATTTTATGTGTCTCGTCGTCTATACGATCAAGAACAGGGCGAGCTAGTTGTATTTAGATTGCATCTGCCTCAAGACGGTGTGCGTGAGTTTACCGTTCCGCTAACTGTAGTAACAGCGCCGAATGAGTTCCGCAAAGCAATGTCTAAAGAAGGCGTAACAGCAATATCACCACAGGAGACAAACACACTCATGTCATACACAAACAAATGGATTAGCGAGCTACAACAGACAGTCAAAGCAGACGAAGCGCATAGACAGTTTGGATGGGTTGATGATGAGATGACAGGTTTTGTCCTTGGGGATAAGCTAATTAGACCCGACAAAGTGCAATACAACCCTGCATCGCCTTCTACATCTAGTTTGTTCCATGCCTTTGGGGAGAAAGGTAGTCGTGAGCGACATCTAGAAATGATAGACTTCTATAATAAAGAAGACGAAGGTTGGATCTTACACCAATTTAACGTCTGTGCAGGGTTCGGCTCTGTGCTTATGCCGTTCACAGGTATGAACAGTTTAGCAATTCATCTAACAGGTGGGTCTGGTATTGGTAAGACAACTGCACAGTGTATGGGGTTAGCCGCGTGGGGTGATCCTTGGACAATAATGAACCGTGCTATCGGGTCGGAAGATACACTAAATTCTTTTATGAATAGATGTGAAGTACTGAAAAACATACCTCCAGTAGTTGATGAGATTACTAGGATATCAGGTGAGTTTGCGTCTGGGTATCTTTATCAAATGACTGGTGGTAGGCAAAAGAACCGTCTTGCACAGTCAGGTAATATTGAAAGAGTACGTGGCAAACCTTGGGAACTTCTGTCTTTAAGTTCAGCAAACTCAAGCATGTGGGATGCTGTCACTGGGTACAAAGCCGATGCCGAGGCAGAATTACTACGTCTTCTGGAAATAAGCGTGCCAGATATGCAGCTAACAACTGATGATAAGAAAGTAACAGATAAATTGTTTGAAGAGGTTAAAGCAAACTACGGTTGGCTAGGTATTGAGTTCGTGCAGTGGGTCATGAACAACAAAGAAGAAACACGTGCTACACTAGATGCAGTTCGCGTTCGGTTAGATGAAGCGGCAGGGCTTACTTCCAAACATCGTTTCTGGTCAGCAGGGGTAGCGGCTGTGCTAACAGCAGCAATAATACTTAGGAAAGAGCTAGGGATTATAAAATACGATACAGGGGAAATTTTTGAGTGGTCAGTTAGGCAGCTTATACTAGCGAAGGCACGCATGGGGGATGCAAGATCTGGGACAAATGAATTGCTAGGTAGATACATAGCTGAAAAGTGGAATAACATTCTCTGGATAAACGATAATGAAGATAATGGTGGAGAGCTGTCAAATATTAGCAGTTTGATACCACCTGCGGAAAAAGATCCAAGAAGTTTTATTGTTGCACGATACGAGACAACTAGCGAAAAGCTGTACTTGTTACCCACACCGTTAAAAGATTGGTGTGTGAAAAATCAGATAAACTATAGCGAGTTTCTAAATAAATTAAAAAATAAGTTCCAAGCAAAGAGCGAACAGAAGCGAATATTCTCAGACACGTATATGGGCAAGACACCATCTGTGAAAACATGGTCTATAAAATATACATTGGATGGCGATGATGGCGTTGAAGATTGAGGATTTAGACCCAGATGGGGTGCTTGTAACTATAAATTGGGAAATTATGGACGTAGGTTGGTCATTCTTTCTTCCGTGCCTTGATGTAGAAAAAGCACAGATGCAATTAAAAGATGTAGAAAAACTTAGAAATTGGAAGTTTAAAACCCAAACTTGCGTCGAAAACAAAAAACTGGGTTTACGTGTGTGGAGAACTGTGTGATATACTATACCTGACAACGTCCTCCAGATGTTGTTCTCCATTGTTATACTGACCCCTACATCTTGTGGGGGTCTTTTTTTAATCAAACTGTTCGGCTATCTCTCTCATGGTTGGAGTATACGTTATACCCCTACGCATGTTTGCTGTTGTTGTCTCGAAAGATCTTGCCGAAGATTGTATAGACTTAGGGCTAATAGTCTTAGACGTGTCTCTACGTGATTCTTCAGGTAGTCCAGCATTGTATTCACGTATCTCTTCTAATACTTTTTGATACCCTGCTGCATCTCTTTCTCTACGTGCCATATTTAGTTTACGTAGCAGATTTGTTTTCTTATCTTTTAGTGCCTGATCTCGTCTGCGAGACAAACGGTTTATGTCCATCTCTAGTCCTAAGTGTTGTGGTGCAAAGCCGAATGCTTGAGTAACTAGATTGTAAGGGCTTAGATCTTCTACAATCGGATCGCCTCTACGTGTCAACGCACCCTCACTAGAGTAACGCTGTGCTTTCATAAAGTTTCGGATCGCCACGGGTGCTACACCTTCTGCGGCTCTACGATATTCTCCTCGACTAAAGTCAGTTAAGGCTCTTTCCGCACCCATATAATATCCTACAACTGGTCCACCTAGTTGTTCAAACATTGTATATAGCATCGGTTGATCTTTACCTATGATTGGTTCTCTGTAGAGCAAGCTATTCATAGAGATACGATCTGCTATATCTACACCAAGAAGCTCGTTAGCCAGGCCACCATAGTAAAACTCTCCTAGATTGGTGCGTACCATTTCTTCAAACTGTTCGTCTTCCTCCTCACGGAACATATCATATAACATTCCAAAGAGACCCATCATTGGCATACCACCTACACCAGTTACCACGCCTGTGGTGAATAGGAAGTTAAACAACGCCTTTCTAGCGATACGCTTCATCTCTGCTTTTTGTTCTGGATTTAGGTCAGGATTAGCATCTATTTCTGCGCCGATTGAGTCTTTAGCAAGTCTATACATCATGTAGTACTTACCAACAGCAAAACGTTTGAAGAGAAATAATATATTTCCTACACCGCTTTGTGCCCATATCGG
>Ga0209337_1003481_pt1 | contig 11139 bp, 13 predicted proteins | sample LinPmetageLP53_FD_184044 | JGI IMG/M metagenome (GOLD analysis project Ga0209337, IMG submission 184044) | Marine viral communities from the Pacific Ocean - LP-53 (SPAdes) (version 2) | ecosystem: Environmental > Aquatic > Marine > Oceanic | place: Pacific Ocean | collected 2010-02-08 | reverse complement strand
AAGAAATGGATGGCTTTGGATATGTTGCACAACTAGCAGGATATGCTAAAGCATCAGGTAAAAAAGTAGGTGGTTGGTGGGTAGTTAATAAAGCCAATGGCGATTTTAAATATGTACCTGCTACAGGTCTTGACGTAGATGATGAGTTAGACTATGTTAATGCTAAGATAAAAAAACTTAACAACAATGAGTTTAACCGTTGTTTTGAGCCTATAAATGAGACTTTTAGAGGTAAAGAGACAGGTAACACAGTTTTAAATACACATTGTACATTCTGTTCTTATAGATATGATTGTTGGAAAAATATAAAAGAACTTCCAGCTGTTATGTCTCAAGCTAAATCACCTAAGATTGTTTCGTATATAGATATAAAAGAAGAGTATCTATAGATGTCTCCTCATAAAGTAAGAAGAGAAGCTATAAAGTATGGGTATAGGAGTGGGTTAGAGCATGCCCTCTCCTTATACTTAACTAAGCTAAAACATAACTATTCATATGAGAGTATGAAGATAGAATGGGAAGACTTAACCTATCGTACATATACACCTGACTTTATATTAAATAATGGTATAATAATAGAGACAAAGGGAAGATTCTTAACAGCAGATAGAAGAAAGCATCTGTGTATAAAGAAGCAACATCCTAAACTAGATATTAGATTTGTGTTTACAAATAGTCGAAGTAAGCTAAGTAAAGGTGCGAAATCTACATATGCAGAGTGGTGCATTAAACATGGCTTTAGATACTACAACAGGATAATACCTGAAGATTGGTTGAAAGAAAAAGGTAAGAACAAACACCCTACATTTATAAAATTTAGTGGTACAAAAATAAAAAGGAGTAAGTGAATGGATTACATAAAGAATAGACCTGAAGATTTTATGATAAGGGTTAGACCCTTTCTAGATAAGAAAGAAAGATGGACAGGAGAGATTGACGTAGTTATAGTCACACACCCTGACAATGGTATGGAAGATGATGACTACTACCAAGTAATGCATATATGTAAAATGATTTCTTCTGTTATACCTATAATGGATAAAGATACAGCAGTTAGAGAAATGATGAACGATTATGTTATAAATTCACTTGACACATCTTCTAAAGATGATATAAATGATAGAGGAACAGTTGAAGATATAAAGGACAACGTTATAACTATTAACTTTAAACCAAGCACTAAGCATTAATAATATGGAGAGATATATGGACTACATGATACGTAGAGTAAAGGAAGAAGAAAAACAACAAAACACTAATGGAGATGCAGTCAACCATCCACCACATTATAATGCGGCAGGTATTGAGTGTATTGATGCACTAGAAGCAATGTTAGGAGATGAGTTCCAATCTTATCTACAGGGTAACATAGCTAAGTATTTATGGAGATATAGATATAAAAATGGTGTAGAAGATTTAAAGAAAGCACAATGGTATCTTACTAAACTCATTGAGGTCTATGATGATAAGAGTTAAAGTTATGTTAACATTGGATATTGATGAAGAAGAATATCCTATACCTGCTGATGGAAAGGTAGGAGAGGAGATAGAAGCGAGTGTGACAGAATACATATATGACATAGGTGGTGTTACAATAAAAAATATTAGAACTATACAGGAGACAAAACATGATAAATAATTACTTACCAACTGACTATCAAAACTTCATAGCACTCTCTCGCTATGCAAGGTGGCGAGAAGAAGACCAACGTAGAGAGAATTGGGGAGAAACTATAGATAGATACTTTGATTATATGGAAAAGCATCTTAAAGATAAGCATGCCTACACAATAAGTAAAGCACTAAAAGAAAAAGTAAGCACACAGATAATGAATTTAGGTGTAATGCCTAGTATGAGAGCCTTGATGACAGCAGGACCTGCTCTAGATAGATGTCATGTAGGTGGTTACAACTGTAGCTACATACCTGTAGATAGTCCACGTTCATTTGATGAGTGTATGTATATACTTATGTGTGGCACAGGTGTTGGATTCTCTGTTGAAAGAGAGGTTGTAGGCAAGCTACCCATAGTTAATGAACACATGGAAGTAAGTAATACTATCATAAAAGTGGCAGACAGCAGACCCGGTTGGGCAAAAGCATTACGTGAGTTACTTGCTATGTTATATGCAGGACAGATACCTACTTGGGATGTGTCAGAAGTAAGACCAGCAGGTGCTAGACTTAAAACATTTGGAGGTAGAGCATCTGGACCTGCACCACTAGTTGAGTTATTTCAATTCTGCATTAGTAAGTTCAAAGGTGCTAAAGGCAGAAGACTATTTCCTATTGAGTGCCATGACATTATGTGTAAAATAGGTCAGGTTGTAGTTGTGGGTGGTGTTAGACGTTCTGCTCTTATCTCACTGTCCAACTTAGGTGATGACCAAATGCGACATGCTAAAGCAGGAGAATGGTGGGATGAACCTGAAAAAAGAATACATCGTGAAGGTCAGAGAGCATTAGCCAATAACTCCGTAGCATATAAGGGTAAACCTGAGATGGGTACATTTATGAGAGAGTGGACTGCCTTATATGAATCTAAGTCAGGAGAACGTGGCATATTTAATAGAGAATCTGCTATTAAACAAGCAGCTAAGAATGGAAGAAGAAAATATGCACTAGTAGAAAATCCTGAATCACCACTAGATTATATACAATTTGGTTGTAATCCCTGTAGTGAGATTATTCTTAGACCATATCAATTCTGTAATCTTACAGAGGTTGTGTGTAGAGTCACAGATGACCTAAACTCATTGAAGGAAAAGGTACGTATAGCTACTATATTAGGCACATTTCAGTCTACACTAACTAACTTCAAGTATTTACGTAAGATATGGAAGGATAATACAGAAGAAGAAAGACTATTAGGAGTTTCCCTAACAGGTATTCTTGACTGCCCTATATGGACAGAGGAGATTCTACAGATACTAAGAGATGTAGCAGTAGAAACTAATAAGAAGTTAGCTAAAGACTTAGGTATCCCTCAGTCAACTGCAATCACTTGTGTCAAACCTAGTGGTACAGTTAGTCAATTAGTTGACAGTGCTTCAGGTATTCATGCTAGACACAATGACTACTACATTAGAACTGTACGTGGTGATAATAAAGACCCTATCACGCAATTTATGAGGGAGAGTGGCATACCATCTGAACCTGATGTAGGAAAGCCTGACAGCACTACTGTGTTTAGTTTTCCTATGAAGTCACCATCAGGTGCTACAACTAGGACAGATATGACAGCCATTGAGCAGTTAGAGTATTGGCTTATGTTTCAAAGGCATTGGTGTGAGCATAAACCATCTGTAACTATATCCGTTAAAGAAAATGAGTGGATGGAAGTAGGAGCATGGGTATACAAGAACTTTGATGAAGTATCAGGCATATCATTCCTACCTTTCAGTGACCACACATATGCTCAAGCACCTTATCAAGACATTACAGGTGAAGAGTATGAACAGGCATATAAGAAAATGCCAGCATCTATTGATTGGTCTAAGTTGGCTGATTTTGAGAAGGAAGACACGACTACAGGTGGGAGAGAGTTAGCCTGTACAGCAGACTCATGTGAGTTTGTTGACTTAGAAGCTAGTTAATGCTAGAGTCTACTACACTACTTTGGTGGCAGTGGTGGTTGTTAATCGCCATTTCCATCAATACTACGATAAATCTTATTGTCTTTTTTAGAGGTAGAAAATTACATATAAGGGAAATATTACATCTTAAACCCAAGCGAATAAAAGGAGAGAAGAATGGAAAACCTAGCACCAAGTAAAAAAGACAGAAAAAAGTTTGACATAGACTTAGAGTATGGTAAAGTAAGAGAGAAGCAAGTAGCAGAAATGTTACAGAATAAGAAGATAGAAGTTAAAAGCGAGAGAGGTATGTGGCAGAATACAGGCAACATAGCTATCGAGTTTGAGAGTTATGGTAAACCTAGTGGTATAAGAGCGACTGAAGCAGATTACTGGTTCCATAAGTTGTGTGTAGGAGAAGAAACGTTCTGCACACTAGTATTTGATGTTAATAGTTTAAAAAAGATTATAGATAAACTTGACACAAAGAAATGGGTGGCAGGGGGAGACAACAAAGCAAGTAAAATGTATTTACTTAACTTGCAAAAGTTGTTTTCCTCTGATGTTATAAAAACATTTAAAGGAGTAGAAGCATGAGAGAGATGATATTACAAGCACTAAAGAGTAAGCTACTAGGAGATGTTAATAGTCACATAGCTAATATAGAAGTGATGATGACTAATCCTGTAGGAGTGGGAGACCATCCTACTATAGTTGACACTATAGATAAAGAGCTATCAGCATTAGAACATGCTAATGGTAAACTAAATAACTTGGTTAGGTTTTTTGAAAGGAGAGAAGAAAATGCAACAGGTGAAGAGAAAAAGGAATCCAAATCTAAGTAAGTATGATGCACCCTTGAAGATACAATTCACTAAAGGGTACACGGATTTCAAGAGAGGTAGGGTAACGAATCCTTATCACCCCAATACTATGCAAGCAAGAGAGTGGGCAAGGGGTTTCAATGTATCCTACTTTCAACGATTAGAAAGGGTCAAAAGGGATGAAATTAGAAGAGGAAGCGAGAAAATTCATGCAGGATAGATTAATAATAAAGGAAGTAATGACTGCTGACTTTTATGAATCACAAGCAGGACAGACTGCTATCTTCCCTAAAGAGAAAGCCTTAGAATATTTAGCTCTAGGTATGACTAGTGAAGCAGGGGAGGTTGCAGGTAAGGTAAAGAAACTTATACGTGATGGGGAGGATGTGGAAGGCTTTGAAATGAAGAAGATTGCCATATCACATGAGATAGGTGACGTACTTTGGTACTGTGCTATGATGGCTAAAGAAGTGGGTGTTCCATTGGGTGATATTATGCAGGATAACCTGAACAAATTGCATGGTAGAAAAGAACGTGGCACACTTCAAGGGTCAGGGGATAATCGTTAGTATTAAATAGCAGATGTTGTTAGGTTTATGGTAATTACTTTCTTTGTTGAGAGTAAAAAGTTCTACTAGCTGTTAAATCTAATAGCATCTGCACATCACTTGCAGCTTTTTCACCAAAGAAATCAGGCTCTCTTTTTTCTGATTTTCTAAATTCATCTAGGGCATCGTTCCTAGTAACTTCATAGTTACCTCTGAATCTCATTATCATACCTGCTAAAGCAGTATCGGCATCAGCATTTTTTAACTCTGCCCTAATCATTTGTTTCATAACTTTAATGTAATCTTTTACACGAGAAGCAGTAGCAGTAGCACTCAAACCCTTTCCATTATTAGCTCTCTCAGCAGCAGCTAATACAGAAGGCATTTCGTTATTCATAGCTTCGCCCATTTCTTTATTCATAAACTTGTCCACTTTACTAGACGGAGACCTAGACATAAAATCTTTGTAGGTAAATCCTAGTTGGTTTAACCTTTGTACATATCTAGGTGGAACACGATTCAAAGTAGCACCAAACATTATCTTCATAAAAGGTAATACTCTCTCAGGAACTTCCTCAAATCTAGGGTCTTCTCTAAATGGTACATCGTCTTGGTCAAAGCCTATAGCTTCGCCTACTCTATTTAATCTAGATTTAAACGGTTTCCAAACACCACTGAAGAAAGCTTCTAGGTCAGTGCGATATGCAGGGTCTTCATTGTAATCTCTTTGTCTTTGGTATCCATCTCCTATACCTAATTGCTGAGGAGCTGCGGCAAAGTCAGCTAACTGATAAAAAGGTTGACCATATCCACTTATAGCTTCACCAAAATATCTACCTAAATTATTATAGGTATCTTGCATTTCCAAAGGGTCAGACGAAAGACTTAATAAATCTTCTGTTAATAATGATATAGGACCTTTACCTCTAAAATTAGTTCCTGTAAATCCCTCAATCATCTCTGATATATTCTTTTTAGTACCAATATCATTTACTAACTTAGGATTAAATCCTCTGTGTATCATCTCGCCTATCAATAGATATGGTGTTATAGGAAAAAATGGTCTAGCATCAAACTCATTACCCTTACCATCTTTTAAATTGAACCATTCAGAGCCTGCGTTGCCACCGTCAGGGTCACGTAGTAAATATCCTAGTGTTAGTAGTGGCATACCACCTAAAACACCTTCTGATAATTGTCTCCACTCTGCATCTGATACTGCTCTACCTGCATCTTTACCAAAGGGTTTACCCAATTTACGAGCACCCATTCGCAGTAATGCTGTACCTGCACCTGTAATATTATAGTTATAGGTCATCTCTATTGCCTTAAACATAAACCGTGGAAAGGGTATAGCAAGTGTTAAACCGGATTTAACAATAAAGTTGTTTGCCTGTCTGAATATATTTAATTTTGGCTGTGATGCATACGTAAACTCTAGAGCATCATCCACAGCTTTAGCAATCATGGTTTCATCTATGTTTTCTGTTAATCTACCAGACTTTAATACATCCACCATGTCAACATTCTTATTAAATAATTGACGTTGAATAGACGTAGTAAATGCACCATTACGATATATAGCTTCCTGTAGACGGTTAAAATAGTTTAGTGTGGTAATACCACTCTCCCATTTTTCTAATACTACATTAGTACCTTCACTTAACTTACTTTGTTTAGTAGCAAGAGAAGCCTGAGAAGGATTTTTTTTATTGAGAATGTTTCTAACTTCAGAATACTGATTAAAGTATCTAGTTTTTTGCTCAGGAAAGGCATCTAACATAAATTGTGCTATATTAGCAGCATCTTCCTGATTGCCATATGTATGTTTTAATTGGGCAATAGTGTTTTTAAAACCAAACTTTTTTCTAGGATTAATTGCAGACTCAAATCCATATACAAGTGTATCAACACCTGACCTAAGAGTTTGTGACATTGTATTACGTGTAGCTGTAGCAACACCACTAACTAATGTTAGCCTTCTTATGTCTTCTAACTTTCTGAATTTAACACCAAATTGACCTGCCATAACATTTTGCAACTCTTTTGCATCTAAGTCTTCTCCTATTTCACCTGCTGTTTTTTTCCTACCTGCATCAGGAAACTTTCTTTGTAAGGCACTTAAATTACCCAATGTTTTACCTGCCATACTAGCATCAGTAAACATAGCTGCAGCAATCTCTCTTCTAGTCACTCCGTACTTGCCCATAATAGTAGCCATTTCGTCTAAACTTTCTTCAGACATATTACTAGTTATATTAAGTAGTCTCTCACTAACACGTTCTTTAGCTTGTAATGGAGATGTCAAGGACTTTAAGGTAACATTATCGCCTATTATATCTGGGTCATCTATAAGTTTTAACTTACCGTCTTTTAACCCAGCAACTATTTCAGACACAGCTGCTGTAGTTCTCTCAAAAATATCAAAGCTAATTGTAGGTTCAATAACATCTTCATCTAAATTTAGATTTTTGAAGAATCCCTTAGCATTATCTGATTTTTTAATTACTTCTGAATCAATGCCTTTAATCTTACCCTTTTTAGGTCCTTCTTTGTATCTTAATATAGCCTTATCACCATATATATTAGTTATACCTTTAGCTAAGTTTTCTCTAATATCATCTGACTGTATTCCTAATTCTAGATTCTTTTTTAATGCAGCATCCGTCTGTTCTTCTTTTACTCTCTTCCATGCATCATCTAGCTCACCACGAGTAGCTATACCAACTTTTTTTTCTGCTCTATACTTACCAATTCCTGATATAGTTCCAGCAGTTAATCCACCAATACCTGCAACTGTTACCGTTCTACCATAATCTATTTCTTTCTTAGCACCCATCTCAACTTCAGCACCCTGCACCATAATGTCAGTTACTGCCGCACCTGCCGCTTCAATACCAAAAGTTATACCTGCTGCTTTTAATGCCTGTCTAAATGGAGACACCCCAAGTGCTTTTGATGTACCTGTAACTGCTCTGCCTATACCTGCTGTAAGAGCAGTTAAGGGGTCAGATAAAGCTGCTAACACATTTCCACCTACATTATCTGCAAAGTCAGCTATAGTCTCCATTGCGTTCATACCCTCATATCGTTTAGAGTCATAAATATTTCTTACACTATCTGCTCTCTGATATAAACGTAAAGCTCTTTCTCGCTGTTCAGCATACTGATTAGCCTTTAAATCACCTTCTTCTGTTTTTAAGTTACTAGCTTCAATTTCCTTTTCCTGTAAACTCTTTAACCAAGATACTTCTGTAGATGCATCTAGTGTATTACCACTGATGAATCTAAAGTTATCCATAAAGTCATCTACAATATTTTCATTAGTTAATTCTTGCCCACCAAAGAATGTGCCAAATAAAATGTTATCTGATTTAGCATTTTTTTCAATACCATATCTATCTTTACGATATTGTAATATATCAGCAACAAGCTCATCATCTTGCTCTAACTCTTTTATAGTTGATGGAGGGGGAGGGGTTTCACGTATATCTTCTAAACGTGTTTCTGTGGATACATAACTAGTTTTGGCATCTGGAGCTACCACACCATCAATCTTAGTATTGATAGGTACTGCACTAAAGCCAGAAATAACTTCTTCTTCTTCCTCAATTACTTCGTCACTAGACTTTGTATCTACGTAATCTAAAGGTACTGCACTAAAGCCGGAAATAACTTCTTCTTCTTCCTCAATTACTTCGTCACTAGATGACTGATTTACATAATCTAAGGGTACTGTACTAAATCCGGGAATCACTTCTTCTTGAGCCATTTTATTTCCTATTTGAATAACGGTATTGGAGGTATTCCAACACCCAAATGAATATAGGGTCCTGCTATTCCTGATTTTTTATTTAACATATTATACACAGTTCCAGCTACTAAATCTTTTGCTTTGCTTGGCATTGTTTTTGGTGCAATTAAATAATTACCTTTATCATCTTTTACAGATGCTTGCGACAATACTAAAGCTAGATTTCTTTTATCATTTAAAGTACCTGTAGCTGTATTTCCTGTATTAACCATGGATTTTACTAAGTCGGCTTGAAACTTTCCTAAATCTATTTTTTTCTCTCTTGCATTTTTTATATTTATATTATTATTTTGGTCTAATTGAATACCCCTTGCATCAGCCAATGCCTTCTTATCTTTTTCAAATTTAGACATAAACCCAGAAGAGGTATATGCATCTGCCATATCCGTTTCATAGTTTGTTTTTTTTATATTTGCCTGAGCTTGTTCTATAGCTAAGTCAGTAGCAGTTTGTTCTTTACGATACTGTATTGCACCAACCATTTGCGACCTATCTAAGTCAATACCCTTAATATCAAACTTATCAGCTTGTTTGTCTCCTGTAAACATTGCATCCATTTCACCCTGCATACCTTTAGTAATATCCACATTTTTAAGAAAGCCTGTACCACCCCTAAGATTCTCAGGAACTTTAATCATAGAGGATGGTCTTCTTACAAAGTTATTAATGTAATCACCAAATCCCTTACCCTTAGTAACAAAGTTAGCTTGTTTAATTAACCCCTTTATATCACCTTTTTTTTCATCGTGTAATCTCAAACTTTTAACTAATTCTTTACCACCACTTATTGTGCCACCTGCTCCTTTATATAACTGAGCAGCAAAGTCAGCTTCTGTTACACCTTCAGGTATTTCAATTCCTGATTTGCTCATAAAAGATGCTAAATTAGATAATGTTTCCTCTAACTCTTTTTGCTCTGCTTCAAATCTTTCTTCCTTACGACTAGCTCTAGTTACATGATACTCTCGTACCCTGTCTGAACGTTCAGCAGTTCTTCTCATATCATCTTTTAATCTTTCATCAAGGCTCTTAGCAATACCACCTACAATAGCACCCATATTTATTCCCATTATTGTCTCCTACCCATCAAACCTTTAGGCATTTCTTGTGCCATCATATCTTCTTCTTTTTCCACAGGCTCTTCTTTTTCCATCATAGGTTCATCATCACTGCCCTCATCTTTTTTCTTTTGTTCATTCAACTGCATCTGTAACTTACGAGAAGTTTTAGCTACAAGAGTATCTCTAGTTCTTTTATCATTCATAGGAGCACTCTTAGATAAACCACTATCGTATTCTATACCTGCACTGTCTCCTACAAGCATCATCATTTCTACAAGTACAGGAAGAACTAACATACCTACATCAACAGTATGTACACCCTCCATAACATTTCCTAGTTGCATTGTATTAGCAATACTAGTTATAGGTACACCCATTTCCATTACATCAGTTAGTTGGTCTAAAAATTCTTCTGATGCCATTCTATCTAGATAATATTCAATAGTGTCATCTACTGTTGAGTATTTAGGTGGTGATTGCCACGGTCTAGCACCCAACTCATGTGTCATAGACATGCCCGGGATAGGAGCATCAAACGATTTTTCATTAAGCATTTGTTATCTCATTTCTTTTATCACGTAATATCTGAACATGTTTAGCTACACGATATAATGGTGTATCGATTTTATTATTTCCACCATTCATCATAGACCTTTTAGGAGCAAGAAGACCACCTATTTTACTAGGTTTCTTTTCTTTACCTATTATCTTATCCAAGTCTAAATTCATGTGTGCTACAATAGCAGGATTAAATCCCCTCATATACTGCACTCCTTTTCTTTTCTACCACTAAGTCCATTAATTTCTTAGTTGCCCACTTTAATGTAGGTTTGTCTGCTATAAAACTTGCATAGCCTTTACCATACTTTCCATATAGTTTTCTAAACCATTCAGGTGCATCAAACTTAACCCACATACGAAAGACAAACCATCTTGGGTCTCCCTTACCATACACTTCACGTGCCACCCAACAGAATAGATTACCAAAACCGTGTTGTATACCTGCACCAAGAACTGTACCAACTAAACCACCTACAGCTTGACCTGTTGCCGAACCTGATTGTTCATTCTGTACTTCCTTACGAGTCTCGGCATCTAACTGTGCTATAGCCATATCTGCAACTCTGTCTTGAGAGTTTTCAGCAGATGTCCATGCCCATTCCATAGTGTCACCATAGTAAGACCATAGATTATTATATGCCTGATTTCCCATATCTAGTATGGCATTAGCATTTAACTCATTGGCACGATTGACTGAAGCAGTGTCTGCTGTAGCAACTTCTCTTCTCCATTGAGCATTGTTTTGAGCAATAACTA
>Ga0209337_1003480_pt1 | contig 11139 bp, 5 predicted proteins | sample LinPmetageLP53_FD_184044 | JGI IMG/M metagenome (GOLD analysis project Ga0209337, IMG submission 184044) | Marine viral communities from the Pacific Ocean - LP-53 (SPAdes) (version 2) | ecosystem: Environmental > Aquatic > Marine > Oceanic | place: Pacific Ocean | collected 2010-02-08 | reverse complement strand
ATGACGAGATCAAAGCTGGAAGCAAACTTACGGGTGAGCAACAAAAAGCTGTAGATTTCTTTAATAGATACAACAAGGAGTCAGAAGCAACTCAAAAAACAGTTAAAACAAACTCTGACATTTTTACACAGAAAACTGAAAAAGTTTTCAACGACAAGTTCAAAGGTTTTGAATATAACGTCGGTGATAAAAAATACAGGTTTAATGTAAACAATGCTAATGAGGTTAAAAACACTCAGAGCGATATAAGCAATTTTACCAAAAAGTTTTTGGATAAGAACTCTGCTTTAACAGACGCTAAGGGTTATCATAAATCTTTATATACAGCAATGAATGCAGATGCTGTTGCAAAACACTTTTACGACCAAGGTAAGGCGGATGCTATGAAAAATAGTATTGCTAAAGCCAAAAACGTAGATATGAACCCAAGACAAGCTCATGGGGAAATTAAAACAGGTGGTGTTACTTACAAAGTGTTAGGCGAGACTGCTAATGATTTTAAGTTTAAAATTAAAAACAAAAATAAATAACAATTTAAAATTTAAAAAATGGCAATTACAAATGCAACTAATTTAAATAGTGTTGCTGCACCGCAAAAACAAGCGCTAGCATCGAACTATTTAGATTTAGCTGGGACAGCAAATGAAGGCTGGGCCCAACAATATTTACCAGATCTTATGGAGAAAGAAGCTGAGGTTTTCGGACCAAGAACTATATCAGGGTTTCTTTCACAAGTAGGAGCTGAAGAGGCTATGACTGCTGATCAAGTGGTTTGGTCTGAGCAAGGAAGGTTACACTTATCATACTTAGGTCATGTACATAGTACTGCTGGTGGTATTGATGGAGATGGTACTGGTACTGGTTCATCACAGATTGATATTATATCAGATATTGATGGTAATGTTTCTGGTGATGGGTTTACTCCTGCTGATCACGGTATTAGAGTAAATGATACAATTATTATATCTGATTCAACAAACGGAGTAGTTAAAGGTTTAGTAGTTAAAGTTGCTTCTGCAAGAATTGACTTTACTTCTTATACTGCTGCTGCTGTTACAGGTACGACTACTGCTAGTGCTACAACTATAATGGTTTATGGTTCTGAATTTGTAAAAGGTAAATCTTACACGCAAGCTGATGGTGTTGGTGCTACTGATTCAAGAGGTGGTAACGAACCAACTTTCAAAAGCTTCCAAAACAAACCAATTATTTTAAAAGATTACTACGAAGTATCAGGTTCTGATGCGTCTAGAATTGGATGGGTTGAAGTTTCTGCTGAAGATGGTCAATCAGGTTACTTATGGTATTTAAAAGCTGAAGCTGACACAAGAGCTCGTTTTAATGACTATTTAGAAATGTCTATGCTTGAAGCTGAAAAAACTGCCGCTGCATCTTTAGCTAATTTATCTGGTGCTGCTTACGAAACTGTTGATACACTTCCTCACGGTACTGAAGGTTTATTTGCTGCTATTGAAGATAGAGGTAATTTAACTTCTGGTGTTACTGGTGTTAATGCTGCAACTGATTTAGCTGAATTTGATGCTATCTTAGCTGAGTTTGACAAGCAAGGTGCTATTGAAGAAAACATGATGTTTGTAAACAGAGCTACTTCGTTAGCAATGGATGACATGTTAGCTTCTATGAATTCTTACGGAGCTGGTGGTACTTCTTATGGAGTATTTAACAATTCTGAAGATATGGCGTTGAACTTAGGTTTCTCTGGTTTCAGAAGAGGTTCTTATGACTTCTACAAGTCTGACATGAGATACTTAAACGATGCTGCTACTAGAGGTGGTATCAACGATGCTTCTGCTGCAAACGCGATTAGAGGGGTTATGGTTCCAGCTGGAACTTCAACAGTCTATGACCAAATGTTAGGAAAGAATCTTAAAAGACCATTTTTACACGTTAGATATAGAGCTTCTCAAACTGACGATAGAAAAATGAAATCTTGGGTTACTGGTTCTGTTGGAGCTGCTACATCTGCTTTAGATGCAATGCAAATCCACTTACTAACTGAAAGATGTTTAGTTACACAAGGTGCTAACAATTTCATGTTAATGAAATAAGCATTATTTATACTAAAGAACCGGGGCTTCGGCCTCGGTACTTTATTTTTATTAATTTATATTATATTATATTATGGCAAAGAAAAAAGAAACAAAACCAGTTGCAGTAGAAGAAACTGTAGCTGAACAAGAAATTATGGAAGTTGTTAACGAATTTATAGAAGTTGACACTCCAAGAGAAAGGTTAAAACCGTCTAACGAGTGGGAAATAAAAGACAGGGTTTATTACTTAAAGGGCAACAAAAAACCTCTTTCAAGATCAGTAAAATCGGCAAACATTTATTATTTTGATGAAGAGAAGGGTTACGAAAGAGAGTTGAAGTATTGTCAAAACCAAAGAACTCCATTTGTAGATGAGATGAAAGGCGACCAAAGGTTAGAACATATTGTTTTTAGATCTGGAAGTTTGTTTGTAGAAAAAGAAAAAACAGTTTTACAAAAACTATTAAGTCTGTACCACCCGCACAAAGACAATATATACGAAGAGTTTAAACCGTCTATAATAGCAGGTGAAGAAATAGATGTTTTAGAGCTTCAAGTAGACGCTTTGATTGCGGCTAGAAGTATAGACATCGATATGGCTGAAGCTATAATGCGTGTTGAAAAAGGTTCTGGAGTATCTAACTTAAGTTCTAAGGAGCTTAGAAGAGATTTACTAGTATTTGCAAGAAACAATCCTAAACTCTTCTTAGAGTTAGCGGATGACGAAAACGTAATGCTAAGAAACTTTGGTATTAAAGCTGTTGAAGGTGGTATATTAAGATTATCTTCTGATCAAAGAAACTTCTTATGGGGAAGTAATGGTAGAAAATTGATGACAATACCATTTGACGAGCACCCTTACACTGCTTTAGCGCATTGGTTTAAAACTGATGAAGGTATGGAAATATACACAAATATAGAAAAGAGATTAAATAATTAATCAAACTGTAGATGCGGTCGCTCTACGGAGCGATCGTAAACTACAAAATAAAAAAATATATGGTAAGCGTAGACAGGGTGTATCAAAGAGTTTTAGTACTATCTAATAAAGAACAAAGAGGATATATAACGCCTCAAGAATTTAATCTATTGGCTAACCAGGCTCAGATGGATATATTTGAGCAGTACTTTTATGATTTGAATCAATTTAAAAGAGCGCCAAGCAACGATACTGTTTATGCAGATATGGTGCATATACTAGAAGAGAAAATATCTTTATTTGAAGTGGCTGTTGGAAGCAGCGCGGTTACAGGGTGGGGAATGGATGGCTCTTCTATAGTTATACCAGATGAGGTGTATAGATTAAGTCAAGTTAGAGTAGGTGGTTTTCCAGTTGAAATTTTACCTACAAAAGAATTTAATATGGTTAGAGAAAGTCCTTTAACAGCACCAACAGAAAGAAGACCTATAGCTAGAAGAGATTTTAAAGGGATAATAATTATGAATGGAAGTGGTATAGTAACTCCAGCTACGCATAGTATAAACGCGTCTTTTATAAAAAGACCAGCTTTAGCTAATTGGAACTTTACTATGGTAGGTGATACAGCTATTCACAATCCTACCTCGCCTAATCATCAAGATTTTGAGTTACACCCATCGGAAGAAACGGAATTAGTTTTAAAAATATTAACTTTATCTGGTATAACTATAAAAGACCAGGGCTTGTACCAAATAGGAGCGGGTGAAGATAACAAGAGTATTCAACAAGAAAAACAATAATAAATGGGATTATTAGACGGAACAACACAAAACGCTTATTATCAAGGTGGTGAGAAAGGTAGCTATCAATTTACCTCGCTTGAAGATATAATTAATCAATTTATAGTTGTTTATGTTGGAGAGGAAAAGCTTATAAGCAAAGTTAAAAGGCTTGACGTTGCTTTTCACGCGCAGAGAGCAATGCGGGAGTTATCATTTGATACTTTTAAATCCGTTAAATCTCAAGAGATAGTTCTACCGCCATCAAATACAATGATACTTCCTCACGATTACGTTAACTACACAAAATTATCATGGAGTGACGGTGCTGGTATAAAACATCCTTTATACCCAACGTCTAACACTTCAAATCCATTTAAAATACTACAAGAAACAGACGGTTCCTATGACTTCGTGTTAAGCACTACTGGTGTTTTTTTAAACGGTAGTTTTGATCATGACGTAGTGGATAGTAATGGTACGGTTGATCAAATGGCGTGGAAACGCAGTCCAGCTCATGGAATCGCGCATGGCGTTTTAGTTGGTACAACTGCTCAAGGATACAATCAAGCGGTTTTAAACGGTCAGTTTCAATGGCTACACGTGGCTCAAGCTTTAACCGCTGGTCAAGTCTCTGGAAGACACTACGCTTTGTGGCAGGAAATAGATGTAACAGAAATAGACTTTATAACTTTATCAGCTAAAGGGTTGTCTTCTTCTATATCAACAGGTAACCCAAATGTTGGTGTTGTGAGAATAGGCTTTTCAACTCAAGTTGATTTAACGGCGCAAAATATAAATAACCAAGGAGGTTATAATCCAATTAAAACAAACGACACTCCAGCAACCGTGTTATTTAAAAGAAGCAGAAATTTAGATTCTACTATATACGACGTGCCAACTTTAAGTGGTGGACTTAACTATATTCAGTTTGACGCTGGGGACGATACTTTGTCTGCCGCTACAGAGTTAGTAGACATTGATGTTAGTAATTTAACTGGAGAAATATACTTATTAGCAGTTAGTAGTGGTGGGGATTTTGACTCTAATGCCGTTGCTGGACTAGGAGGTACGCAGGCAATAAACGCTATAGATGACGTTGTCTTATCGTTTGAGTCTGACGGCGCAAGTTTACAATCAGGAGGAGACTCCACGACTTGGTCAAGTTACAAGTCGCATAATCCAAGTGTAAGCAATGATCACACACATGATTACGATAGCCACGATGAGATACACGAATTAAACAGAGGTCAAATATATGGATTAGATCCGCAGCACGCTCAAGTTAACGGATCGTACTACATAGATAACTTACGAGGATTAATCAATTTTAGCTCTAACGTTTCTGGAAAAACTGTGATCTTAGATTATATAAGCGATAGTTTAGGTACAGACGGAGAAATGCAGGTCCATAAATTCGCAGAAGAAGCGATGTATAAATGGATATCTCATGCGGTGTTAGCGTCTAGAGCAAACACTCCTGAGTACTTAGTAAATAGATATAAAAAAGAAAGGTTTGCAGCTATAAGACAAGCTAAATTAAGGTTGTCAAATATAAAAATAGAAGAAATAACTCAGGTAATGAGAGGAAAATCTAAATGGATTAAACACTAGAATATGCCGGAAATTAAAAATACTTTTTCTAAAGGTAAGATGAACAAAGACCTTGATGAAAGAATTATTCCAAACGGAGAATACAGAGATGCAATGAACATTGAGGTATCAACTTCTGAAGGGTCAGACGTTGGAACGGTTCAAAACATATTAGGCAACGCTAGAATTGAAAACGTTGTTGGTGGAGGGTGGACTTGTGTCGGCGCTATATCAGACGAAAAAAATGATAGGTTTTTTTGGTTTATAACAAACCCAGCTAGAGACGCTATATTAGAATACAATATTGACGGTACTACAACACCTATTATTATTGACACCAACCTTAACGTTTTAAATTTCCAAGACAATATAATAACTGGTATAAACATAATAGACGATATTTTACTGTGGACAGATAATCATAACGAACCTAGAAAAATAAACATTGAAAGGTGTAAGTTGGGTGCTGATGCAACATTACCAAATTCTACTCACACTAAGTTAGTTGTAAATAACAATGTAACGGCTCTTGATCTAGCGGAAGAACATATAACTGTTATAAAAAAAAGACCTAGTGTTGCGCCTAAGTTAGAAATAACTAGACCCATTGGTCAAGAGCAGCTATTGGCAACAGTGGCTTTGTCTCAAAATAATGAAGGTGATTTTATAGTTGTAGCTGGAGATGAGATTAAAGTTAGGATACCTCGACAATTTGGTGGGTTATTGTATTTTCCAGCAACGCTTGACTTTTCTGTTGGAAAAACGCTATTACTTAGCTTAAGCGAAACCAATGGCACCTTACCAAGCAACGCTCAAGTGGTAGGTACAGTAACGAGTTTGGTAGAAACTATTGGAAATCCAGGTTTTCACACTTGGACATTAGATGTAGTTTCAATAAGCGGGGATTTGCCATTAGATATAACAACTTTTACTCAAAACGCCGGTGGTATAGCTAACTCAATTATAGACGAAGGAACCGAGATGAACGTTATGCTAAAGTTAGACAAGTCAAATAGATTGTTTGAAAAAAAGTTTGTTAGATTTGCTACAAGGTGGCAGTATGAAGACGGAGAGTACTCCGCTTTTTCTCCTTTTACTGACGTTGCTTTTAATGCTAGTAGATTTGATTTTCACCCTACAAAAACAATTTTTAATTTAGGGATGGAAAACAACGCTATGAAAATAACGCTAACTGATCTCGTTACTCCTGACGTTCCACAAGACGTTGTTAAGATTGACGTTCTTATAAAACCCGAAGACTCTACAACAGTATATTCTTTAGATAGTATAAAACCAAACGACCCTCCAATGCCAGGTGAATCTATTAATAACTGGAACAGTATAGACTACCACTCCGGGGCACTTATTCTTACGCCAGGACAAACAATAGGAACTTTATCCGCATCTGACATATCTGGAAGCTACAGTGGTAGTTACGAAGTTACATCTGAAAGTATATATGCCGCACTTCCCGCCAACCAAACTCTTAGACCTTGGGATAATGTTCCTAAAAAAGCCTTAGCGCAAGAAGTAACCGGTAATAGAGTTGTTTATGGTAACTACACGCAGGGTTACAACATGCTAGACGGGACTTCTGTTGCTAAGCCATTTTTGGAGATAGATTATGAAAATAGATCTTTTGATCAGAACGATGTTATAGATTTTGAGTTTGGTAGAAAATCTATTAAGACATTTAGAACGTATCAACTGGGTGTAGTTTACGGAGATGAGCACGGAAGAGAAACGCCCGTATTTACTAGCCAAAACTCTTCACTTACAATTCCTTGGGATTCTGATGAAACAAGTGTTTTTGCAGGTAACGCTACTAGCTCAAATAGGTTAACAGCTATTTTACGTGGAAACCAACCGGACTTTGCTAGTTACTATAAGTTTTTCATTAAGCAAAACTCAGGTAGTTATTACAACTTGTCTATGGATAGAATCTATAGATCTGAAAACAATGAAAATTTGTGGATTTCGTTTCCGTCTTCTGATAGAAACAAACTACAAGAAGGTGAGTTCATTATATTAAAAAAACAAAGAGGATTTAATCTTCAGGTTGAAGAAGACAACAAGTTTAAAGCGATAGATATACAAGCAGAAGCACCAGATTTTATTAAATATAGAAAAATAACAATTGGCGATGTTGGTGGTACGTTGCTAATCAACAAAGATCTTTACACTGGGTATAGCACTTCTGTAAACATACCAGAAGCTGGGCAAACTCAAATAGAAGTAAACAAAGCTAAATGGACATCTTTTGGTGGTGCGGATCTTAAGGAGGCAACGCGTGATGATAGAATTGAATTAAGTTTTTCAAAAGCCATAGGCGCGTCTGTTTTGTCTAGCGAAACTTATTTGGTAGCGGGGTTAGAATTAACAAACAATGATACTATATATAAAATAACTCTTGACAAGCCAATAAAAACAAGTGACGATTGGGTGACAACTACTCCAGCGTCCGCTATAATAGAAGACACCTTAAGGTTAAAAATAAGAAAAAGAGTTGTTCAAGATGGAGAACAGTTTAGGGGTAGGTTTTTTGTTAAGATTATTCCAAATCTACTTACAAAACTTTATTTAGAACCTTTTATAAATGTAGGATTAACATATCAAAACTCAAGTAGTTTAGATTCATTTTACTTTGCAGACACGCAAGCTGATACTACAAACCCAGGGCCTGATAACACGCAGGCTAACTCAACGGGTGTAGTTAACACAACAAACTCAAATATATATAACGTTGCTTCTAACACTACTTCTTTAACTGGAAGCTTTAAGAGTGATACAGAAGGAGATTGGGAGACGTTGTTTAAATTTAATAATCTAGATGTTACGCCTAGCTTTTTTATAGATCAAGCATACTTTGCTGGGGTGCAGCCACTAGATTCTTCTGATGTTTCAGGGCAAACAGGTAACTTGAACGCGGGTACCAGTGGAAGGATGCATAGGGGAGGTAGCGCTACCATGAATAATAACTACTTTGTAGATAGTATAGAGGGTGTAATAGATACTGAAAATGTTGGTGCTTATAACTCCGGTCCTAGCGTTGATAGCAATAGTGGCTGGGGAGGTAGGTCGTGGACTTATCAAAGTTTAGGAGAACGTACTGATGTAGCCTTTCCACCGAATGGTACGAATAGAATGGATGATATATATGCAGATGGCAGGTACTACATGCATATATCTTTCGGACCGGTTGGGGTAGATCTAGTCGGGGGTGGCGCGCAGTTTACTAGTGGGGGTATGAGTAACGCCTTTCAACCTGTTGGCTCCCCTTTCCAAGGTATATTTGCTGGGGCTATTACTGGTCCTAACAGCTTAGCATTCGACACTACTCACACTCATAATGGCACTTCTTCTACTGCTACTGGTGACGTCTGGGATCCAACAACTACAGCTGGTCAATCAAGTTTAGTTAATTCTGACAATTGCAAAAAACAGTGGCAAATTCAAGATCCTGACAAAAAAGCTGTTTCAGAAAAACTTGTAGAGGGCGGCCAGTTTAAAATAGCTGGTAGTGAGGAAGTTTTTACTATCCTTAAACACAGGGTCAAACGACTATATAACCACACTCCTTTTACACAAACACAGAAGGTATGGAATGGAACCGGAACGGAAGACCGTAATGACTCGGTAGAGTATTTTTATAATATATGGTTAAACAATATAAACACCGCGGGTTTGGGTGGTTCAAACAATAATGCAGCAACGACTAATCTTAGCGCTGCGGTAAAAAGGTTTGGTAGAAAAAATAATAGAAGATTACTTTATATATTAGAGCTTGATAAAAATCCAAATGACTTTGGGTTAAGTTTCACTTGGGATATAGACTCGGATCATAACATCAGGTTTGTAGAGCCAGTACCAACAACGGGTAACGAAGAAACAGTTGCATCGCCTGCAATATGGGAGACTCAACAAAAGGAAGACACCGATTTAAACATTTATTACGAAGCTAGCCCTGCCATACCTTTAAGTATTGACACTGATACAAAAAACACAGAGATGATAGCGCAAATAGGGTCAAAGGTTTGGTGTAGTAAATCTGGGTCAATGCCAACTCTCGCTGGACTAGCGGAGAATGCTTCTTTTATTGTAACTGACGTTGAATTCGGTGGAACTACCGCTAACATCATAGAGTTTGCTTCCCCAGGATTAAACGTTAACCCAAACGGGGGAGCGGGAGCTATCACTAATGACGCGGCTGGGCACGCGGCTCAGACAGCTATATACCAGAATAAAACCCTTAGGTTTTTTAATAAAACAGGTGGTTATTTTAGTGCTAAAATATTTAATGTTAAAGAAATTACTGGAAATTATATTACAAAGGTAGGTATCAATAATAGTCTGACAGATAAGAAAGTAGGTTTAACATATTACGATTGCTTTAGTTTTGGTAACGGTGTTGAGTCAAATAGAATACAAGATGACTTTAACGCCATGACTATAGGTAAAGGTGCAAAAGCTTCTGCTGTTCTAGAGCAAGACTACAAAGAAGAAAATAGAAAAAACGGCTTGATATACTCTGGTATATATAACTCTACTAGTGGAGTTAACAACTTAAACCAATTTATACAAGCAGAAAAAATAACAAAAGACTTAAACCCAACGTACGGTAGTATACAGAAGCTGTTTCAAAGAAGAGTAGATTTAGTAGCTTTCTGCGAAGATAAAGTGGTTAAAATACTTTCTAATAAAGATGCTTTGTTCAACGCTGATGGAAATTCTCAATTAATATCTACTAATAGAGTTTTAGGTGATGCCACTCCTTTTTCTGGTGATTACGGTATATCTAAAAATCCGGAATCGTTTGCAAAAGAATCTTATAGAGCTTATTTTACAGATAAACAAAGAAGCGCTGTGCTTAGGTTGTCTATGGATGGTTTAACCTCTATATCAGAAGCAGGTATGTCTGACTACTTTAAGGACAATTTAAAAAACACAGAGACCTTGGTGGGAACGTACGATAGTTATAAAAACAATTATAACCTAACTTTAGCATCATCAACACCATCAATAGGTAGAGGAGCTGGTAGTCTCCAGCAAAGCTTAGTAAACGCTGTTACTATATCTTATGATGAATCAGTGAAAGGTTGGTGTAGTTTTAAGTCTTTTATACCAGAAACAGGATTAAGCATGGCTAATAATTATTTTACATTTGATCAAGGTCATCCTTATCAGCACCACATCGATGGTACGAGAAACTTGTTTTATGATGTTGTTACTCCGTCTACGGTTACTACCGTTTTAAACAAACAGCCAGGAATTATAAAAAGTTACAACACGTTAAACTACGATGGTACAGCGGGATGGCAGGGTACTAGCATTATAACAGATCAACAAAGTGGTACTGTTAATCAGTTTATAGAAAAAGAAGGTAAATGGTTCAACTATATAAAGGGAAATGCTAACGTATTAGACCTTCAAGCTTTTAACTTCCAAGGAATAGGACAAACAACAGGAATAGAATATAATATATGAAATCAATACACTCATTCAATATAAATACAGAAGATATGTCGGCTGTATCACAATCTAGAAGCTTTCGAATACAAGGAGACGAGGGCGCTGTTTTTAGTCTTAGGGTAACTACCGCCGCTGGTAAGTCCTACAACTTTAAAACTAAAGTTTTTGACACTATCGAAACCCCTAACTGCAGGATATCTAACCAAGAGTTAGACGAAGGGCTTTTTTCTAGTAACATACTGTTTCCTGCTGATGCTAGTGGCGAGGTATACACCGTGATACTAACAACTGACCCACATTTTGAAACTATATTGTCCGACTCGCTTTT